>ERZ772960.1485-NODE-1485-length-18622-cov-9.138687_pt1 | contig 18622 bp, 14 predicted proteins | sample MGYA00580678_ERZ772960 | MGnify/ENA primary metagenome ERZ772960 (study PRJEB29015, sample SAMEA2737930) | human oral metagenome | biome: human oral; feature: human-associated habitat; material: dental | place: China | collected 2059 ... | reverse complement strand
TCTCTCGGGGCTTGATACGGCGCTCCTCGAGCGGCTCAAGGAAAAGCACCGCCTCATCCTCACGCTGGAGGACGGCATCCTCGACGGTGGCTTTGGGCAGAAGATCGCCGCGTACTACGGCATGGACACAGCCGTCCGCGTGCGCTGCTACGGGCTTACGAAGGAGTTCCACGACCGCTACGACGCGACCGAGCTTGCGCGTGAGCACCATCTCACCGCCGAGCAGATCGCGGCGGATACACTGATGGCATTGAAGAATTGACGCGCCAATGCGTAAAACATAACGATAGGAGCTTTTATGAAAAAAGTTTTGATTATCTCAGGTCACCCCGACCTTGCAAATGACTCGTTTGCGAACAAGATCATCATGGAGGATCTGGCGAAGCTGCTGCCGGACGCCATCCTCGACGATCTCGGCGCCCTCTATCCCGACTACCAAATTGACGTTGCGGCGGAGCAGAAAAAGCTTGTCGCAGCGGACATCATCGTGCTGCAGTTCCCGATTTTCTGGTACAGCTGCCCGGCACTGCTCGCAAAGTGGCTGGAGGATGTCTTCGTGCGCGGCTTCTCGCACGGCTCAACGGGCAAGGCGCTCGCCCACAAGAAGCTCGTCCTCTCCTTTACCACGGGCGCACCCGAAAGCGCGTACGGCGAGGCGTTCCCCGCAGAGATGATGACGGGGCGCTTTTCGCAGACGGCAGGGCTGACGGGCATGGTCTACGAGGGTGCCGTCGCCACCTACGCCGTTTCCTACGCCGACCGCACCGATCCCGCGCGCGCCGCTGCCATGACGGAGGCATCTCATGCGCACGCAAAACGCCTTGTGGAGAAGATCACGTCCCTGGTGTAATCTTGGGATTTCGACAGCCTCGGAGATACGCGCTCCGAGGTTTTTCTCTGTCTGTGTGTGGAAAGTTTGCGAATTTTATCAGCGATTCGTTAGAATTTGTGCTATAATAAAAAGCAAACACTATTATAGGTCAATGGAGGGCTTTTCCCTTGTATCTTGAGAAGATCAACGAACCCGAGGACATACGCGGCTACAGCCCCGAGCAGCGCCGCATCCTCGCCCGCGAGATGCGCGATGCGCTGATCACGCGCACAAGTCTCATCGGCGGGCACATCGGTCCGAACCTCGGGATCATCGAAGCGACCATCGCACTCCACACGGTGTTCGACTCACCGCACGACAAGATCGTCTTTGATGTTTCCCACCAGTGCTACCCCCACAAGATGCTCACAGGGCGCGCAGGCGCGTACGTCCGCGCGGCAGAGTACGGCGATGTCTCAGGCTTTACGAATACGGACGAAAGCGCACACGACTTCTTCAACATCGGGCACACCGCAACGGGCATCAGCCTCGCCTCGGGGCTTGCCAAGGCGCGTGACCTTGCGGGCGGCACGGAGAATGTCGTTGTGGTCATCGGCGACGGTGCGCTGTCGGGCGGCGAGGCGTTCGAGGGGCTGAACGTCATCGGCGAGATGGGGACGAACTTCATCATCGTGTTCAACGACAACGACCAGTCCATTTCCGAAAATCACGGCGGGATGTACCGCAAATTCAAGGAGCTGCGCGATACAAACGGCACGGCGGAGGACAATCTCTTTCGCGCGCTGGGACTCCGCTACCGCTATGTCGCGGACGGACACGATACGGAGGAACTGATCCGCGTCTTCTCCGAGGAAAAAGACAGTGAGCGCCCCATCGTCATTCATATCTGCACGCAGAAGGGCAAGGGACTCTCCTTTGCCGAGGACGATCCCGAGGGCTGGCACCGTCACGCGCCCTTTCATATCGAAAGCGGCATCCCAAAGCAGCCGTCCACACCCGATCCATACGCCGTCGCGACGGTGGACTTTGTCCTCGAGACGGCGCGGAAAAATCCGAACTTCGTCTACCTGTCGGCAGGCATCGTTGGGGGCATCAATCTCAGCCCCGCCGACCGCGCGGCACTCGGCAGTCAGTACGTCGATGTGGGCATTGCCGAGGAGCACGCCGTCGCGATGGCATCGGGGCTGGCACGCGCCGGAGCGTGCCCGATCTTTGGTACATACAGCAGCTTCTTTCAACGCACCTACGACCAGATGGCGCAGGATGTCTGCATCAACCGCAGCCCCGCCGTCTTTCTCGCGACGGGCACGTCCCTCTACCGCTCGACCGACGTGACGCACCTCGGCTTCTATGACATCTCGATTTTCTCCAACATCCCGAACCTCGTCTACCTCGCGCCGACGAGCGTCGCGGAGCACATCGCCGTCCTGCGCTGGGCGGTGGAGCAGCGGGAGCACCCCGTCATGATCCGCATGCCGTATACGGGCTATGAGGAAAGCCCCTACCCCGTGCGTACGGACTACGGCACGCTGAACAAATCCATTGTGGTGACCGAGGGAGCGGATGTCGCGCTCATCGGCGTCGGCAACTTCGCCGCGCTCGCATCCGAGGCGGCAGACGAGCTCGCGCGTAAGGGAATCCGCGCGACCGTCGTGAATCCCCTCTATCTCTCGGGACTCGATACGGAGCTGCTCGATGCGCTGCGTGCAAAGCACCGCCTCATCCTAACGATTGAGGACGGCATCCTCACGGGCGGCTTCGGACAAAAGGTCGCATCGCATTACGGGAGAAAAGGCGATGTCCGCGTCATAAACTACGGTCTGCCGAAGGCGTTCTTCAACCGCTACGATCCTGCCGCGCTCGCACGCAAGTACCACCTTACTGCGCCGCAGATCGCGGCGGATGTGCTGCAGGAGCTGCGGTGACGGCTTTCTCGATTCTTTCAGGAAGCACTGATAAATTCAGCGATTCCTTAAAAAACAGCTTGCATTTTCCCCGGCGGCGCGTTATAATATCCTCTGTCAGCCACGGGGACGTAGCTCAGCTGGGAGAGCACCAGGTTCGCAATCTGGGGGTCGAGAGTTCAATCCTCTTCGTCTCCACCATCATTGACATCGTATGGAGGCATCCGAAGGATGCCTCCGTTTTTTGGTAGGAAGGTGCATGATGTTTCACAAAATGCGGCGTAGCGTCCAGCAGCTTTCATACGAGGACGCTGAGGCGGTACTCCTACGCGGCTCGGCGGGTGTACTCGCACTCACGGGCGATAAGGCGTTTCCCTACGCCGTCCCCATCAGCTACGTCTATGACGGTGAGCACATCTATTTCCACAGTGCGCTCACGGGGCACAAGATCGACGCGATCCAGAAGAACCCGAATGTGTCCTTTGCCGTCATCGATCAGGATGAGGTCATCCCCGAGAAATACACGACTGCATATCGCAGCGTTATTGTCTTCGGCAGCATCCGCATCATCGAGGACGAGGAGGAAAAGCGTATTGCCGTCCGCAAGCTCGCCCTCAAATACGCGCCCGACAATACTGAGCAGCAGCATAACGAGATGATCGACCGCACGTGGGATCGCTTCTGCATGCTTGAGATGAGCATCGCCCATATCACAGGCAAGGTCGGGAGCGCACTCATCGCAAAGAAATAAGGATCCGCAGATCACTTCCACTTGCGTCTCTGGACGCACACAGGGGCTGCTGTACGAAGCTTTTCTTCGTACAGCAGCCCCTGTCTTATGGAAGCGGTGATAAATCCAGCCCTACCCATCCCTCAACAGCCGTACATGCTTCGCTCCGTCCTCGACGGTGACGCACGTCTGCACGCCGTACATCGCCGCAATGTTCTCCTCTGTCAGCACCTCCTGCGCTTTCCCATACGCGAATACATGCGTATCTTTCAGCATAAGGATCGTATCGCAGAAGAGCGAGGCGAGATTGAGGTCGTGGATGGTCATGAGGACGGCGATGTTGTCCCGCCGTGCGATCTCCGTGATTGTGCGCAGGATGAACAGCTGATTGTGCAGATCGAGGCTCGCCGTCGGCTCATCGAGGATGATGACGCCCGTCTCCTGCGCGAGCGCGCGTGCGATAAAGACGCGCTGCCGCTCGCCGCCGCTCATCTCATGGATACTCCGAAAGGCAAAGTCCGTGAGATCCATGCGCGCAATCACATCGAACGCAATGCGCTCGTCCTCTGCGCGGTAGCGGTGTCCCGCATACGGGAGACGCCCCATCAGCACCGCCTGCAGTGCCGTCATACCGAACGCCGCATTCGTATACTGCGGCACATAGGCAATCCGCTTAGCGATCTCACCAGCCGAGAGTGCGGCGAGATTTACATCGTCAACGCGTATCGTTCCTCCCTGCGGGCGCAGCAGCTGTGCGATGCACTTGATGAGCGTCGTCTTGCCCGTGCCGTTGGGACCAAGCAGGCCGAGCACCTCGCCCGGGGCAACGCGCAGCGATACGTCGTCAAGAATGCGCCGCTCCCGCCGATAGCCGAAGGTGAGGTGCTCCGCCGAGAGGCGCTGTTCTCCGCTCATTCGAATGACCTCCTCCTGCGCAGAATCAGATGGATAAAGAGCGGCACACCGAGGAATGAGATCACGATCCCCACGGGAATGGTCACCGGGTAGAGGATCAGCTTGCCGACCGTATCCGCCACGAGAAGGAGCGCCGCGCCGAGCACCGCCGTGAACGGCAGGTAGAAGCGATGATCCGTCCCGATCAGAAAGCGTGCCATATGCGGCGCGATCAGTCCCACGAAGCCGATCACCCCCGTAAAACTGATGATCGTCGCCGTCATCAGAACGGCCGTCAGCCCTGCAATCGTGCGCAGGCGTGCGGGATTCACCCCGAGGCTGCGCGCCGTCTCATCGTCGCTCACCGCCATCACATTCAGCGGCAGCGCGTAAAAGAGCGCTGCGGCAATCCCCAGTGCGACAATGACGCCGCCGATGGCGACGTACTCCCACGAGGCGCGGTGCAGCGAGCCGAACGTCCACTGAATGACCGCCGCCAGCTTATGCTCCTGCGCGAAGAATTCAAGCGTCGCCGTCAGCGCGCTGAAGAAATAGTTCAGCGCGATGCCGACGAGCACGATCGTCGTCGGACTCAGCCCCGAGCGCCGCGCGATGCCGTAGACGATGATGCCGCAGGCGCACGAGAGCAGAAACGCCGATGTGATGATGCCGAGGTCACTGTCGAGTGCCGTCCCCGCCGCGAGAACGATGCAGAGCGAGGCGCCGAGTGCCGCTGCCGCCGAGATGCCGAGCGTGAATGGACTGACGAGATAGTTGCGCGTCACGGACTGCATCAGTGCGCCCGCGAGCGCAAGCCCCGCACCCGCGATGATCGCGAGCAGCACGCGCGGCAGACGCAGCAGCAAGATGATCTTGTTCATCGCCGTGTCCGCACCGCCGTCGAGCGTGCCGTCAAAATACCGCGTGACCGCCTCCGCCGTCTGAAACATCGCCGCGTCCTTCATCCCGAGGGTTGTAAAAATATAGGCGGCGACAAACGTCAGCACGAGGCCCGATGCGATCATCAGATACTTCCTGCGGCTGTGCGCGTGGTATTCCTGTTCTAGCATGGGTTACTCCCCCGTCAGCGGGAACGCGGGATAGGTGTGCCCCTCGATGTACGGGAGATGCTGATATTTTTCCAGCCACACCTTGAACACATCCTCGGGATGCAGATCCGGCAGCTGCTCCGGGTAGAGGAATTTCGCGATGTACATCGTCCCCACGAGCTTCGACGCACCGCCGTGTGCGTAGTGCGAGAGCAGGAGGATGCGATCGTTCTTCACCGCATCGATCGTATCCCAGCCCTCGCGCGTCTTGAGTTCGCTCAGAATACGCGCATGATCCTCCGGCGTCGGCGGGATGTAGGACGAGTTCACCTTCGGCTCCGAGACCTTCACAATATACGCGGGATTGCGCTCAATGACCGCCTCCGGATTCACCTGCACATTCTTCGCATCGCCAAAGATATTGTGTGCGCCCGAATACTCCACCATATCATAGAAGTAGTCGCCCGGCACGGTCGTCTTGCCCTCCGTGCGGTACTCGAAATAGAGATCCTTCTTCGGCACATTCGCTGTCTGCCGCTTGATGTAGTCGAGTTTCTCGGTGAAGAACGCCGAAAGTTCTGCTGCCTCCGCTTCCTTGCCGAAGAGTTTGCCGATCAGCACACAGTTGTCCTGGAACTCGCGCGTATAGTAGGCATCGACCACAATGACCGCAATGCCGAACTTCCCGAGTTTGTCCGCCGCATCCTCCCAGCCGCCGTTGCCCGTGAGGATGAGCGCCTGCGGCTGCAGCTCGATGATTTTTTCGTAGTTGAGGTTGCCCTGATTGGCACCGATCACCTGATCCTGCTTGAACCTCCCCTTGAAGCCCGCCTCATCGTTAAAGATATAGTTGTCGACGCCGACCACCGTATCGAGCGCACCGACCGCATTGATGAGCTCCGCGTTGTAGGCATTCGACACGACGACGCGCGTCAGAGGATAGGGCACCGTCACCGTGCGCCCAATGCTGTCCGTGATCGTGATCGTATCTGCGCTCTGTGTCTGCTCTGCTGTGTCCTTCCCGCAGCCCGTGAGCGCGAGCAGGAGACAGAGAACGAGACCGTACAGCAATAGATTCTTCTTCATCATTTCCCCCTTGCAGAAAAGGGAATCCGCTGCGGTGCAGCGAATCCCCTCCATTTTATTCATAACTTCTTTAGATATCCATCTGCATGGACAGCACAAAGCTGCGCGGATTTCCCTGAATCCCATAGTTGTAGCTCGGGCGCGACATCCAGTAGCGTTTGTCGAGGACGTTGTACGCCATAAGGCTGAACGTCGTCGGTACAGTGCCGAGCGTTGTCTTATACGTCGCACCGAGGTCAAACGTCACGTATGCAGGTACGTCGAGCTGGTTCGACGCATTTGCATAGATCGGTGCCTTACCGGAGTAGACCATGCGCAGGAACGCCGAGGTCTTTGCATCCGCCGTGTACTCGGCGGCGAGCATCGCGCTCCAGTCCGCAACCCCTGCAACATCTTTGCCATTATACGCCGTGCTCGTTTTCTGCTCCGTCGCGATGTGCATCAGACCGCCCGTCAGCGTCCACTTCGGTGCAATCTGTCCGGAGACGCTCAGCTCGACGCCCTTGAGCTTATTCTTGCCCTCCATGACCGTCGTCGGCAGTGCATCACCCGCATATCGCACATCCATCGTACGATCCTGCTCAATCTGGAACAGGCTCATCCCTGCACTAAGGCCGTTCTTCCGATACTTCACGCCAATCTCATTCTGCTTCGTCTTGGCAGGTGCAAGCATTGCGCCCGTGTTCATGCGGCCACCGCCTACGACCGCGCCCTTGTCAAAGCTCTGTGAGTGGTTCGCATAGAGGCTGATATCCTCCGTCGGTTTGTAGACAATGCCGTAGGTCGGTGAGTTCGCGCTGCTGTGTACGTTAGAGGTCGCCGCTCCCGTCGCCTTGTTGTAGCTCGTGACATCCACGCTGTGATGGTGGATGCCCAACAGCAGCGATGCCTTGCCGTACTCCAGCGTATCCGTCACAGAAATCCCCGAGTAGCGCGTCATGCCCGTCTTGATGGGTCCCGTGACAGCGGAATACGGATAGTTCTTCGTAAGACTCGTAACCCCGTCCGAAAGATTGCCTGCCATGCTGCCAAACGACTGGAACCCCGGCGCGCCGTTGATAATCCCGTTCGCACGGTAGCCCCAGTACGCACGGTACCAGTTGCGATCCACAGCGAGCACGACATCATTCTTCACCTGCCCGATGTGGAACGTCCCCTGCACGCCGAGCTGCACATAGGAGTTGCGCAGGGCATATTTCTCTGCGCTCAGCGTATTCCGAAAATGCCCCGCCTCATCGAGCATATAGAGACGGCTCGCCGAGGTCTGCACATAGCCGCTGCCGAGGTTGTAGCTGTGCCCCGCATTCAGGAATGCCTTCCAGTTCTCGCTGAGCTTCTGCTCGTGGTTCAGCACCGCCGTCCACGTGGAGACGGTGATCTGCTGCCCCGAGAAGCTGTAGTTGCGTTTGCCGTTCGGCGGATCGGGCAGACGATTGCCCGTATAGGCATTTGCTCCCGTTCCGTCAAAGGCAAAGTAGCGCTGCCCCTCCTCGTTCTTCGTGTAGCGGTAGCCTGCGAAGAGGTTCGTCGTGCTCTTTGCGCCCGCATGGTCGAGATTGACGTAGAAATCGCGTGTCGTCAGCTTCTCGCGCTCGATTGCCGTTTTTCCTTGGATATTTTCCGCGTTAATGCGTACGCCCCACTGCTCATCTTTGCCGAAGCGCTTGCCGATGTCAAAGATCTCGCCGAGCGCGCCGCGTCCATTGATCGTCTGCTTGTAGGTGATGCGCTCCTTGCCGTATTCCGCCTTCTTCGTCACGAGGTTGACCGAGCCACCCGCCGACTCCGAGTTCGTCGTGCCGTGAATGCCGATCGCCGGCCCCGAGATCACCTCGATGCGTTCCACGAAGTTCGCCGGCATATTCGTCTGCGAGAACATCCCCGGTACACCGTTTACCTTGAACTGATAGGCATTCATCTGGAAGCCGCGGATGGAGTAGTCATTGTACATCGTGCTCGTGCTCGTGCGCACGGACGGCGACATGAGCAGCGCGTTCGGCAGCGGATTTGCACCATCGTCATACTGCGAGATCGCCTTCTGCGTGATGTTCGTCTGTCGGAACGGGACATCCATCACATCCTTCGTTCCGAGGAAGCCAGTGCCGCCCGTGCTGCTCACAAGTGCATTCTCCTCCTCAGCCGCCGGACGCTGTCCCTCCACATCGACCGGTGCGAGCTCATAGGAGTCCATCGTCTCCGTCTTCTCCGCAGCGCTTGCCGCGCCCATCCAGACCGAACTTGCCGTTGCCAGCGCGACCGCGAGTGTCAGTTTTTTCTTCGTCATGTTCATTTCCTCCTATGGAAGCACTGATAAATTCAGCCACGCCATCTTAGCGCATCTTTTTTGCCCGCACTGTGCCCTCGATCCTCCACATAGCCCCTGCTATGCGTCCGGTTTGCCTCCTTGTTCGGACGAAAAAATCTACGCCAATCTGGCAGACTTCATTTTATCAGTGATTCTCTAACAAAATCTTCTCAGATACCACATGTATCTCTGCCCGTTACTTCTCCGTCAAAGGAAACGCAGGTAAGGTGTGCCCCGGCTGATATTCCTTGTGCTGATACTGCTCCACCCAATACCGGAACACGTCCTCTGGATGGAGGTCGGGCAGCTGCTCCGGATAGAGGAACTTAGCGATGTACATTGTCCCGATGATCTTCGCCGCGCCGCCCTGCACGTATTGCGACATGATGAGGATGTTGTCGTCCTGCACCGCCCGGATGTGATCCCAGCCGGGGCGATCAATGAGGCGCTGTTTGCGTGCCATGAGTTCTGTCGCCCCCGGCGCCTGCCACTGCGGCGCTGCGCCGTCCTCCCCGACCTTGATGATGGCATCCGGATTGCGCTCGACCACCGCCTCAATGTCGATGTGCGTGTTGACAGCATCGCTAAAGATGTTGTCGCCGCCGGCATACTCGACCATCTTGTAGAAGTAGTCCCCTGGGATCGTCGTCCAGCCTGACTTTTTATACTCGTAGTAAACAGTCTTCTTCGGGATGCCCGCAAGGTGCTGCTGAATGTAGTCCAGCTTTTCCTTGAAGTAGCTGATGAACTCCTCCGCCTCGGTCTCCTTGCCAAAGATCGCCCCTGCCAGTCGGTAGAGCTCCTCAAAATGATCGGTGTAGTACGGGTTCATGACAACGACCTTGACGCCGAACGGGGATAGCTTGCTCTCCGCATCCTCCCATGCCCCGTTGTTGGGGATGACAAGTACCTCGGGATGCAGCTCGATGATGCGCTCGTAGTTGAGCGCCCCCTGATTCGTGCCGATCACCTGATCCTCGGTAAATCCGCCGTAGGCATTACGATCCTGATAGATGCCATAGTCCACGCCGCACACGCGGTCGAGCACGCCGAGAGACTGGATGACCTCCATGTTGTAGCGGTTCGCAACAGCCACGCGCGTCACTGGATGCGGCAGGGTAACACTGCGTCCCGCATTGTCTGTAACGGTGATCTCCTGCGCTGCGGACGCAGCATCACGCTTCTCGCTCCCACAGCCGAAGAGAAGCCCACCGATTCCAAAGAGGAGAAGAAAAACGGACAAGATCCTAATCCGCTGCATAGATACTCCTTAAATAAGGAGGAGAATTGCGCCTCCTCCTGCCCCATTCTATTACATGCTAAGTGCTGCCGAGAACATGATGGTACGCGGCATCGAGAGGCCGAACGTGGTCGATCCGCCGCGTCCCATCCAGTAGCTGCGGTTCGTCACGTTGTAGCACATGAGGCTCAGATCGAGCGGCATCCCGTTGAGCTGTGTGCGGTACTTCATACCAAAGTCTACGGTCGCATAGGAGGGGATCTCCGTGCGTGCACCAGGTCCGCGGCTGTCGATGTAGGACTTGCCCATCCAGTTCAGACGACCGATGAGGCTCAGCTGATCACTGAGCTCATAGTTCAGGCCCAGTACAGTGCTCCACTTCGCAGCGCCGTTGACGAAGAAGCCGTCCTTCGCGCCGCCCTGTGTCTTATCGCGCTCCGCATCGAGATAGAGCACGCCGCCTGTCGCCGTCAGGCGCGGGGCGATCTGCCCGTTGACCGTCAGCTCCACACCGCGGTAGATGTTCTTGCCATCGGCTACATAGCGGAACTTTCCCGCACCGGCGTCCTGATCGTAGCGGTTCGCTTCATCGATCTGGAACAGGGAGAACGTCGTCAGCAGCCCCTTGTTCTCATACTTCACACCGATCTCGTTCTGCTTGCTCTTGACCGGATCCATAACATCGCCCTTGTTCACATACTTGCTATCCGTAACAACATATCCGCGGGAGAAGCTCTCCGTATGCCCGTAGTAGATGGCTGTATTCGTGGTTGGATGATAGGTCAGTCCCCACGTCGGCAGGATGTTGTTATTGCGAATCACCGTGTTGTTCGTGTGATTTTTCAGATACTCATGCTTGTGCGTCGCAGCGAGCAGGACGTTCCACTTGCCGAAGGACATCGTGTCCATGAGCGAGATGCCGACGTTCGTCTCACTCCACTGCGCCTTCTGTGCGGGCATCGCCGGCAGCGGATAGAACCCCGTACCAAAGGTGATGCCGTCATAGAGATTGCCGCCGTAAAGGCCGCGTGCCCCGTAGCCGTTCGCATTCCAATACTGTGCACGCGAGCAATCCACCGAAAGGGCGAGATTGTGCTTCACATCCCCCGTCTGCACCTCGCCCGCCACACCAAGCTGCAGGTACATATTCTTCCCCGACTCGTTCTGTGCATTCGAGCGGTTTGTATTCGTGAAATTTCCATTCGTATCGAACTGCAGGTTCGCGCCCGAGTTCATCTTCGTCCCGTCACGGAACGAATAGCCCATGTTAAAGAACGCCTTCCACGTATCGCTGAGTTTCTGCTCGTGGTTGAGCGTCAGCACCTTCACATACATGCGCTTCCACGTCTCCGGGAAGTCATAGCTCGTCTTCGCGTCCGGCGCAGTCGGCAGCTCACGCCCGTTTCCGCTGTAGGTAAACCAGCGCTGTGCCCCATCGATATTGTGATCCCAGTAGCCGAAGAAAAGGTTCGTCATGCTCCGCTTGCCGCGGTGATCGATGTTGACGAAGAAGTCCTTGCTGTCGATCTTTGCCCCCGGCAGTGCAAGACCGCCCTGGAGCATCTCACCGTTTACGCGTACGCCCCATGCGTTATCCTTGCCGAACCGGCGGCCGATGTCGATGTACTCGCCCGCCGTGGAGCGTCCCGAGATCACCTGCGTGTACTTCGTGATCGGCGCATCGGCTGCACGCTTCGTCACAGCATTGATCGTGCCCGGTGCGGGTGTTGCGCCGCTGTTCGTGCCGTTGTTCGACATGCTCACGCCGTTGACCGCCGCATTCGGCCCGGACGTGATGTCCATGCGCTCGATGATGTGCGCGGGCGGTGTCGTAAACTGGTAGAACAGGCTCGGCACACCGTTCAGCATGAAGTGGTTCCCGTTCATATTGATGCCGCGCATAGAGAAGTCCGTATACATCGGCGAGCTCGTGCTCGAACGGATCGAGGGATTGTTCGCCAACACGTTTGCGAGCGGCTGGCTCGGATCACCGTAGGTCTCAATCGCCTTCGCCGTCATGCTCTGCATCGAGTAGGGAATGTCCATAACGCTGACATCGCCCATGATCCCCATACGAGCCTCCTTGCTGAGCATGCCGCCCGCTGTCTCCTCCGCCTGCCGCTGTCCCTCCACATTGACGGGCGCGAGTTCGTAGGAGTCCATTGCCTCCGTCTTCTCCGCAGCACTTGCGGCACCCATCCAGACCGAGCCTGCCGTCGCCAGAGCGACCGCGAGTGCCAGCTTTCTCTTCGTCATTTCCATGTTCCTCCTTGATACACCGGGCAAACGCCCCCGTGCACGCCAAATACACAATTCCACATCATCGTGCGTTCCATGCAAAAGCCCCGTCAACGGCTGACGGGGCTTTCTCACACGAAAAAAGCCTGCCGTCCTGTCCATCGCAGGATGCAGAGGAGGCGGCGCTCCCCCACGGGGCGCGGCACTCCGGCGCACGAGATTCGGTAGGTCTTCCGGCTCTGCTTCATCGTCCGCTCCGCCTTCCCGGTTTCCCAGTGACATCTTGGGAAGCGAATCAGCGCTTCCCTTGGAGCATTCTCAGCATTACGGCGGCGGGACCGCATCGGCTTATGGAGTCGCAGCCAAACGCCGCGCTCCCCGATTTCCCTGTTATGCCCGTTTGGGCACCGAATCTGCTTATGAAGAAAACGCGGATCCATCCCGCGTTTCCTAAATTGGAATCTACAAAAACTGTGTTGTAGTATAATGAAACATGATCGGCTTTGTCAAGCTTTTTAAGGAAGCACTGATAAATTCAGCACCGCCATCTTAGCGCATCTTTTTTGCCCGCTTTTTGTCGGCAAATCCTCCACATAGCTTTTGCTATGCGTCCGGTTTGCCTCCTCAATCGGACGAAAAAATCTACGCCAATCTGACGGACTTCATTTTATCAGCGATTCCTTAATGAATATTACACTGCGCCCATTCGAGAATAAATTAAACAATATGTAAAACGGATGGAAAATAACCTGCGCTTATGGTTTTAATGCTCAAGTTTCATAGGTCTTTTGGGGAAGGTTTAGCAGGAATCCTGGAGAAGAGCGAGAATTTAAAATTTATCAAAAGAAAGCTTCCGAGATGGGAGCTAGGGAATCGCGGAAGCGCTTCCCTAAAAGAACTGATGAATAGGAGATGTATTCATGGATGCAGCAATGCTGACACTTGGAGTTCTCGCCGTAGCGGCGTTCCTCTTCGCTACCGAGATCATTCCGCTCGCCGTTACGGCAATGGGCGCGGCAATCGCGCTCGGACTTCTCGGGGTGCTCACGCCCGCGCAGGTATTTTCAGGACTGTCCAACTCGACTGTTGTTCTCTTTGCCGGTATGTTCATCATCGGTGCGGCGATGTTCCAGACGGGACTCGCACAAAAAATCGGCATCGCCGTCGTCAAAAAATCGGGCAATGACGAACGTGCATTGATGGCGGCACTGATGCTCATAACGATCGTTCTTTCGTCCGTGTCCTCGAACACGGCGACGGTCGCGTGCCTCATGCCCGTGGTCATCCAGATCTGCGCCGCCGCGCGTTTGCCGGTCTCGCCGCAGCTGATGGCACTCGCGGTCGCGGCGAATGTCGGCGGCACGATCACGATGATCGGTACTCCGCCGAACATCCTCATGAGCGCGACGCTCGGGGCGAGCGGTCTCACGCCGTTCGGCTTCTTTGAGTTCGCATGGATCGGCATCCCGCTCTCCATCGTCGGCATGATCTACATGCTCACGATCGGCCGCAAGCTCTGCCCGCGCAAGCTCGTAGACAGCGTTGCCGTTGCGGGCGAGGAGGAGGCGGCAAAGGATCCGCGCAAGATGATGATCTGCGCTGCAATCCTCATCGGCGTTGTCGCTGCGATGGTGCTCGAAAAGCAGATCAATGTCCCGATGCAGACCTCCGCCATCATCGGCGGCCTCCTCTGCGTCCTGACAGGCTGCCTCACGGAGAAGCAGGCGTATCAGGGCGTCGACTGGACGACCATCTTCCTCTTCGCCGGGATGCTCCCACTCGCGAGCGCCATGGATCACAGCGGTGCGGGCAAGCTCATCGCGGACTTCGTCGTCGGACTCATCGGGGACAATCCGGCACCGATGGTCATTGTGGCAGCCATGTTCGTCCTCTCCTGCGGACTGACGCAGTTCATGTCGAACACGGCAGCAGCCGCGCTTCTCGCACCGATCGCGATCTCCATCGCCCAGACCATTGGCGTATCGCCCTACCCCGTCGTCATGGCAATCGGCATCGCGGCATCCTGCGCATTCACAACACCCGTCGCGACGCCGCCGAACACCCTTGTTCTCGGTCCCGGTCAGTTCAAATTCATGGACTATGTCAAGGTTGGCGTACCGCTCGTCTTGATCTCGCTGATCGTCTGCCTTGTCGTTATCCCGCTTGTATGGCCGTTCTAACGGATTTTCTCCTGCATTTTCCCCGCACAACAGATAAACGGCGTCAGATGGGCGTTTTGCCCCTCACAGCATATACGACCGTGAAATGCGAACTGAAAAGCATGATGGTTTACTACGGACAGGCATACCCCCGCAGGTATGTCTGTCGTTTCATGAAAAGGCGGTCAAGCCGTCCTTTTGCCTGCATCTATGAGGGGAGCACTACCATGAAAAAAGAAGATCTGCTCAATCATCTGAAAGCCTTCGATCCTGAGGTCTACACCTTCCTGCAGGATGAGATTCACCGCCAGCGCTACGCACTCTCACTCATACCGACGGAAAGCGCCATATCTCCGCTCGCCGCCTTCCTTGAGGGCAGCCCCCTCGCAAACAGCGGCGTGGAGTCCTGCACGGCGCAGCACGGGCGGTTCATCGAGGAACTCGTACGCACGCGTGCGCAGGAGCTCTTCGGCAGTGAACACGCTGTCGTACGGCTCGGAAACATCGCCGCAGCCTCCCGCGTGGCGCTGCTCGGACTCCTGCAGCGCGGGGACACCGTACTCTCGTTCAACCTGCGCAAACAGGAGCACTGCGCAGGGCTGGATTTCCGCTTTGAGAACTACGGCATCGACCCCAGCCTCCAAAAGGTGGACTGGGATGAGGTCGCACAGATCGCGGAGCGCGTAAAGCCACGCCTCATCATCTTCTCGCCCGTCAGCTATCCGTGCATCCCGAACTATGAGCGTCTCGCCGCGATTGCGCGCGCCGTAGGAGCCTATCTCTGGGTGGACATCGGACAGTGCGTCGGACTCGTGGCGGCGGGACTCATTCCCTCGCCCGTCGCGCTCGCCGATGTGGTGAGTTTCCCGACGAATGACTCTCTGCGTGGCCCTGACGGCGCGATCCTCCTCTGCAAAAAGGAAATCGCGCCGCAGCTGGATGCCGCCGTTGCGAACACGGGGCACACAGCCCTGCACACGAGTCGCCTCGCCGCGCTCGCCTTTGCCCTGCACGCCGCCGCACAGCCGAAGTTCCGCGCATACGGAGAGCAGGTGCTCGCAAACAGCAGGGCGCTCGCTGCGTCGCTTGCAAAAAGGGGCGTATCGCTGCTCTGCGGCGGTACCGAAACACATCTCGTGCTGGCAGCGCCCGCATCGGGCGTCGATCTCACGGATGCCGTGCACACGCTCGCGCGGATCGGACTCTACGTGAAGCCGGATCGGATTCCGACCATGCGTGCGGAGTTCATGCTCTCGGCGCTGCGGCTTTCGACGCTGAACCCGACGACGCGCGGACTCACAGAGGGGGACATGGAGATCATCGCCGAGGCTCTCGCGCATGTACTCTCCGGTGCTGTCAGCGAAAAGCAGCAAGAAGCGCTGCGCATGAACATCGGCAAGCTCATCATGGACAAGCCGCTCTTCTCCGACAAATGGATGAACCTCGATGCGATGGCACACGCCGCCGCACCCGCATCGGGCGATGGAATCGCCGTCCATGAGCACGCGGCAAGCGAGCGCCGGAGCATCCTCAAGAATCTGTTCCAATAGACCTGCTGCGGATCCAATGGCTCCATGGAGGCGTTGATCCGCGCTTTGACAGCCTCCTACTGCTCCCGTATGTGTGCCTCCGACCCATGCGGGAGCTTTTATTGCCATAAAAATATTCAGAAACGTCAACAAACAGGATGAACTATCCGCGCTGTTGTGCTATACTAAGGAAGTACTGAGTAATCTGTGATTCCAGAGATCTACATTTTATATAAAGAGGAGAATTGTCCATGAAACGTGAAGAAGTCGTCAGCCACCTCAAGGCATTTGACCCCGAGATCTACACGCTGCTCGAAGAGGAGCGCGAACGCCAACGCTACAACCTCTCCCTCATGCCGAACATGAACACCATGTCACCGTTCGCCAAGTATCTTGAGGGCAGCATCCTCACGAACAGCTTCTTCGATCGGAATGACGAGACCTCGAGCGGCGGTCTCCATCTCGACGGCATTGTCCGCCAACGCGCGATGGATCTCTTTCACAGCGACCATGCCATTGTCCGCCTCGGCAACATCGTCGCCGCCTCGCGCGTCGTCTTTCAGGCGCTCCTCGACCCGGGGGACACGGTACTCTCCTTCAACCTGCGGAAAAAGGATCACGTTGCGGGACTCTCGTACAACTTCGAGAACTACGGCATCGAGCCGGGCACGCAGGAGATCGACTGGGGAGCCGTGCGGGCACAGGCGGAGCGCGTAAAGCCGCGCCTCATCATCTTCTCGCCCGTCAGCTATCCGCGGACAATCGACTACCAGATCCTCTATGAGATCGCGCAGACCGTCGACGCCTACTTCTGGGTCGACATCAGCCAGAGCGTCGGACTCGTCGCGGCAAAGCTCGTCCCCTCCCCCGTGCCGCTCGCCGACATCGTCACCTTCTCCACGCGCGACTCTCTCCGCGGTCCCGACGGTGCCATCGTCCTCACGAAGCGCGAGCTTGCCGCGCGCATGGACGCCGCCGTCATCAACACGGGGCATGAGGCACTGCACATGAACCACCTCGCAGCACTCGGCGTCGTCCTGCGCGAGGCGGGCAGCGACCGCTACCGCAGCTACGCCGCACAGGTCGTCAAGAATGCACAGGTGCTTGCACGCACCCTCGCCGACCACGGCGCCTCCGTCCTCTGCGGCGGCACGGACACCCACCTCGCACTCGTCTCTGCCGCTGCGGGTATCGACATCAAGGCAGCGGTCAAGGCAATCGGGCAAATGGGCATCCGCGTCAAACTGGACACCGTCCCTACGATGAACTCGGGGCTCTTCCTCCACGCGCTGCGCCTGTCGACCTCGAACCCGACCACGCGCGGCATGCGCGAGGAGGACATCGCCTATATCGGCTCGCTGCTTGCAAAGCCGCTCACCACCATCCTCTCCCCCGAGGAGATCGAAAAGACCCGTCAGGAGATCGTCGCCCTCATCAAAGACGCGCCTCTCTTTGATGACGAGTGGATGGGCGAGGCCGAGGGCTGAGCCCTTACAACGATACAACTGCATGGATTTGCATAGACAAGCGCCCCTCCGAATCGTCCGGAGGGGCGCTCTTCGTATGTGCTTATACCTTTTTTCCGAGAATCTCCTGTAGCTCCTCAAGCGACTTCATCTGATCGGCATAGAGTGCGTAGCCCATCATGGAGGCTGTGGCGAATTTGATGGGATAGGGATAATTTTTCGCAGCGTCGACAATCTCCCCAACAATCGTTGCAAGCTTCGTTTTGTCGGGATCGTGATTGGCAATCAAGAAAATAAGCTCAATATCCTTCCGGGTAATCTTGATCCGCGCCCGTTCCTTTCCCGGAATCAGACCGAGCTCACATTTCTGATTGAACACCTTCGAACAATCTGCACAAAATACATCCAGCTCCCCATTTTGGACAAGCGCATGAAAGTGTTTCAGATGCGTCATTAGACCGCTTTGTCCATCAAGGGCTCCATCACCGTATTTCATTTCAATGACCGCCAACGTTGGTGCAGTTGGTTTCTGACGCTCACTCGATGTCGACAGCCACTTCACTCCGATCATGTCAAAGCGTGCGGATGTTTTCTTCTCCATCTCCGTTTCATGATAGACGTATTCTATATCGGCAATGTAATAATCCGAGGCGTGTGAGATATCTCTGTGACGATTGTTCTCGCGCACAACAAGCTGCTGAAACTCGTGCTCATAGTTCCGGTTCCCAGGCTTCGCCAAGTGAAAATCCATCGCCTCCTTGTAATATGGAATATCCGCAGCCGCCGCTAAGATCGAAGGACGGCAGTCCAGTTTCCTGCCGTCCGGCGTCTCGTATGCCGCAAGATAGTTTGCATGAATCTGCAGGGTATAGCTCGTCCCACTCTGGCAAATCTCGAAAAGACTGCCGCCGCGATAGTATATGTTCGCCGCACTCTCTCCACGGAACTCCAGATCGAGTGTATCATCCTTGCACACGCGTTCAAGCAGATCGTGAAGCACACCGCCCTCTTGAAAATCCCGAAACATCTTGTCGCCCAATGCTCTTTTTTCCATGAAGCTGCCACCTTTCAAAACTTGTTGAAAGCCATCTCTTATAAGTGTATAATAACGAAACTGTATCCTTCTTGCAAGCACTTAAGGAAGCACTGATAAATTCAGCCACGCCATCTTGACGCATCTTTTTTGCCCG
>ERZ772960.1483-NODE-1483-length-18644-cov-3.045188_pt1 | contig 18644 bp, 17 predicted proteins | sample MGYA00580678_ERZ772960 | MGnify/ENA primary metagenome ERZ772960 (study PRJEB29015, sample SAMEA2737930) | human oral metagenome | biome: human oral; feature: human-associated habitat; material: dental | place: China | collected 2059 ... | reverse complement strand
CAAAGCTAAGCAGGTGGTTTGGCATGCCTTTATAACTGCCGTTGCGTGCAATCATGGCAGTTCCGGTCTTTCCACAAATATAGAAATTAGGTGTATTGGCCTTCTTTCCCGTACCTTTGACAACTACGCGACGGAGTAATTCCTGTATAATCTTGATGGTTTTGTCTGATGCTATTTGCTCACGGCCTTTTACAACCTCAGGTGGAAATTCGGCGATGGTGTCGCCATTCATGACTGCAGCTTTCACAAAGCGTGGCTGCATCATACGTCCTCCATTGGCGATGGCATTGTAAAAAGTAAGCGTGTAGATAGGCGGAATCTGCGTTTCATAGCCTATACTCATCCACATAAGGGCGGTTTTACTCCAGTTTCTCCATTGACCATTGGGAAAGCGCTTGGGCATTCGTATCTGTGGTGTGGCATGACCAACGATTGGAATACGTATGTTTGGGTCGTTGATTCCGGTGCGATAGATGCCCTTTACAAACTTTTCGGGGTTGTTGTGATAGAATTTATCCACCATGTAACTGATGCCGATATTCGAACTAAACTCCATGGCCTCGCCAAGACTTATGGTTCCATGTCCTCCCTGTCGCCAGTTGCTGTCTTTCATGTCGCGCCCATAGACGTGCCATTGACCGTTACCGGTGGGGATAGTCATTGAGGTATCGCATACCCCATCTTCCAGAGCTACCATGACAGCAGCCGTTTTGAACACCGAGCCTGGTTCGATAAGGTCGCTCACCGCGTGGTTTTTGATTTCGCGATACTCGCCGTCAACGCATTTCTCCATGTTTACAATGGCCTTGACATCTCCCGTCTTCACCTCCATAACAATGGCTACACCCGAGTTACCGCTTATTTCCTTGAGCTTGTTTATCACTGCTCTCTCGGCCAGATCCTGCATGTTTACGTCAATGGTTGTGATAATATCGCTTCCATTGATGGGTGGGGTGTCGGTGATATTAAGGTATTTATTCAACACTTTTCTTCGGCTGACGATACCCGTTGTTCCCCGCAAGAGTGAGTCGTATGAGAGTTCCAGTCCACAGCGTGGCGTGCGTCCTTCATCTTTTGCCGCAAACATGTCTCCGACTGTACGTCCAGCCAATGTACCGTATGGGCGCTCACGAGCGTTCAGTTCGTCTTCATGGAAGCCGCTTTGAAGTCTGGAAAGCTTGAAGACCGGCAGCATTTTTACCTCGCTGTACGTATTATAGTCAATACGATTGGGCCAGATAGGCCAGTGGCGTCTTTTACGACTGTGCTGCCCTTTCTTCATGTCGGCTTTGAAAGCCTGTGCACTTCTCTCAGGAAAAATGGCGTGCAAACCGTTACAAATACTGTCTAACTTTTCGTTCCACAGCGAGTCATTACCAGCCTCGTGCAGCTGCTGGAAGTCCATGAATATTTTAAATTCGGGCAAAGATGAGGCTAAAAGCTGACCGTCACAACTCAGAATGTTTCCTCGGGCCGGTTGAACCTCCACGCTGTCTCTCTTTACTCGGTCGGCGACTTTCATCCAATAGTCTTTCTTGGCAGTCATAATGTATCCGGCCTTGGCAATGACAAGCAGAGCGATAAGCATCAACACGAACGAGATGATGCTGTAGCGGGGCATGATTTTATTATGATCGAACTTGCTCATTCCTATTTGCCTTCCGGCACATTTATTATATAAGGTGGCTGGCTGGCTATTTTAAGTGCGCTATCCTTGTTGTTTTTCAGTATGTCAATTACATTGCTCATACGGCTTTTTTCGGTGAGTTGACTGCTGCTTGACAAGGCTTTGTACTTGGCATCAGATAGCTCGGTCTGCAGTTTGTCAATCTCAATGATATCTTTCTGGCAGCTATAGCGGTTGGCAATATAGAGGATACAGAAGAAGCCGATGAGCAGAAACAGCCACACCTGCCGACGAATGGTGGCTGTGTTCAGCAAGTCACCACCGAGAATTTTCCTTAAAGACAGCTTGCTTGAGAGCGGATTCTCATCTTCAATAGCTTGCTCCTCAATGACTTCTTTCAGCGACAGTCCCTCCTCTGCTTCTCCCATGTTACTGTTTTTCAAGGGTGAACCGGTGTCCTGTGTGGCGTGTATGTCAGCCTGTTTGTTCATTTTCGTTCTGCTATTCTTAGTTTTGCACTTCGGCTTCTGGGATTTAGTCGTTGCTCTTCCTCTGATGGAATAATCACCTTGTTGTTGACAAGCTTGTATGGGCTTTCAATACGGCCGTAGAAATCTTGTTCAACTATCCCCTCGACATTGCCTGTTTTCATTACGTTTTTTACAATACGGTCTTCCAGAGAGTGGTATGTAATGATGCTTAGCCTTCCTCCGTCGCCTAACACATCTGTGGCGGCCATGAGCATTTCCTTTAACGCTGCCATCTCGTGGTTTACCTCAATGCGCAATGCCTGAAACAGTTTGGCCATGTCTTTTTTTTCACGTTCACGCTTAAAGAGAGGCTCTACGGCATTGATGAACCCGCTTGTCGTGACGATAGCCTTTTGTCGTCGAGCTTCAACAAGAGCTGCAGCAATACGGCGTGAGTTTTTAAGTTCGCCATAAATATAGAATAAATTGGCCAGCTGTTCTTCATCATACCCGTTGACAATGTCCGCAGCCGTCTTTCCTGCACGTTTGTTCATGCGCATGTCAAGCGGCGCATCGAATCGGAATGAGAAGCCACGGCTTTCTTCATCAAAGTGGTGACTCGATACGCCTAAGTCGGCCAGAAGACCGTCAATGCGCTCTATGCCGTAGTAGCGCATCCAGTTTTTCAGATATCTGAAGTTTGAACGCACAAACGTAAACCGGCTGTCGTCTATGAACCGTCTGGCTTCTTGTCTGGCCATACCGCTGCAACCTTGCTGTTCGTCTTCAAAAATATTGTTCTCTGCATCGGCATCCTGGTCAAAGCTATAGAGGTGACCTTCCGGGCCAAGGCGTGACAGAATCTCACGTGAATGGCCTCCTCCTCCGAAAGTTACGTCTACGTAGGTACCCTCGGGCTTGATATGAAGTCCGTCGACACTCTCTTTCAAGAGAACGGGAACATGATAAGTCTCTGCTGTCTTTGCCATTATTGTGATGCTATGCTGCAAGGCCCTGTTAACGATTATTCTCTATGGGTTGCGGAGCAGGCTCTTTACCCATGGTGCTTTCCAACGTACGATCAAAGTCTTCCTTATTCATGACGGGCGCCTGTGCGTCGTCATCATTGGGCCAAATCTCTATAGTGTCTCCCATCCCTACGAACCTGACAGCCTGCCTTATCCCTGCCGCCTCGAGGAAACTCCGAGGTATGAGGATACGCCCGCTGGCATCAAGGGAGAGGCATACCACGTTGCTCACAAAGGTACGGTAGGCTTGCTGCTGCCTCCTGTCCCAGCGCGAGAGGCGTTCCCGCATCTGATCCATCAGGCCGTTCCATATGTTTTCGGGGTAAACAACGAGGAGATTCTCGAATATATCTTGCCTGAGCACAATATTCTCTGTGCCCGATGCTGCGAGCATCTTGCGGAACGGAGCCGGAAGAAAAACCCTTCCCTTGGCGTCGGTTCTGGCTTCTATATTACCTAAAAAACGCATGCGTACATTACCTATAGAAGATTCTTGCCTCCAAAGTTACGCAAAATCCCCCCACTTTACACCACCTTGCCCCACATTTTTTCGCATTTTAACCACATTTTTACTTTCTGTCAATATCTCCCTGACTGTCTTGGGAATAAAAAGTTGTGTGAAAGAATTACTGTTTTATAGTTTTATATAGATTTTCGTTACAAAAGGGAAGAATTTAGAAAAAGAAATACTATTTTTGCAGTTGTTTAGTATTGTGTGAGAAAACACATGAGAGCATGGAGAAAACCATTGACATTGAAAGCATTTTAAAAAGCAAGATGGGAAGCAAGGTACGATATGTACCCAGAGTCCTTGTCAAATGGTTGAAGCACGTCGTTCACGAAGACGAAGTGAACGCCTTTCTATGGGAGAGCCGCGGATTGCAAGGAACCGCCTGGCTTGAAGCCTGCGTCAAGTATCTTAAAATGAATATAACCGTTGAGGGAAAGGACAATTTGCCTTCCCCTGACGACGGACGTCTCTACACGTTTGTGTCAAATCATCCGCTGGGTGGGCAGGACGGGGTATGCCTTGGTGCCATCATCGGGCGCCATTATGGGGGGCGTTTCCGCTACCTGGTGAACGATTTGCTGCTCTTCCTCCCCGGTCTGAAGCCCGTCTGTATAGGTATTAACAAGACGGGCAGGCAGGGACGCGATTTCCCGCGTATGGTAGAGTCGGGGTTCCAAAGCGATAACCACATGCTGATGTTTCCGGCAGGGCTGAATTCGCGCATCATAAACGGTCATATTCATGATATACCATGGAAGAAGACTTTCATCACCAAGAGCGTTGAATATCATCGTGACGTGGTGCCCATTTACTTCAGCGGGCGCAATTCGGCGCGCTTTTACCGCATTGCCAAATGGCAGAAACGCCTCCACCTGAAGGTAAATGTTGCCATGCTTTTTCTGGTAGACGAGATGTATCGCAACGTTGGAAAGAGCTTCCGCATTGTGATAGGGAAGCCCATTCCCTGGCAAACGTTTGACAAGTCGCGTACTGCGGCCGAGTGGGCACAATATGTTGAAAACAAGGTTTACGAACAAGCTGGTCCGGCCGCATTGCGTGCCGAATGAGCCTGAGCAATAGAAGAATATGGAAGAAGAGATTATCCAACCTGTCAGCAAGGCCCTTCTCAGAAGCGAACTGACACCAGGGCGCAAGCTCCGCACGACAAACAAGAGTCACAATGATATTTATGTGATTACTGCTGCCGAATGTCCTAACGTGATGAAAGAGATTGGCCGACTGCGCGAAATAGCTTTCCGTACGTCGGGAGGAGGCACGGGTAAGTCGATGGATATTGACGAATTCGACACGATGGAGAACGGTTGTCGGCAGCTCGTTGTGTGGAATCCTGACGACGAGGAGATTATAGGAGGGTATCGTTATCTTTACGGTCGCGACTGGAAAACCGATGAAAGCGGACAGCCTGTGCTGGCTACGGGGCACATGTTCCACTTTTCCGACCAGTTCATGCGCGATTATGCCCCCCACACCGTTGAGTTAGGCCGGAGCTTTGTGTCGCTCGACTACCAGAACGTTCGTGCCAATACCAAGTCGATTTTTGCCCTTGACAACCTCTGGGACGGGCTTGGAGCACTGATAGTAATCAATCCTGACTGCCGCTATTTCTTTGGAAAGATGACGATGTACCCCTCTTTCTCGAAGCGCGGACGCGATATGATTCTCTACTTTCTGCACAAGCATTTCAGGGACGACGACAAGCTTATCGTACCGATGAAACCGTTGAAAACGGTTACTCCGGAGGAAGAACTTGCCCGTATTTTCTGTGAGGACGACTTCCGCCGCGATTATCGCATCCTGAATCATCAGGTGCGCGAGTTGGGTTACAACATTCCGCCGCTGGTCAATGCCTATATGAACCTCAGCCCGACGATGAAATTCTTCGGTACGGCCATCAATCATGAGTTTGGAGATGTGGAGGAAAGCGGAATCCTTATTGATGTAAACGAGATTTTTGAGGAAAAGCGTGTCCGGCATATCAACAGTTTTGTCAAGGAGCATCCCGAGGCATTGAAGTTCCCGGGCAACAAAAACAATATCATTCTGTAACCTTTTTCTTTGAAATATACCCTGCCGTTGGCTGATTCTGTTTGTTTTCAGAATCGGCCGGCGGCTTTTTCATGTGTAGGGTTTCAAATTGTTACTACTTCTTTGTCTTTAGAATTCCGCGAGCCCTGAAATGTAAGGAATATTCAGGATATTTTGCATTTTCAGACCGATGAAATGGGAGAAAACATATATATTCATGCTAATTTTTTTACGTTTTTTCTATAAAATTCCGGCCCTTACGTTGCAAGGGCTTTATCTTTACGCCGTAGAGGTATTCCCTTTATGCCGTAAAGGTTTCGTTATTACGATGTAAAAGGTTTGTCTTTCTGCCGTAAAGGGAGTGGGGAAATGGATTTTTATCTGGCGGCTTTTGCCGCGTTGTGTGGTAATTCGTTGATTATTGGCGTATTATGAATGGTTCTGTTTTCTGCCTGTTTTGCAGCCACTTACTCACGAATTCAAGACAAGCTGAAAATAAAAAGGAAGTTGTCGCGATTTTTCAGCATCTGTTTTTTGTAACCCCTGCGGCAATAAGTAGTTCAGGCCAGCACTCCAAGTGCCGGCCTGAACATTGTTATTGGGAGGTCTGAATACCGATGAAATGGGCTTAAACGATGGGTAAGGAGATGCCGCAAAGCTTTTGATAAACGTCTAAGGCGTAGACATCGGTCATGCCGCTAATGTAATCGAGAACGGCCATAATGCGTGTTTCGAGGTTGTCGCTGTGAATGTCATACTGACTGCTGACGCGTTCGATAATCTGCTTGCTGTGGAATCTCTCCGGCTGCACGGCGGCGCAGATGAGCGACTGCATCAGTGTTTCCATAATCTTATAGCCGCTCAGCTCGATGTCAAGGACGGGCTTGCTGCGATAAATGCGTTTGAACGATACCTCTGAACAGTGTTTGTAGGCCAGGCGCTGCGGCTCTGATATGTTGTCGATAAGGGTACCCTTCAGCGTTCCGCCAAGTATTTCGTCTTCGTGGTCGACGAAAGCCTGCACACATTCGTTTTCAAGTTTGCCCACTACACAGGCTCTCATATACACAATTTGCTCGTTCTCGTCGGTCACTCCTTCCTCTTTCAGGCGTCGGATAATATCTGCTTGCGTGTCTTCGTCGAAGAAGCTGAGAAGCAGTTTCGTAGTTTCGTCGAAGCTTAGAATCTTAAGTTTGTGAGAGTCTTCGATGTCCATAATCTCATAGCAGATGTCATCGGCAGCCTCCATCAAGTACACCAGTGGATGGCGTGCATAGCGCAGGGGAGCACCTGGCGCCGATAAGCGAATAAGTCCCAATTCATCGGCAATTCTTTCAAAAGTGGAAGCTTCAGAACAAAAGAAGCCAAACTTTCTGTGGTTGCCTGCCAGCGTGCTTGCGAAAGGGTATTTGACGACGGCAGCAAGCGTAGAGTATGTCATGACGAATCCGCCGCGACGACGACCCGAAAACTGGTGAGTGAGCAGGCGGAAAGCATTGGCATTGCCTTCGAAATGGGTGATGTCGGCCCAGAACGCCGGGCTGACCTTATCCTTCAAAGCCATGCCGCAGTCTTCGGTAAAATAGGTTTGGATGGCTTTCTCACCCGAATGTCCGAAAGGAGGATTGCCCATATCGTGCGCCAGTCCGGCAGTCTGAACGATGGTTCCTATCTCTTCGAACAGTGTTCCGGCCAGTTCCGGATGCCTCTTGACGAGGATATGAGCCACGTCGTCGCCCAGCGACTTGCCGAGAGAAGATACTTCTAACGAGTGGGTAAGGCGGTTGTGAACGAAGACGCTGCCAGGTAAAGGGAAGACCTGTGTCTTGTTTTGCAGGCGTCTGAACGGTGCAGAGTAAATGAGACGGTCGCCATCACGCTTGAATTCTGAGCGGTCATCGTGGCGCATGGGATGGCTTATTTCCTGCCCGAGCCGCTTGTTTGATATGAGTTGTTGCCAGTTCATCATCAGTCTTTATGATTAGCACGCAAAGATACTCTTATTTCCCTAATTTTCGCCTTTTTAATATTTAAAATTAAAATATGTGTCCGGAATTGATTAATTTTGCAACAATATGGTAAAAATCAGAATTGTCAACATGGGGCAGCAGCCCTTGCCTGCCTATGCTACAGCCCAGAGTGCAGGGATGGATCTCAGGGCGAACATTGATTCACCCATCACGCTTCGTCCGATGGAACGTCGGCTTGTCCCGACCGGTCTGCGCATAGCCCTGCCCGAAGGCTGCGAGGCCCAGGTGCGCCCACGCAGCGGTCTGGCCCTGAAACATGGCATAACGGTGCTGAATACGCCCGGAACAATTGACGCAGACTATCGCGGAGAGGTAAAGGTGTTGCTGGTAAATTTCTCAAATGACGATTTTGTAATCAACATCGGCGAGCGTATTGCACAGATGGTGATAGCACGTTATGAGAAAGCTGACCTCGAACAGGTGGCAGAATTGGACGATACAGAGCGCGGTGATGGCGGGTATGGCCACACCGGTGTGAAGTAAACGATATGGAAAAATTGAAGAAAAACACAGGTTTCATCGGTCTTTGGTTGTTGCTTCTCTGCTGTCTGTCCCTGCCTTCTCAGGCTCGGCGAGACAAGATAAAGAGGGTGGCTCCACAAGCTGTTAAGGCTGACAGCTTGAGCTATGAGGCCTCACGCCGATATAATTATTTCTTCCTTGAAGCTGTCCGCCAGCAGAATGTCGGGCACTATGATGCGGCATTCGATTTGATTAACTATTGCCTGCAACTCAATCCCAATGCTGCAGAAGCCTATTTTATGCGGTCGGGATATTACTCGGAGCTGAATCTCGACTCACTCGACTTTGCTGATTTGGTAAAGGCGGCGACGTTGCAGCCGTCCAACGACACCTATCAGGAGCGGTTGGCAGAAGGCTATCTCAATACGGGTAAGTATGACAAGGCTATAGAAACTTACGAGAATCTCTATTCAAACAATCGTAGCCGCAGCGATGTGCTGGGTGATTTGGTACAGCTCTACAAGCAACAGAAAGACTATGATGGTATGCTTCGTACCATCCGGCGCATTGAACAGGTAGAGGGCGAGAGCGACCAGACGGCAATGATGAAGATGAATGTCTATGAGCTGAAAGGCGATGAGAAGAATGCTTACAAAACGCTCAAGATGCTTGCAGACACGCATCCCATCGACCAAAACTACACGTTGATGCTGGGTAACTGGCTTATGCAGCATAAAGGACAGAAAGAGGCCTACAAGCTTTATACCGAAGCACTGAATGCTGACCCGAGTAACGTTTATGCGCAAAGCGCTATGTACGACTATTATCGGGCTATGTCGCAGGACTCTCTGGCTAACGGAATGATGAATCGCATACTGTTAGGAAAGAACACTCCGCAGAAAAGTCGTATACAATTTCTTCGCCAGGCCATCATGGATAGTGAAGAACGTAAAGATGATTCCACCGAGGTGGTTAAGCTTATTGACCGTGTTCAGCAGGTAGTTCCGACGGACACGCTTGTTGCCCAAATGCGGGTAGCCTACTACTCTATGAAGAAATTTCCCAAGCCGGATGTAAACAAAGCTTTGTCAGAATTGTTGGAGTTGCAACCGGATAATGCGGGAACGCGAATGCAGCTCATCCAGAATGAGTGGGATTCAGGAAACTGGAAGAAGATAGATTCGCTGAGTACGCCGGGCATGTTGTACAATCCTGATGAGATGGCCTTTTATTATTTTTCAGGGCTGTCACGCTGGTATGAGAAAGATAACAGAGGTGCCCTTGATGCCTTACAGCGTGGAACGCGTGCCATTACCGATAAAAGTAATCGGGAAACAGTAGGCGTCATCTACTCTATACTTGGTGAAATTTACCATAATATGGGCAATAAAGCCCAATCGTTCGCAGCCTACGACAGTTGTCTGCAATGGAAACCTGACGATGTGGTAACGCTGAACAATTATGCTTACTACCTTGGCGAAGAAGGAGTAAATCTGAAAAAGGCAGAGGAAATGAGTGCCAAGGCAGTGAAGGCAGAGCCGAAGAATGCCACATATTTAGATACTTACGCTTGGGTTCTTTATAAACAAAAACGTTATGCCGAGGCAAAAATATACATCGATATGGCGCTGAAGTTCACGGCCGACAGTACAAACGATGCCACCCTGCGTGAGCATGCCGGTGACATTTACGTGGGATTGAAGAATTATACCAGTGCAGTAGAATTTTACAAACAGGCTCTTCAGCAGGGTGGTGACATTAAAACGCTGAACAGAAAGATTAATCTTTATAGAAGAAGAAAATGAAGAACTATCTGAAAATAATGGTACTCTGTGTTCCCTTTTTATTAGCATCTTGCGGTGCAAAAAAGGCAATGGTAAAGGATACCGATGTAAAAAAAACAGATACACAGGGTAAAGGGAATGGCAAAATGCAAGCACTGACTTATGTGCAGAAGGTATATGACCAGAAAGTATATGCGCAGAATATAGTCAGCGATATGAATTTTCATGCCACGATAGGCGATAAGAGCGTATCTGTACCAGGTGCAGTGCGCATGCGTAGGGATAAAGTAATCAGGCTGCAGCTTTTTATTCCCATCCTCGGCAGTGAGGTTGGACGTCTCGAATTTACGCCAGACTATGTACTTGTCATCGACAGGTTGCATAAACAATATATAAAAGGTGACTACAATCAGCTTGATTTTCTTCGTGATAATGGCTTGAATTTCTATTCATTGCAAGCACTTTTCTGGAACCAGCTTTTGTTGCCCGGGACAGATCGTGTTGGAGAGGGAGACCTTCAAAGGTTTCAGGTAAACCTTGATGAGGCGGGCGAGAAAGTACCTGTCAGCCTGAAGAATGGCAATATGTCATACGTTTGGAACACGATACGTTCGAATGCTCGTATAAGTGATGCCGAAGTTACTTATACATCACCAAGCCATGGTAACTCGCAGCTGATGTGGAAGTATGCCGATTTTAAGCCATTAGGATCGAAAATGTTCCCGGCCACACAGGAATTCACATTCTCAACGAATGCCGATGGGAAGGCTCGAAAGGCTACTGTACACATAGAAATGGATGAACTGAAGACTACATCTGAATGGGATGCCGAAACAACGGTGTCGCCCAAGTATAAGCAGGTGGATGCAAGAGATGTCTTTGGGAAACTACTGAATATGTAAATGAAGCGAATTTTACTTATAGGGTTAGCATTCGCTATGGTGCTCTCGTTGGGAGCACAAGGCCAGAAGTCTTCCTCACGCAGCAAGACTCAGTCTGCCCATACCGTGAAGAAGCAGAGGAGTCTGGTAACATCTTCAAAGAATAAAAAGCCTCGGCAGGTACAGAAAACAGGCCGCAAGAATAGTATGTCTGTTTATACGAATGCCTCAATTAAAAAGCTTCAAAGCCAGCGTAATGCCATTCAAAGGAAGATTAAGGAGCAGGAACAAGCGCTGAAAGCCAATAAGGAAGATGTGGCTAAAAGGTTAAAGGAATTGCTTGTCATCAACGGTGAAATCGATGAAAACCAACAACATATTGAAGGTATTCAAAAGGATATCCATCATATTGAAAGCAATATCGGTATTTTAAAGTCACAGCTGAATACTTTGAGCGAGCAATTGAAGGATAGGCAGGCTAAGTATATACGGTCAATGAGATATATGGCCCGCCATCGTACGATGCAGGATAAATTGATGTATCGTCGCTTGCGCTTTGTAAGGGAATACGCCCAGTATCAGAGAGCACAGGGAGAAGCCGTTAAGGCCAAGCAGGTTCAGATTGATGCCAAGCACCAACAGCTGCAACAGGTAAAGGGACAGAAGAATAATTTGCTTTACCAAGGGCAGCAAGTAAAGTCGAAACTTGAAGCAAACAAGGGTCAGCAACAGAATATTGTTGCGGGTTTGCAACAGCAACAGAAGACTATTCAGGCTGTTATTGCCGATCAACACAAGAAAGATGCTGCCCTGAATGCCGAGATAGACCGGCTGATTGAAATCGAAATTGCCAAGGCTCGAGCCCGTGCTGCTGCCGAGGCCAAGCGTAAGGCAGAACTTGCTGCTGCTGAAAAGAAACGTCGAGAAGCCGAAATTGCACGCAGGAAAGCTGCTGCCGAGGCTGCTGCTCGCGAAAATACGCGTCGTATAGAAGAAGCTCGACAGCGTGAGGCAGCCGCTAAAGAGGCAGCACGGAAGGCTGCTGCCATTGAACAATCAGCTCGTCAAGCCCGACGAGAACAAGCCGCAAGAGCCGCCGCAGAGGCCAAAACTGTAGCAGAACAACGCGCTAAAGAGGCCGAGGTTGCGCGCCAGGCTGCCGAACGAAAGGAAAAAGCCGATGCCGAACGTGCCAGACAAGAGATCTCAAAAGCTGAAGTTCAGCAGGAGAATATACAAAAGTTTTCGTCAGTTGACCGTATGATGAATAGTGGCTTTGAAGCAAACAGGGGTCGCTTACCTATGCCAATAACAGGAAATTATAAGGTGGTAAGCCACTTCGGGCAATACAATGTTGCCGGACTGAAGGGTGTAACGTTGGATAATAAAGGTATTAACATTCTGGGTCATGACGGTTGTCAGGCTCGGGCTGTATACGATGGAGAGGTTAGTGCCGTGCTTAGTTATGGTGGCTCAATGGTCGTAATGCTCAGGCATGGTGCCTATATTTCTGTCTATGCTAACCTGAAATCGGTTAACGTCAGCCGTGGGCAGAAAGTTAGTACACGTCAGGCATTGGGCACTGTTGGCACGGATAATATTCTTCAATTTCAGCTGCGAAAAGAGCGCGCCAAGCTGAATCCGGAGGCTTGGTTAGGAAGGTAACGAACTGCAGACGGTTATTAGTCAGAATTTTTCAACACCAATTGCGGATGAGAGTAAGTAAAAGCTTTTGTCCGCAATGGTGAATAGACGCATTCTATAGCCTGGATGTTATCTTTTTATGGTCTTATGAGACAGTAAATATAGCACATGCAGGAAAGTGAAAAAACAAGGAAATATTTCCGGTTTCTGATATAATTCTCTATCTTTGCATCAATAAAAGACCTTTGGATATGCAGAACAGAAGTCATTTCTCAGTACTTATTCTTGAGCAAGCAAAAAAGTATGGCTCTCGTACAGCAGTTACTTATCAGGACTTCGGAGACAAAGAGTGGAAAACAGTTTCCTGGAATTATTTTGCACAACAGGTGAAACAGGTCAGCAATGCTTTGCTGAATCTTGGTATTAAGTCACAGGAAAACATTGCTGTTTTTGCTCAGAATTGTGTTCAGTGTCTTTATACCGATTTTGGAGCTTACGGTATTCGTGTTGTTTCAATTCCTTTTTATGCGACAAGTTCCGAAGTGCAAATCCAATATATGGTAAATGATGCCCAGATTCGTATTCTCTTTGTGGGACAGCAAGAGCAGTATGATAAGGCACTTCGCATATTTGCTCTTTGTCCGTCTCTTGAACGGATTATTGTCTTTGACGAAAACGTGCACTTGAGTTCACACGATCCTAATTCCATTTATTTCAAAGATTTTCTGAAGCTCGGTGAGGGATTGCCAAGACAATCAGAGGTAGAGGTTCTTTACAATCAGGCCAATAATGATGATCTTTGTAATATTCTTTACACCAGTGGAACCACAGGAGATAGTAAGGGCGTGATGCTTTCGTACGGTCAATATGCTGCGGCCATGAAGGCAAATAATGCTTGTGTGCCGGTGGATGAGAATGACAGGGTGATTAATTTTCTCCCATTTACACATATTTTTGAGCGCGGATGGACATATTTGGTGCTTTCAATGGGGTCGCAACTTATTATAAATACCAATCCAAAAGATATTCAGGAAGCGATGCGACAGACGCATCCAACAAGTATGTCAAGTGTGCCCAGATTCTGGGAAAAGGTTTATCAGGCGGTCAAGGGCAAGATAGAAAGTTCAAACCCCATCGAAAAGAAAATTTTCCTTCATGCATTGAGTGTGGGCAAGAGGTATAATATTGATTATCTTTCCAAATGTAAGCGTCCGCCTTTGAATCTTGCTTTAGAATATAAAATACTTAATAAGTCGATTCTGAGCCTTGTCAGGAAACAGTTAGGTTTGGAGAATGCCCATATATTTCCAACGGCTGGTGCTTACATTTCTCCCGAAGTCGAAATGTTTGTGCATTCAATTGGTATTAACATGATAGCAGGTTACGGACTTACCGAGAGTCTTGCAACCGTGTCTTGCGACCATTATGGAGAAAAGTATACGGTGGGGTCGGTCGGTCGTCCCATTGAAGGGATTCAACTCAAAATAGGTGCAAACAATGAAATACTGTTGAAAGGTCCTACCATTACCCGTGGATATTATAAGCGTGATGCTCTGAATGCGCAGACCTTTGATGCTGACGGGTTCTTCCATACAGGCGATTCCGGTTACCTGAAAGACGGTGAATTATATCTTACCGAGCGCATTAAAGACCTTTTTAAAACCAGCAATGGCAAGTATATTGCACCACAGATGATTGAGTCACTGTTGCTTGTTGACAAGTTTGTTGACCAAATTGCTGTTGTTGCTGACCAGCGAAAGTTCGTCTCCGCCCTTATAGTTCCCGAATTTCATACGCTTGAGAAGTGGGCTAAAGATAAGGAAATTGCCTACAACAGCCTTGACGACCTGTGCCAAAACCAGGAAGTTAACAGCATGATGAAAGAGCGAATTGACACGCTGCTGCAAGGATTGGCCCACTATGAGCAAATCAAACGCTTCACTTTACTTCCTCATCATTTTGCCATGGAGACGGGAGAGCTGACGAATACATTAAAGATGCGTCGTCCCGTTATCTACAAAAACTATAAGAATGTTATTGACAAAATGTATGAAGAAAACCAATAACTTATGATTACTGCAGAACAATTGAAAGACGTGGTGGCCCGAACCGAGAAGCTCCATCATTATCTTAATATTGACCAAAAGAAAGTAGAGTTTGAAGAAGAGCAGCTTCGAACACAGGCTCCAGACTTTTGGGATGATCCCAAGATAGCCCAGGAGCAGATGAAAAAGGTCAAAAGTATTGAGAAATGGCTGACTGGTTACAAGCAGGTTAGCCAATATACAGAAGAACTTAGTCTTGCTTTCGAATACTATAAAGAGGAGCTTGTCCCTGAAGAAGAGGTTGACAACGACTACGAAAAGGCTATCAAGGCCATAGAAGACCTGGAGCTAAAGAACATGCTTCGCAAGGAAGAGGATTCTATGGACGCCGTAATGAAAATTAATTCAGGCGCAGGCGGTACTGAAAGTCAGGACTGGGCGCAGATGCTTATGCGCATGTACATGCGGTGGTGTGAGGCTAAGGGCTATAAGGTAACCATTACAGATTTGCAAGATGGTGATGAGGCAGGCATCAAAAGTGTGACGATGACGATTGAAGGTAGCGAGTATGCCTACGGTTTTTTAAAGAGTGAAAATGGCGTCCATCGTCTTGTTCGCGTGTCGCCTTACAACGCACAGGGCAAGCGAATGACGAGTTTTGCCAGTGTCTTCGTATCGCCATTGGTTGATGATACTATTGAAGTTTATGTCGACCCTGCGAAAGTAAGTTGGGACACTTTCCGCTCAAGCGGCGCCGGTGGACAGAATGTAAACAAGGTGGAATCGGGCGTCAGGCTTCGTTATCAGTATGAAGACCCTGATACAGGAGAAAAGGAAGAGATTCTGATTGAGAATACCGAGACACGCGATCAGCCCAAGAACCGCGCCAAGGCCATGCTGTTACTGAAGAGCCAGCTGTATGACAGGGCTTTAAAAAAGCGCCAGGCCGAGCAGGCAAAAATAGAGGCAGGCAAGAAGAAAATAGAGTGGGGAAGCCAGATTCGCAGTTATGTCTTCGACGATCGGCGTGTCAAGGATCATCGGACGGGCTTTCAGACGTCGGATGTTGACAGTGTGATGGATGGCAAAATTGACGGTTTTATCAAGGCTTATCTGATGGAATTTCATGATGATGCCGAATAAAAAGAAAGATTAAATCTAACTTAAATTGAAATGATATGACTAAAAAAGCAAGTAAGCACATCCCTAACCACGAGGTGAGAAACGTGGAGGGTAAGAAGCATCGTTCTGATCGCGACATGCAACAAAAGCAGCATGGTGACAAGGTTGTGAAGTGGATATTCGGTGTCCTTGTCGTTTTGGCAATCATTTATATGGTTTGGTCAATGTTCATTGTGCAATGAGCGGACTGGAAATAGAGCGTAAATTCTTGGTAAGAAAGGGCGACGCGTTTAAACGTGCCGCCTCTTCGTTCAGCCATATTCAGCAGGGTTATATCCCAGCCAAAGGTGCAACGGTTCGCATTCGCATGCGTGATGACAAGGGATTCCTGACCATTAAGAGCCACAGTAGCAACGGGGGGCTTACCCGTTACGAGTTCGAGAAAGAGATTTCGCTTGATGAAGCCCGTCACCTTTTTGTATTATGTCAGGGCGGTGTGGTTGATAAGCATCGCTATTTAGTGCCTTTTGGCGGACACGTTTTCGAGGTGGATGAGTTTCACGGAGCCAACGAAGGTTTAGTGATTGCAGAAGTAGAGCTTCAGGATGAGGGTGAAAACTATGAGAAACCAGACTTTATTGGTCCTGAGGTTACGGGCGATGTTCATTTCCGTAACTCCAGTCTGCTTATGAATCCTTTCTGTTTTTGGAAAGAACTCGTGCCAGAGGAATACCGATAATCTGCCCTAACATAACACCGATTGTGTCGGCAACCCAGTCTAAAACATCCCCACTTCGGTTGCCTCCGGTGCATGTAGCCTGTACAATTTCGATGATTCCACCCATCAATATGGGGGCTATCACAATCCATAAAAGTGCTTTTCTCTTATCAATGGCAGTGTGACGATAGCCATATTCTGCCCATATCAGTATGCAAAGTCCGCCATAGAAGACGAAATGTGTCCACTTATCAATGAAACTTATCTGGCTGAGCGGCGTTTCCGGTATGGGTACAAGACACAGTATCCAGATGATAAGTATAAATGTGCATGAAAGCGGGTATCTTCTTACCTTTTTTAATAGAAACATCATATTTACTTTCATTTCATATGCAAAAGTAGATAAATTTATATATTTTTGCAATCATAAATGCGATTTTAATAGTAAAAGAGATAGCTTTTATATAAGATGTCAAGAGAAAGGGCAAGCTTTGGAAGCAAGATTGGCATGATTCTGGCCACCGCCGGTGGTGCTGTTGGGCTGGGCAATGTGTGGCGATTTCCTTACATGGTAGGTCAAAACGGTGGTGCAGCATTTATTATTGTCTATGTGGCTTGCGTGTTGTTGCTGGGCATTCCTTGCATGGTGTCCGAGTTTATTATAGGTCGTCATGGTGCCGCCAATACGTACAGGGCTTATTCGGAGGTCGGAAACGGCCGCCCATGGAAGTTTGTAGGCCTTCTCGGTGTGATGACAGGAGTCTTGATTACCGGATATTATGCCGTCGTATCGGGCTGGTGTTTACAGTATGTCTATGCTTCTGCCCTGGGCCAGTTACGTGGCGAAACATCGTTTGTCAAGAGCTATTTCCAGTCATTTTCCACCGATCCCGTCCGCCCTGTCTTCTGGCTTGTTGCTATCTTGCTGTTGGCCCACTATGTTATTATCCACGGTATCCGTGGTGGAATAGAGAAAGCTTCCAAGGTGCTCATGCCGGCATTGTTTATCCTGCTTCTTGTCATTGTCGTGGCTTCGTGCATGCTTCCCGATGCCGGTAAGGGCATCGACTTTCTTTTTAAGCCCGATTTCTCAAAATTCGACCGTGGTGTTTTCCTCGGTGCTCTGGGCCAGTCGTTTTATTCGTTAAGCATTGCCATGGGCTGTATCTGCACTTATGCCTCTTACTATAGCCGACAAACCAACCTGCTTGGCTCTGCCGTGCAGATATCGTTTATTGATACAATGGTCGCTATTCTGGCAGGATTGATGATTTTTCCTGCGGCTTTCTCCGTAGGAATAAACCCCGGGAGCGGTGCTTCGCTGGTGTTTCTTACACTTCCCAACGTCTTTAACCAAGCCTTTGCAGGCATGCCTCTGTTGGGCTGGGTGGTGTCATTGATGTTCTATCTGCTTCTTTCGCTGGCGGCTTTAACCTCTCTGATATCGCTCCATGAGGTGGGAACGGCCTTCTTTTACGAAGAACTGCACATCTCGCGCCGTAAGGGTGCCGCTATCGTTACGGCGTCAACAATGGCCGTTGGCGTGCTTTGTTCGCTGTCGTTAGGCGCCTGGAGCAGTCTTCATATAGCCGGAAGATCGCTGTTTGATGTATTTGATTTCGTTACCGGACAGATATTTTTGCCTGTCGGCGGCTTCCTTACCTGCGTTTTCCTGGGCTGGTTTGTACCGAAGAAAATGGTGAAAGACGAGTTCACTAACTGGGGAACCCTGAGTTCGCGCCTGTTTCCTGTCTTCCTTTTTCTGGTACGCTTTGTGTGCCCTGTGGCCATTCTCTGTATCTTCATGCACCAGTTAGACGTCATTTAACAGGTGTTTCCCTCCGGCTTTTAAGCCACAGATATGCATGCCGTTTCACTTTACCTCTGCCATATGCTGGCGTCAGGACGCAATAAATACAATCTGCCCGTCGTTTTAGGAGAAAAGAATCAATGAGGAAATACTCATGAATCTGAAGGACCTTTTTTACTTAAATCGCTCAGACCGAAGCGTTTTGCTCTTCTTTCTGGTGCTTGCCGTGGCCGCCATTGCGGTGATAGCTCTGAGCGATGGCGATGAAACGTCGTCGTCTTTCCCGAATGCCGATTCTGCAAGCATGGCGCGCGGACAGACACCATACGCTGCCGACGCCCGCTCTCCTTATTATAATGTAGATGCCCGGACGTCTGAATTGTTTGCTTTCGACCCCAATACTGCCGACTCTACAACGCTTCTCCGGCTGGGCCTTCAGCCCTGGCAGGTGCGCAATATCTATAAG
>ERZ772960.1481-NODE-1481-length-18651-cov-2.783609_pt1 | contig 18651 bp, 11 predicted proteins | sample MGYA00580678_ERZ772960 | MGnify/ENA primary metagenome ERZ772960 (study PRJEB29015, sample SAMEA2737930) | human oral metagenome | biome: human oral; feature: human-associated habitat; material: dental | place: China | collected 2059 ... | reverse complement strand
TTAAATTGTGTCAAGCCCCCGTAAAACATTGTCTGTTTTTTGAAAGGTTTGTACCATTCTATCCGAAAAATTCACAACGGTTGTGTAGACCTGATTTGTTTTTATGTTTATATCGTTAAAGGCCTTATCCAGATCCTCGCTGCTCTTTGCCATAAACGAAATATTTTTTACCACCTCAATTACCGTTTTTCCTATGCCGGCAGAGCTTTCAACCGAGGCAGTGGCCAAGCGTCCCAACTCTTCGGCTACAACGGCAAATCCCTTTCCGGCATCTCCTGCATGGGCGGCTTCAATGGCGGCATTCATACTAAGCATCTTTGTCTGTTCGGCAATACCGGCTATCACCTCCGCCATTTCCTGTATGTCCGCAATGCTCTGGTTTATATGGACAATTTTTTCGTAAGTAGATTTAAAGAGCTTATGCCCGCCCTGAAAGGTATCGACAAGTTCCTGTGCAGCCTGAGCATCTTCTTGAGCTTCGGCAGCTTCCATCTGTATATCGCTCAAAAATAATTTTACCGTTTCGCATTTCTCGCTCTTTTTTTCATCGCCTTGTTTTAAAGACTCTTGCAGCTCCTTATACGATGAACCCAGCTCATTATATTTTGTTTGCAGTTCATTATAAGCGCCGTTTAACTCGTCAGACATTTCTTTTAATTCTTTATAATCGTTTTGAAGCTTGAGATAAACCGGCGAACTTTCTATAGAAATATTTGATTCTCCGATGCGGACAGAGGCAGTTTCGGTATAAGAGCTTTGTCCCATAATCGGCTGCCGGATACTTTTGTCGGATATCTCGGCCATTGCATTGCTTATAGTAGCAGAGCTTATCGAATCAGCTTTTAGCGGAGCGGCACTGCCTGAAAAGGTACTTACTGAGGAGACATTTACCGAAGTGTTGCTTATCGAAGAAGTGTTCGGCGAAGCGGTGTTTAGCGCAGCGGTACTTACCGAAGCGGAACTTTGTACAGACAATATCTTATCCGCAGGCCTATCGGAAGAAGACCTCTGTCCCTCGGTTTTAGGCCCGACATGAAGTCGGAGCTTTGCTTTTTTAGCTCTTTCTCTTTCTATATAAAGTTTGTATATAACCGAAGAAACAAACCATGTTAAAAATACGCCTATACCCCAGGCTAAAACAATCAATAAGACGGCAAGAGTTTTGGATTTTTTTTCCTGTTTTGTAAATCCTTCCTTATATTCCTTTTTAAGCCTTTCAAAACTGTTTTGTACGGTATCGAATTCCTTTAACACAGGCAAAAAAGTTTTTGCCGAAGAATCTCCAGTAAGTTCAAATTCCTGCCTCCAAGAGTCTATGCTTTTAAAAAGTTTATCATTCGAGCTCTCATAATCATTGTATGCAAACCTTAAGTTAGAATCGTTTTTGTCGGCAGCTGAAAGTTTTTTTAAATTTTCAAAAGAATTGGCCGTTTCTTTTATCCTTGCTTTAAGGTTTTGAACCGAAAATTCCCCATCCTTGCATGCAGTTCTATACATATCCGCTTTTAAACTCGCAAGATAAAACCTGTACTCAAGCAGATAATCCGTCTTGAGTTGAAAATCCGACGAAGGTTTTGCAGCAATAAAAAAAGCCGCTCCTCCTATCCCTATCGCCAAAGCAATACCGCACAAAGCAAAAACAATTTTTATGTAGTTTTTCATTCCAAGGTCCTTTACATAATCCTTAAATACCCATACATTAGAAGTATGAAAATTTTGCATACCGCCGATCTGCATTTGGGGAAAAGCCTATATGAATCTCCCCAGATAGAAAGACAGAAAAAAATGCTCGATGATATTCATAAAATTCTTCTAAAAGACGATTATGCAGCCCTTATTATTGCAGGCGATATCTACGACCGTTCTATTCCTCCTGCAGAATATGTAGCTCTATTCGATTCATTTTTATCCGCCGTCCATAAGGATTGTCCCAATACAGCCGTGTTTATCATACCCGGAAACCATGACTCCGCCGAAAGGCTCTCCTTCGGCTCTAAAATCTTAAGTTCGAGTAATATCCACATTGCTGCAGACATCGGCAAATTATGCTCACCTATCATTATAGCACAAAATGGAGAAAAAGTTCAATTTTTTTTAATGCCTTTTTTACATTTAGGCTCATTTTCCGAAGAAAATTCGGAGTTAAAGTTGACATCTCAGTCCGAGATGGCTCAAGAAGCCTCCCGCCGCTTAAAAGAAGCCGTAGATACCTCAATGCCTTCGGTTTTGGCAGCCCATATTTTTACCCTAAACGGAGAAAGCTCCTCCTCTGAAAGAGCTTTTTTAGGCACTGCGGAATATGTTTCGCCCGCTCTATTCGATTTTTTTACCTATACGGCCTTGGGACACTTACACAAAATGCAGAAAGTTACCGACAGAATGTACTATTCCGGAGCCCCCCTTACATACGCCTTTGATGAATGTTCAACCGAAAAGGTTGTGCTATCCGTAGATATAGACTGTAAAACGCAAGGCTTCCCGGTAAGGGTCGAAAAAATTCCGATTAGCCCATTGCGGAAGATGAGCCGTTTAGAGGGCAGCTTTTTCGACTTTTTTAATACGGACAAATTCGATGCATATAAAGACGATTTTTTAGAAATAAATCTCACAGGTTCTGCCGTTATTCAAAGCCCTATGAGCCTTTTGCAGCAAAAATTTCCCTATCTTTTAAACCTGCATCAAGAAGCCGTCGCCGCCGAATTAAAAGACGAGGAGCAAATTCATATATTAAAAAAGAACATTGAAGACGAAGATGTCATCTTCGAAAACTTTATGCTTTTTGAAAAGGCCATAGATGAAGAGCCCTCCGCAAAAAAACAGGAGCTTTTCAAAAGCCTTTGCAGAGAGCAGTTTACATAAGAAGACATTACCGGAGGAATAAATTTGAAGCCTGAAATTTTAAAACTAACCAATATAGGCCCCTTTCGAGGAACTCACACAATAGATTTTAGCCTCATGGATTCTATTTTTTTGGTATGCGGAAAAACCGGAGCCGGAAAAACAACCATCTTCGATGCAATCTCTTATGCCTTTTATTCAAAGCCTTTGGGGAGCCGCTCCCAAATTACCCGCAGCCTCCGAAGCCAGTTTGCCCCCGAAGAGGAAACGGCCGAGGTTGAGCTTATCTTTACTATGGGACCTGCCAAATACAGGATTTTTAGACGGCTTCCTTTTTTACGCCCGGGAAAGAAAAACGAAACTCCTGAAGAATCGGCCCTAGCCCAATGGGACGGCAAAACTTGGAAAGATTTAAGCTCTACAAATAAGCGGGACACGGATAAAAAAATATTGAACATAATAAACCTAAACGAAAAAGAATTTGCCCGCATTGTCCTCCTCCCCCAAGGCGAATTCGCCGCTTTTTTACGCGAAAACTCAAGCCAAAAAAAAGAAACCCTTGAAGAGCTTTTCCCGATTTCCCGCTACACCAAAATAATGGAAAATCTAAAAGAAAGAGAAAAAGCGGAGTCATATAAGATAAAAAACACGCAAGATGCCCTTGAAGCCCTCGGCAAAGAATTCGATGCCGATTCCTATCCTTCAAAAAAAGAAAGTTTTGAAAAAGAGATAGAACTTATCAAAAAAAATTATAACAAAATATCAAAAAAAATCGAGGAAAAAATCTCCGAAAAAGAACAGGCAAAGGTTCTCAAAGAAAAAAAAGAAGAACTTATAACAATAAAAACAAGGCTCGAAAATCTTAATGCCCATAAAGAAGAAATAGGCCTAATGGAAGAAGCTGTCGAAAAAGCCCGCAGAGCATCCTCTCTTGCAGTGCTTGCCGATTCCGTAAGCAAACTGAAAAACAACATAGCCGAATATAAAGACGACATCGAAAAAAAGATAAAGGATTTAAATGCCGTAACCCAAGTTTTGGATTCTCTTAAAGTGCAAGAAAAAGAAATCGAAGCCGAAAAAGAAAACAATACGGCCCTAAAGCAAAGTCTCGACCGCCTCAAAAGGGCTGCCGAGGTATACAAAGAAATAGAAGAACGCTCTTATGAAAAAAAAGGTCTTTCTTTACAAAAAAAAGAAAATACCGAAAAACTTGCTCAAACCGAAAAAAATATTCAAGAACTAAAGGACAAAGTTTCGGAATACCTTGAAATAATCAGCGAACTCGATAACAGAAAGGAAATGGCTGAAACCTCAACTCAAAAACTTTCTTACCTAAAAAGACTTTTTGATATTGCCGTAAAAAAAGAAAAGACCTCAAAGCTCTACACAACCCATAAGGCGGCCGCCGAAAAAAACTACAACGATTTACAGTTAATTTTAAAGGACATCGAAATAGAAAAAGAGCTTTTTGAAAAACTTAAAAAAGAAAAAAAAGATTTGGAAATAAACGCAGAAGCCTCAGCCCTTGCCGTTCATTTAAAAGAAGGAGAGCCATGCCCTGTCTGCGGCTCAATCCATCATCCTTCCCCAGCCGTCGAAAATACGGAAAGTATTTTTTCGCTGGACGAAAAAATACAAAAATGCGAACGCAGCATCGAAAAGTTTAATCATGATAAGGAGAACTTCAGCAACAGCCTCACAGCCCGCAATAAAGATGCAGACTGGCACAAGGAGCAGCTGGCAGAGCTTGACCGGTCTTTTTTCAATCTTAATGAAGAATTTAAAAACGCTTCCTTTATTTTTAAAGAGATGCCCTCGGAAAAAACAATAGAAGACATCCTTCCGCAAGCCGGAAAGGAAGCCGAAAAAGACTCCCTTCTTTTTAAAGAAGCCCAAACCGCAAATACTTCAAAAATAAATTTGGAGCAAAAGCTTTCTTCTATCCAAACCCAAAAAGAAGCTCTAACGGAAGCTCTTACAAATATCAAGATAAAAGAAAGCGAGTTAAACACAATCCTCCATGAAAAGAAAAAGCAATATGATGATGCCTTTAAGGCTATCCCCTCCGATATCCAAAAGGAAAATATAGATGACACTATCGAGGGCTGTAATGAAATGATTTTTGCCTCCGACCGTAAAATAAGCGGTTATGAAGAAAGGCTTAAAGAAAACAATGACCGCCATACAAGCATAAAGGCCGGGCTTATTCAAAGACAGGAACAGTTGGCCAAGTGGGAAAAATCTTTATTGGAAGAAGAAGAAAATTTAAAAGATTCTTTTGAGCGTAAAGGCTTTTCCTCCTTAAAAGAGCTTTTAGATTCTATTTTACTTGAAGAAAAAATCGCCGATTTTGAAGAAACCATAACAAAATTTAAAGAAGAAAAAATTACCTTGGAACATTCCGCTGCCGGCCTCGAAAAAGACCTTGAAGGCAAAACTTTTATTCAACCCGAAAAGCTTGAAGATGAAATTATAATCTTGCAAAAAAATCTTGATGAAGAACAAGACCGCCTTGCAGAAATAAAAAGCTCCCTCGACAAGCTCAAAGACCTTTTTGAAAGACGACAGAGCCTTTTAAACGAATTAAAACAAAGAGCTGAAGAAGCTCAACTTATAACCGAGCTTTCTTTAAGTTTAAACGGCAGCAATAAATACAAACTGAAATTCGATATTTGGATGCTCTCGGCCTTTTTGCGCGAAATAATCGTCTATGCCAACACCCGCCTTGAACGCATGAGCGGCGGACGCTATGTCTTAAAGTTGAGCAAGGAGCTTTCGGGCAACAATCTTTCAGGATTGGACATGGAAATTTATGATGCCTATACGGGCGGCATCCGTCCTACAGCCAGTCTTTCTGGAGGAGAAACCTTTATGGTTTCCATAAGCTTAGCCCTCGGTCTTGCCGACTCCATTCAAACAAGAAGCGGAGGCATAAGATTGGATTCAATGTTTATAGATGAGGGCTTCGGCAGCCTCGATGAAGCAAGCCTTGAAAACGCCATAAGCATCCTCGATGAGGTACGGGGCAACCGCATGGTCGGGATAATTTCCCATGTCAGCGAGCTAAAAAACCGCATCCCCCAAAAAATCGAAATAGAAAAAACCGCCAACGGTTCGGCAATAAAAATAAGAGGTTAAGCATTTCCGGCTGGAATTTTTCTCTTTTTTATGATACAGTACCGCATTGTCGTTTATAAAACCTTTCGGGAGAAATTTATGTCGATTTTTCAAGCTATTATTTTAGGGGCAGTTCAAGGCTTAGCCGAATTTCTGCCTATTTCAAGCTCAGGCCATTTGGCAATTGTAGAATACTTTTTTAAACAAGAAGACCTTCCTATCCTATTTGATATACTCCTGCATGTAGCAACCCTTGCAGCTGTCTGCACGGTTTTTGCAAAAAGAATAGCCGGTCTTTTTTGCGTTTTAGGCCGATTTATCATCAGAAAATCCAAACCTGAAGATAAGGACGATCTTATGATGATAGCAGCCATTATAGTTGCAACCGCAGTAACGGGAGTAATAGGTCTTTTATTAAAAGATTGGGTAAAAACCATTGATATTCGTCTAATACCCCTCTTCTTTATCATAACAGGGCTTCTTTTAATCGCATCTTCTAAGATAAAACACAATAAACCGGCAAAAAACGTAACTCTCCTTACGGCAGCTATTACAGGCCTTGCTCAAGGCATAGGGGTTATCCCCGGTATTTCGCGTTCGGGCAGCACCATTTCAGCCTCTCTTTTTGCAGGCCTTGATAGGGAAAAGGCCGGAGAATTTTCCTTTTTATTATCAATACCGGCAATTCTTGCCGCATTTATCCTTGAACTCAAATCTGCCGATAATCTTCTTGCAGGTGTAAGCCCTATAAGCCTAATAGCCGGAATGATAAGTGCCTTTGTTGTAGGTTATTTTTCTCTCCGGTTTTTACTTAAACTTATAAAAAACGGAAAGCTTATGTACTTCGCTTTCTATTTGATTCCGCTGGGAATCGGTCTTAGTATTTATTTTTGGGGTTTTGCCGGATAATTTTTATACTTTCGGAGTTGACTTTTGATAGAAGAATCAAAATTTAGAATCATATCAATTATTTTAGGCATTCTAATTTTTATGATCTCAATCTACATAGCCTTGGCGGTTCTCTTACCTATTTTCGGTTTTAAAGGTTATATATTCCCCTTTGAAACAATAGGTATGGTTCTTTTTTCTACATATAAATTTTCTTCTTTGCTGATACCTATTATTCTTCTTTATTCTTCAATTTTATTGATGATTCCCGGCTGGTCTCTTCATTCAAAATTTTTATTGTCATTTATGCCGGTGTATTTTTTGACCTGTGTTATAGGAGAGCACCTAGTTTATTTTTTACTTCCAAAAATTGCAAATAACACGGTTCAAGAATTTACAAAAATTGCCGTAACTCTTGCAACAGGACTTTTACTCTTGATGGAGGTATTTCTTACCCTTATATTAAGTGAAAGGGTCAATCAAAAAGCCTCTGTTCAGCCCGAAGAAAAAGACGAAATAGAGGATATCATAGGCGACAGCTATTCTTCTTCAGAAACGTCCGTGGTTTTCGGAGAAGGAAATAAAATAGACAAAACAGAATTTCAGCTAAAATCAAATACAAAGACAGGTCCCGATGCCGACAGGCAAACTTTTTCGGATGTCAACAAACAAAATTTGCCGGAGACCGGCCTTACACGAAATCAGTTTATAAAATCCCAGCTAAACACAGAAACTGAAGAACCTAAAGAAAAAAAACCGCCTCTTAAAAACATAGATGCAGATATACCGGTAGACATAGAAGAAAGTGCTCCTCCTGAAGAATCCAAAAAAAGCATTATCGAATCTCTTGTCGTAATAGAAGATATGAACATTGAGCAGGACTTAGAAGAGCTTAACGCTATAGATGACGGTAAAGATGAAGTATTTTTATCATCTTCAGAAGAAGAAAGCGATGAAAATCTTACTGAATATGCTGAGTCTGAACAGCCTGAAATTGCCGAATATGGTAACCTTGAGCCGAACGAAATTGCTGAAGACGAAGACCTTGAAAATGATGATTCTGAAAATGCAGATGTTGATGATATCGATACTGATGAGGATCAAGATGAAGGGGAAACTCCTCTTTCAAAAGAATTGAGCGACGATATAGAAATCAGTGCAGCCCAGCCGTTAAAACCGAAAAAGGACTCCAAGGATAAAAAAAAGGGCTACCACATTCCTTATGACCTATTAACAAAATATCCGGGAAACGAATACTGGATAGTTGACGATTCAACCCGAAAAGCCGCAGTAGCATTAAAAAACACCTTTGAAGAATTTAATATAGCAATTGAAATTACAGGTATAAGGAAGGGGCCTGTAGTTACCATGTTTGAAGTCTTGCCTCCTCCGGGAATAAAACTGGGTAAAATCACAGCTCTTCAAGATAATATTGCCCTCCGCCTCGCTGCTCAAAGCGTCCGAATTGTCGCCCCCATTCCGGGAAAACAAGCTGTCGGTATTGAAGTTCCTAACGAATCAAGGGCAATAGTCGGTTTTAGAGAGCTAATCGAAACTCAAATTCCCGAAACCGAAAAAATGGGCATACCTATCGTTCTTGGAAAAGATGTAACGGGAGAGCCTCAAACCTTAGACCTTTGTCAGACTCCCCACCTTTTGATTGCCGGAGCTACCGGTTCAGGTAAATCCGTTTGTGTAAACTCCATTATTCTTTCAATTCTTTATAATAAGAGCCCCGAAGAGGTAAAGCTCCTATTGGTTGACCCAAAAATAGTAGAGCTTAAACTTTATAACGGCATCGGCCATTTATTGACTCCGGTTATTACAGAACCCAAAAGGGCTCTTCAAGGTTTGCAGTACTGTATCTGCGAAATGGAAAGGCGCTATGCGATGCTTGACTCCATGAGCGTTCGCGATATTAAAAGCTACAATAAAAAGATAAAACGAGAAAAGATTGCAGCCGAACCGCTGCCCTACATCGTAATAATAATTGACGAATTCGCCGACCTTATGTCTACTACAGGAAAGGAACTTGAAGCTACCGTTTCGAGGCTTTGTGCTATGAGCCGTGCCGTAGGTATTCACTTGGTGCTTGCAACCCAGAGGCCATCTACCAATGTAATTACAGGCTTAATTAAAGCAAACATCCCCAGTAGAATTGCCTTTATGGTCGCCTCCCGTGTAGACAGCCAAATTATCCTCGATAACATCGGAGCCGAAAAGCTTTTAGGAAAGGGTGACATGCTCTACGTAAGTACAACCAAACCCTTCCCCGCCCGAATCCAAGGTACCTTTGTTTCAGATGATGAGGTAGAGCAAGTCGTAGAATGTGTAAAAACCTTCGGAGAACCCGATTATATAGATGACGAAATATTTGTAGACGATGAAGACTATTCCCAAGGCACCCTCTTCGGAGAAGAAAGCGATCCGCTCTATGATGAAGCTTTAGAGATTGTTTTGGCAGAAGGAAAAGCCTCAGCCTCTTACATTCAAAGGCGGCTTAAAATAGGCTATAACCGTGCTGCCCGAATCGTGGAAGAAATGGAAGAACGCGGAGTAGTCGGCCCTGCAAACGGCTCAAAACCGAGAGAAGTTATTACGCATTCTTAAAATATTATATGAGGTAAAATTTATGATTGATAACGCTTTATTTTCAGACTTTTATGAATTGACAATGGCTCAAGGTTTTTGGAAAAAAGGAAATAAAACAAAAACCGTTTTTGAAATGTTTTTTAGATCAAATCCTTTTAAGGGGGGGTATTCCGTCTTTGCAGGCCTTGAACCTCTTTTAGAAACCATTCAAAATTTTCACTTTGAAAAAAGCGATATCGATTGGCTTAAATCTTTAGGAATATTTGAAAAAGATTTTTTAGAATATATTGCCGGTTTTAAATTCTCCGGCAATATTTGGGCAATGAAAGAAGGCAGTGTCGTTTTCCCGAATGAACCCTTAATCCGTATCGAAGCCGATACGGTTGAAGCCTTGCTCTTGGAAGGTCTAATTTTAAACATGATAAATTTCCAAACCCTTATAGCAACCAAAACAGCCCGAATTTGGCTGGCCTCAAAAAAGGGAGCTATAATGGAATTCGGCCTCCGCCGAGCTCAGGGCAATGACGGAGCTATGAGTGCAACACGGGCAGCCTACATAGGCGGAGCCTTCGGCACAAGCAATTCCCTTGCTGCCAAGGAACTCGGCATACCCGCCCTCGGAACAATGGCCCACTCATGGATAATGTCTTTTAAAAACGAAGAGGATGCTTTTCAGGCCTATGCCGACATGTATCCCGATAACTCAATATTTTTAATAGATACTTATGATACCCTCCGCTCCGGTATTGTAAATGCTATCAAAGTAGGAAAGCGGTTGCAAGAAAGGGGGAAAAACTTCGGTGTCCGCCTCGATTCGGGCGATATTTATTATTTGAGCAAGGATGTGCGTAAGCGCCTCGATGAAGCCGGTTGTCCTACGGCAAAGATTTCCGTTTCAAACGAACTGACGGAAGAGATTGTAGAATCCCTAGTTCAAAATAATGCACCTATAGATTCTTGGGGAGTAGGTACCCACATGGTCACGGGTGGAAATGAGGCTTCCCTTACAGGCGTATATAAAATGGCAGCCCGCAAAAGTTTAGGAGAAACGGAATGGACTCCGGTTATGAAATTTTCGGATAATCCCGCAAAGATGACTAACCCTGCATGTAAACAGGTTTGGCGCCTATACAATTCCGATGGAACCTTTAAGGCAGATGTGTTAACCCTTGAAAACGAAAAAATTGAAGAGGGTGTGGAACAGACTTTTTATCATCCTGCAAACGATTATCAGAATTTTACATTTACACCGGCAAAGGTTGAAGCTCTTTTAGAAAAGCGTATTGAAAACGGCAAGGCTGTCGGCAAGACTCCAAGTCTTAAAGAAATCAAAGCCTATGCTGAAAAACAGCTCGACAGTTTGGATTATACCTCAAAACGTCTTTTAAACCCCCACATATACAAGGTTTCTTTAAGCGAAAAGATGAGGGATCTAAAACAGAAACTGATAAAAAATAAACCGATTTTTAAAAACTGAAATAATTTTGGAGGTGAAAATTATGAAAAAACGTTTTTCGATCCGTAATAAACTGATCGTTATCTTTGGTGCCTTGGTTGCTGCCGCACTTTTTATTTTCGGAATTATAGCCGTAAATATTGCTGAAAAAGCCGTAAAGGAAAAGGCCGAAACTCATTTGATTGATAAAGCAAAGGATACAGCTGAAATTATAGACGGAAGAATAAATGCCTTCTTTCAGCTTTTGGAAGGTATTGCAAGGTCTCATGCCTTAACTGATCCCGAAACAAGCTATTCTCAAAAATCGCTATATTTACAAAAACAAAGTGCTTTAGATAATAATATTCTAGAACTTAACATAGCAGATTTAAATGGGAACCGGTATACAAATACAGGTAAAAAGATATTTGTAGGAGACCTTGAGTGGTATAAAGTCAGTGTATCAGGTAAAAAATTTGCTTCAGAGCCGATAACTTCACGTTCTAGCGGTTCTTTAATCAGCGCATTTGCCGTTCCCATTTATAATGAAGACAATAAAATTATAGGAGTATTAGCCGCATCCGTTGACGGCTTTAAGTTATCGAATGACATAAAAGATATAAAGGTAGGAGATTCGGGCGGCTGCTACATCATAGGCTTAAGCGGAATAACAATTGCCGATAAAGATACGGAAATTGTTTCAAAACTTGAGTCCAGTGTAGATAAGGCAAAAAAGGATCCCTCTTTTGAAAGTATAGCAGCTTTTGAACAAATAGCTATAAACGAAAAAACACCTTCTGTAGGTTCTTTCTCTTGGGAAGGAGAAACTGAAATCGCTTCTTTTGCTCATATTAAAGCAACGGATTGGACGGTCATTATTTCGGCGCCCATAGGCGAGTTTATGGGAATAGTCAATATCTTAAAAATATCTCTTTATGTTGTAGGTCTGATTATTTTAATAAGTACCATTGCCGTAATCTTCATTCTAGCTTTACGTATTGTAAAGCCGATTAATGGTGTCGTTACAGCTTTAAGAGACATCTCGTTAGGCGGCGGGGATCTAACTGTGAGACTTCCCATTAAAGGAAATGACGAAATTACGGATATGTCTAATTATTTTAATCAAACCATCAAAAAAATAGAAGATTCCATTCAGGCTGTAGGAGTAAACACCGTAACAATGGAAAACATAGCTACCGATCTTGCAGGCAATATGAATGAAACAGCCGGATCAGTGCATCAGATCATGGCAAATATCGAAGATGTAAAACAGCAAGCCATGACTCAAGCCGCAAGTGTAACGGAAACGGCTACCACTATGGAAGAAATAATCCGGACAATAAAACAACTGAATAACAATATAGAAAGTCAAGCTGCGAGTGTGGCCGAATCATCTTCCGCTATTGAAGAAATGGTAGCAAATATAAGCTCTATTACAAGGACTCTCGGAAAAACCGATGAAGTTATTAAGACCCTTGCAGAAGCCACAGCTGACGGCAAAAAAACCGTTACAAATGCAAACACGGTAACACAAGAAATTTCCGAAGAATCGGGAGGCTTATTGGAAGCATCAACAGTTATTCAGCACATTGCGAGTCAGACAAATCTTTTGGCTATGAACGCTGCCATTGAAGCTGCTCATGCAGGAGAGGCAGGAAAAGGCTTTGCCGTTGTTGCCGATGAAATAAGAAAACTTGCCGAAGAATCCAGCACTCAAGGAAAAACAATTACATCTACATTAAAAAACTTATCCGGAGAGATTGAAATATTGTCTGATTCTGCAAAAACGGCTGAATCGAAGTTTAATATTATTTTTACCCTATCCGAGCAGGTAAAACAAATGAGTACAACCTTGATGAACGCCATGGAGGAACAGCAGCACGGCAGTCAAGAAGTACTTACCGCTATCAAAGACATAAACAGAATTACCGCCGAAGTTCAGGCAGGCTCTGAAGAAATGCTAAAAGGAGGTGAAGGTGTTGCAGAAGAAATGAGCAAACTTGACAGCCTCACCCATGTCATAACAAACAATATGAACGAAATGGCTAAAGGAGCAGGGCAAATCTCTACCGCAATGGAGAAAGTTGCCGTAATAACGCAAAATAACAAGCAAAGCATTGATAATCTTGTTAAAGAAGTAGGTAAATTCAAGACAAGCAATCAAATAAAATTCTCAGAAAATAAAAAAGAAGAAGTATCGATTAATCTTGAAGGGGCAATCAAAACCCATGTAAAATGGAAAGTTAAACTCCGCGCCGCTATTTCAGCAAAAGAAACTCTTGATGCAGGAACTATTTCAAAGGATTCGGAATGCGAATTTGGAAAATGGCTTCATGGTGAAGCAAAGACAAAATACGGTAACTTGGCATCATACAAAAACTGTTTGGCCAAACATGCCGCCTTTCATACGGAAGCAGGAAAGGTAGCCTTTGCAATAAATGAAGGAAAATTTACCGAAGCTGAAGCCATGCTTAATACGGGAAGCCCATTCAGCACCTCTTCAAATGAAGTCACTGCGGCCGTTACAGCCCTAAAAAATGAAACAGGCTTGTAAAAATAAAAAGAAGCTGATTATAATTTCAATAGAAAACGCCTATTAAGATATTTAATCCTAATAGGCGTTTTTAAAATTTAAGATAAATTCTTAAAAAACGTATTTTAGCAAATTTTACCGCCCGAAACTTTTATGTCGGAATTATTTTCGACAATAGCCTCGATTGCAAGCTCAATTCCTTTTACAATCATCTCCAAACTCATTGAAGGCGTTAAGGCGGGTTTTCCGATAACCTGTTCGGGCAAAAATGGAATATGAATAAAACCGCTTTTCGTCGGTTTGCCCTGAGCTGTTCTTTCCGCGGCAATATGAGCTACGCCATAGCAGACATGGTTGCAAATAAAAGTTCCTGCCGTATTTGATATTGAAGCAGGTATTTTACCGGCTTTTACCTTTTCGACAATGGCCTTAATGGGCAAAGTAACAAAGTAGGCGGCAGGCCCGTCTTTTACAACGGGTTCATCAATGGGCTGATTACCCTCATTATCGGGAATTCGGCAGTCATCAATATTTATACCGATTCTTTCAACCGAAATATCGGCACGGTTTCCGGCTTGACCGATACTTAAAACCACATCAGGGTTTTCTTTTTCGATCATTTCTTTTATCTTTGCTACTGACTTTCCGATAACTGTCGGAATTTCCAGCTTTATAATTTTTGCCCCCAAAATTTCATTGGGAAGAAGTTTAATTGTTTCAAGGGCCGGATTAATCTTTTCGCCGCCGAAAGGATCAAAACCGGTAACTAAAATTTTCATTTATCTCCTCACTAATTTTAAAAAGCAAATATCAACATCAAAATAATATGAACAATAATCAAAGCAAAAGACATAAGGGCTTGAGCCTTAATCAATGTATATTTATTTTTAGTTTCCAAAATTGCAGCAGGAACAATGTTAAAGTTTGCAGCCATAGGTGTTAAAAGCGTACCGCAGTATCCGCAAGTCATACCTAAGGCTCCTACAACAGCAGGATTTCCGCCTTGTGCAATTACAAAGGGAACACCTACACCGATTGTGATAACGGTAAAGGCAGCAAAAGCATTTCCCATAACCATCGTAAAGATTACCATTCCAAGACAATAAGCGATAACACCCAGTACGGGAACACCCTGAGGAACAATACCACTTGCAAAATGGCCGATTATCTTACCTATTCCGGCTGTTGCAAAAATTGCACCCAAAACGCCGAGGAGCTGAGGAAGTAAACTTGAAGAGCCTACCTGCATCAGCATCTTTGAAGTATCGTTGATTGTATCTTTCATTTTCGGTTTGGTTAAAATTATTGCAAAAATAAGGGCAACTATCGAAGCAAGGCCTACAACTTGTGCAGTAGAAAAACCGAAGATTACTTCTTTTCCGGCAGCATTTGTTCCAAGCGAAATTTTAAAGCTCTTCATTTGAGCCAATAACATCGCAACAACACCAATTAAAACGGCAGGGATAAAAATCTTGTTACCTACTTTTTTTGAATTTTCAGTAATTTCCTCTTTTGTTGCCGAAGTAATATCCGCAACTTTTACTTGTTTTGTAAGAGTAAAACCGCCCAAAACAATGAGTAAGCCTCCGATAATGGCACCTCCGTAAGGTACGTTAAGAACGATAACTTTACCGAACATAAACAAGAGACCTAAGATTCCCCAGAACAAGAATGTTCCGATTGGATTCTTTTTATCTTTTAAGGAGATTACGGCCGTGATAATTGAAACAAGACCGCAAAGACCGTAAACGATTTCATCTATAACCATTGTATTATTTTGAATAAAACTAAACATCTGCCTTTTCTCCTTTTCTAAGTGATTTTTCAAAGAGCCAGCACTGTACTAAGGCTATAAGAACCATTGCAACACCTGCCAAGATTGAATATTTAGCAACATCGATATTGCTTATATCCAAGCCCTGTTCTTTTAAAGTTCCTGTAATTAAAAGAACTCCTGATGCAACGGGAAAAATATTTTGACCGAAAAAGTTTCCATAGTTTTCGGAAGCTCCTGCCAGCCCCTTAATTTTTTCGATGTCGTCTTCGGTAAGCTTTACATGTTTTTGAGCAGCTCCTTCAGCCATAGGGAGGATTAATGGTCTGATAAACTGAACATGACCGCCCAATCTGATCGAAAATGCCGAAGCAATTGTTCGTATAAGAATGTAGAGCCAAATAACCATACCGGCACTTGCTCCCTTAATCTTTTTAATGAATTCTGCAGCTCTTTCCTTTAATCCGTAACGTTCCATAATAGCGATTACAGGAAAAGAAATAAAAAACAAGCTCATGTAACGGTTGTTTACAAAACCTGTGCCTATTGCATTAAGAACTTCAACAAATCCCATCTTTGCAATCAAGCCTGTTACAAGACCTGAAATCAAAACGACTGCAACTACATCAAGTTTTAAAATAAAACCGGCGATAATAATCGCAACGCCTATTAAAACCAAATAGTTCATATCCAACTCCTTTTATTGGTTTACAATTTTGTCCGCTCATCTTACTAAAAAAATAAGGCTTTGTCTATTATTGTAAAAAATTGTTATTAACAACAGATAACACAAAAAACCGATAATTTTTTTCACAATTACATACTCCTTATAAAAATATAATTATATTATTAAACACTTTCCACATCCTCTTTTTCCAAGTATCCCAAAGAAATCAGTCTTTGATTAAGGCTTGAAAAGAGCATAATTCTATCGCCTTCAATGTCGAATTTTATTTTTTCACCTATTTTGTAGGTTATATTTAAAAACACGACACCCGTTAAAAGAAGGTTCCCCACCTTAATTTTGACGGTAGTTTCCATACCTGTGGGCATCGAGCTGTATATAGAACCTGTCAGTTTTCCGTTTTCGTGTATTTTGATAAACTCAGGTCGGACTCCGATGATAAAATCTTTTTCAGTAGGTGCCGGCGAATTTAAATCAAACTCCGCTTCATCGGCCTTTGCGATGTGATACTTAAAAGGCAAAATCTTATTTTCCTTTTCTGCATTTTTTGTGCGTTCGGCTTCTTCTTCTCTTTGTTTTTTAATTTCAGCCTCTGTTTGCAAAAGCCATTCTTTATAATCTATTTTTTGAGCGGGCTTAAACTTAAATTTCAAGCCTTCTAAACAGCTTAAATTAAAATCTCCGTCTGCAGAAGTTTCGCCCGCAGCTTCTATAAAATTTATCGAAGGATTTCCTATAAAGTCTGCGGTAAATAAGTTTACCGGTTTTTCATAGATATCCAAGGGAGCATCATATTGCTGCAAAAGACCGTTATCCATCAAGCATATCTTTGTTGCCAGAGTCATAGCCTCCAGCTGATCATGGGTAACATAGATAAATGTCGATTTTGTATCCAAATGAAGGCGCTGCAATTCGCTCCGCATTTCAAGCCGGAGTTTTGCATCAAGGTTTGAAAGGGGCTCATCCATAAAAAGCACCTTGGGCCCGGGAGCTAAGGTTCGAGCAATGGCAACCCTTTGCTGCTGTCCGCCTGAAAGCTCATTGGGATACCGATCCATAAACATTCCGATTTTTACGATGCGGGAAACACGGCGGACTATTAGGTCTATTTCTTCGTTTTCGAGCTTGCGTATTTTTTTTATAACTTCGCCTTTTTCATCTACAAGTTCGTAGTTGCCATTTACCGAAAACCCATTTTTCTTGTGTTTCTCTAAAAGAGATGCCCTCTTTTCATCCAAACCGGAAATTATTGCCTTTACTTTTTCTTCACGATTTTCAGTTTTTTCAAGCCCGTAAGACAAAATCGTTTTTGCCGTATATTCTGAAATAATAAAGTTGTCTATTAACTTTATCAAGGCTGTTTTTTCATCAAGTCTATTACCTTTTTTCTTGTCTTTAGTCTGCGAGTCGATAATAATTTCCACAGCTTTTCCACATTCATTTAAAATCTTTTTTAAGTCATCTATTCTTTTAATTTCAAAATCGCAGAGAGGCATGAGCTCTTTGATGTTTTTTAAGCCGAAACTTATGTTTTCATAAACGGTCATATTCGGCCAAAGGGCATAGTTTTGAAACAAAAAGCCGACCTTTCTTTTATTTGCAGGAATGTTTATACCTTTCTCACTGTCAAAAACCGTTTCTCCGTCGATGATTATCTTTCCGCTTGTCGGAGTTTCAAGTCCGGCAATCATTCTAAGCGTTGTTGTTTTGCCGCAGCCTGAAGGTCCCAGCAGGGTAATAAACGAATTATTTTCTATGGTTAAATTTAAATTATCAGTTCCGTAAAATTTTCCCCATCTTTTGGTAAGGTTTTGTAAAATTATCTCAGGCATTATTGACCTCCTACACCCGTATCGATTCCGGCCTTTGTAAGCTTGTTTAATCCGAAATTTACGGCCAAAATAAATATAATTAAAATTAAGTTGATTGCACTTGAAAAGGCGTATAAGCCCATTTCGTCATAATAGTCAAGCATGGTTGTGCTTATCTTGGACTGACTGCACAAAAGCATAAATAAGGTTAATTCCCGAACGCAGGTTATAAAGGGCAAAAGATAGCCGCTTAAAATTGCCGTCTTTTGAATGGGAATTATTATCCTTGTCATACGCTTATGCCAAGGCGTGTCCTGTATCAAAGCCGACTCTTCTATTTCATTGCTGATTTGAAGCATCGAGTTAAGAGAGCTCCTCGACGAAAAAGGAATATACTTAATTGTTCCGACTATTATTAAAAGTAAAAAGGTATCATATATTCCCAGCATAGATCCGAATATAAAGAAGGCTATACCTACTGCAAGCGAAGGCAAAAGGTAGGGCAAAAAAGCTATATCGTTTACGTAATTTGCAAACTTGTTTCTTCTATGCTTGCTTACCGAATAGCCTATCAAAAGCCCTATCGTTCCTACAAGAAAGGCGCAGAAAAAGGCAACAATCATTGTTCCTTTAAAACTCATCCAAAAGGCACGGTTATATAAGATACCGAATTGTCCGTACATACCGACATCTTCTGCCGAGTGATGTGTCCACCATTTTAAGGTTAGGTTTGCAAAATTACCCGTCCTAAAAAAGCTGTAGTCTCCCGGGTTGGGCAAAAAGGTTTCAAAGGCAAAGGAGATAACCGGATATATTCCGGTAAATAAGGTAAAGATAATTAAAATTGCGGGAATTAAATATTGCCCGATTTTTCCAACATTTACCTTGCTGACCTGTCCGCTCTTTCCCGTAATTGTCGTATAATTTTTTCGGGATTTCATGCTGAGCCTGTTTGTAATCAGTATTAAAATTCCGAAG
>ERZ772960.1477-NODE-1477-length-18672-cov-8.610517_pt1 | contig 18672 bp, 7 predicted proteins | sample MGYA00580678_ERZ772960 | MGnify/ENA primary metagenome ERZ772960 (study PRJEB29015, sample SAMEA2737930) | human oral metagenome | biome: human oral; feature: human-associated habitat; material: dental | place: China | collected 2059 ... | reverse complement strand
ATCTGCACGGGCATGATCTGCGGCTTGATATTCATGCGTTTGCGGATGGGCAGGAGTTTAACATCGAGATTCAGCGTGCGAAAAAGGGCGCTGCACCACGCAGGGCACGCTATCACAGCAGCATCATGGATGCAAATGCACTGCCCGAGGGGGCGGACTATGAGAAACTGCCGGAGTCGTATGTGATCTTCATCACGGAGACGGATGTCCTTGGTAAAGGAAAGCCACTCTACGTGATCCGACGGATGATCGAAGACGATGGAGAAGTCTTTGACGACGGCTCACATATCGTCTATGTGAACAGCTCGATAGTGGACGAGGAAACACCTCTTGGACGGCTGATGCACGATTTTCGATGCGTACAGCCGGAGAAAATGTATTATGATATCCTTGCCGAACGGGCAGGAGCATTTAAGAATACAGAGGAAGGAGCGAGTCACATGAGTGCAAAGTGGGAGCAGCTGCTGAAGGAAGAATACGAACAGGGCATCGAGCAGGGGCGAGAGACGGAGCGTCTTTTCTCCATTCGGAGATTAATGACCGAGCTTCAGCTCACGGTAGAGAAAGCGATGGACGTGCTCGCGATCCCCCAGTCGGAGTGGGCGCGGTACAAGGCGATGCTGTAAGCGTGCGATATTAGTATCCCCGCCCAGGCGCGGGAAGTGGTGCACAGCGCCGAAAGGGCTCCGGTGGAAGCATAGAATAGGAGAATCCTCCAATCTTCTTAGGACGATTGGAGGATTTTTTGCGTTTGTTATATCAATATGCTATTATGAAATGTGGCATCATATCCGATATACAGTATAAGTAATCATAGGTCTATTATGGGAGTGCGGAAATGAAGAACAATCGAACGGAGTTATCGCAGCGTGTGCGCTATGCACTGCTCGCAGGCATGGCGGGCGCTTTTTTGATTCCGCAGGTCGCATTTGCTGCGCCGACGGGGGAGAATGTTGTCAGTGGCGGAGCAGCGATCTCGCGCAGCGGTAATGATACCAATATCAGTTCCTCGAATACGAACAATGTCATTGAGTGGCGGGACTATTCCCTCGCCAGTGGGGAACGTGTCGTGCATGACGGCGGTGCAAAGACGCACAACTATCTGAACATCGTCACGGGCGCAAACACCTCGAACATCAACGGCAAGATCGAAGGCGGCAAGGATGTCTACATCGTCAATCCGAACGGTGTCATCTTCGGCAAGTCCGCCGAGGTCAATGTCGGGAATCTCTATGTCTCGACGCAGGAGAAATCGACGCTCAATCAGACAGCCTTTACGGGCAGTGGTGCATCGCCGCTCGTCAATACTGCTGCGCTCAAAGCCGATGTGGTCAACATGGGCAAGATCACGGCGGATACCGTCGAGGTGCACGGCTCCCATATCCGTTTCCTCAATGCGGCGGATGTTCATACAACTGCCAATGCGCCCGCCCCCGTAAAAGTGTATACGGATACCCCTGCTGCGAGTCTGGCGATCGCCGACGGCGGCTATGCCCATATCGGCTATCGTGGAACCGCGCCGACGAATTATACGGCGGGGAATACGTCAAGTGCGGCACCGGAATACTATCAGCTTGTTGCGAACCAGGCAGAGCTCAGTGCGATCAACAGCGCGGCAAATCTCTCGGGCAAGTATATGCTCGAGAATGATATCGACTTTGCCAGTGCTTCGCATACGCCGATCGGTACGACGGCAGATCCGTTTACGGGCAAGTTCGACGGCAACTTCTTTCAGATCAAGAACTTCAAAGCTGCGGATCCGTACCGCGCGGGTCTCTTTGGTGAGATCACAAATGCGCGCATTGAGAACCTCGGCGTGACGGGGGCGGAAATTACGGGCGGGCATCCCGACACAAATTATGCGGGTGGTATTGCGGCGTATGCGATGGGCAGTCTCATCAAGAATGTCTATGTCAAGGGCAGTGAGATCACCAGTAAGAAGTCTGATGGCAGCACTGGAGCTGGCGTTGTTGGCGGTATTATTGGAGCAATATCAAGTAATACGACGATTGACTCTGCCTACGCCAAGAATCGCTTGGGCGGAAATGCGGGTGGCATTGTCGGACGAACAGCGGTAGGGGCAACCGGCATGCGGATCTCGAACGCCTACAACGACTCCGTGTCGATCGTTGCACCCGGGACGCAAACAACCTTCATTTATCAAGTTTCGCAAACCCTATCACCCGTACTAAGTATCGAAAACTCCTATAACGTCGGATTCAATTTTTCTTCAAATAAGACAAATTTAACAGGTGCTTTATCTCATGTCTACGAGCTCGATACGGCAACGAAACTGATGAGGGTTGTTGAGCCGGTGACTACGCCGACTACCCCCACGCGGTTTGCCTCCACCGCCGCCGCCTCCTACAGCGGCTGGTCGATCAACAACACGGGCGAGCCCGGCGCAAAGTGGCGCATCTACGAGGGGCGGACGCTTCCTTTGTTGACCGCATTTATGGGTGTTTCGTCTGAGGCGACGTACAACTATCGCTATTTCAAGTCGGACGGCACGCACAAGGACGATTCGGCAAATGTTGCTACGCCCAATGGCGGCAAGGATCTCTCCAAGGAATACAACAGCTACTATCTGAAGATCGTGGACAAGAACTCCCCCGATGCCATCGGCGGTAAGTCGAATGTCACATTCGGTGCGGGTGCGGATGCGAGCGGCATCAAAGACTACGTGAGTGGGCATGACCTCGACACGACGAACGGCATCCGCAATGCGGGGACGAAGGCGATTCTCTGGACGGAGCAGGACGGTCCGAATCTGCGCGGTGTCAATGTCGAGATCACACCGCGTGATGTCCGAATCGACAGCGGCAATATCAATCCGAAACGCATGTATAACGGCAAGAGTGACGTGACACAGGCGTTTATTAAGGCACTCACGAACGGCAGCGTTCAGTCCTCGGGATTCACGCAGGAGGATATTGATGCGGGGTCTGTTCACCTTGATTTCAACGTTTCGGGAAACACATTCAAGGCATGGACGGTTGATAGTACCAACAACCCCGATAAGAATGTTGGCACGAACAAGAACGTTAAATTCTCCGGCACAATCGGCTTCACCGGTCCGGATGCGGGCAACTATACCTTTGACGGCACCTCTCTCAGTAATCTGACGGGAAAGGCGACCATCACGAAGGCGCCGCTCTACCTCAATATCGCAAAGAACGAAGCAGCTCCTAAGGTCTATGACGGCACGACCACGGTGGTCGATACGGATATGCTTCAGAGCAAGCCAAACATCACGCTGAAGGATGATGTAGCAGGTCTGACCCTTGCACAGATCAATGCTGGCACTGCAATGCCCGATGGTGCGATCATGACGGGCGACGATGATGTGACACCGGACAACGTCGGTCTCGCGACTCTGGGCGGGCCGAAGTATACGGATGAACACGGTGTGGAGCAGATCCATGTCGGCAACCATAAACTCCAGTATACGGGCGCAGCACTCACAGGTGCAGATGCGGGCAACTACGAACTCTACTATACGCCGAAGAGCGGGACAAAGACGCAGGTCAGGGGCGGCAATGTCTACCTTGACGGCGAGATTATTCCGCGCCAGATTCTCACAAATGACTTCAAGGTCTATGACAAGACGACGCATAACGAGGTGGATGCAAAGAAGGTCTACAACGGTGATGAGTACTACGATGTGGATCCAAACAGGCGCTATCTCTCCTCGAAGGCGCCCGCGAGCGGAACGACAGGGCTTGTCACGCGCGATCAGGGGCATATTTCCTTTACCCTCTCGGGGAATAAGGGCAAGTTCATCGACAACGATACAAGCCGACAGGCAACGAAAAATGTCTCGGAGGCGACACGCGTTGCCTACGAGGTGCAAGGGAAGGCGGATAACCATACGGATACGTATGGCGGGCACCTGCTCACGGACTACTATGTCATGGTCGGCGGTGTCAAGAAGAGCCTCGGCGATGTGTTCGACGTGACGAGCGCAGGCAAGATCACGCCGAAGGCACTGACGGCAACCGTTGTGAATCAGCACATCACGAAGGTCTACGACGCGATGCGGGAGCAGACCGACGGCAACCGCAATATCACGCGCGGCGATGGGCTTGTCACGCTCTCGGGGTGGGTCGCAGGAGACACGGCGCGCACGAACACCTCGACGGCGAAGTATGCGACGAAGGATGTCGTACTTTCGGGCGGAAATCCGACGACGCAGAGCGTCACCTATTATGCGTCCTTCACTCCCGGATCGGGAGCGGAGGCGCAGAACTATACCCTCGGTACGGAGGGTGTAACGCCGATCTCGACAACGAAGACGCTTACGGGCACATATACGGGCACGATTACGCCGCGCCCCGTCAAGGTGAAGTTCGCCGATGTGACGAAGATCTATGACGGTACGGTGACGAACACGCAGATCACGGCAAGTGATCTGGACGACGGACTGAACAAGGACGTTCTGAATGCAGATAGTATCGGCGTCGGCAGTCTGAGTACGGCGGGCGTGACCAGCCGCTACGGCGATAACAAGACGGTGGCGACATTCGCCGAGAACCGCAATGCGGGCAGCCGCAGTGTAGAGTATGCGGGTCTGACGAACTCACTCGGCACGAACTACAAGCTCGATGCGAAGCAGTACGGTGACGGAACGATCACGCGCCGCCGTATTGATCCGACGGGGTTTAAGGTGCGCAAGTCGGACGGCACGCTCGCAGATGCGACAAAGGTCTATGATGGAAAGGATACCTACAATCTCCCGTCCGGAGCATATCTGACGGGTTCGTCAGCATCCGGCAACACGGGCATTGTCAGCCGCGATTTCGGGAAGGTTGTATTCGAGCTAAAGACGAACGCACCGGGGCATTTCACCAGTGATGCGGCGGGCGCGAATCGTACGTCGCACGTCTCGGAGGCGCAGCATATCGCGTACGATATCAAGGCGAAGACGCTGAATCCGACGGATAATCCGCTTAGCAACTATACCTTTGGAGCTGCCGGCTCTCCGCGCAACCTTGAGACGGTCACGGATGCGAACCCTGCGCAGGTAACTGCGGGAGGGTCTATTACCCCTGCTTCGCTGCGTGCAAATACACAGCAGATTGAGAAGGTCTACGACGGACTCACCGCACATACGGACGGCAATCAAAATGTCGTCAAGGGCGATACAGTCGTCAACTTTACGGGATGGGCTGTGCATGGTGGTACGACGGAGAAGCGTACGAACGACTCCACGGCAGTATATGCGACCAAGGATGTCGCGTACGCTGGCAGCGGCGTTACCACCAAGTCCGTCACCTATACTGGAAAACTGACGGGTATGTATGCGGACGACTATCAGATCGTCGATGCGGGCAACAATGTCATCAGTACGAAGAGCGGATCGGGTGCCGCCACGACTGTAACGATGAATGTGCCTATCACGGTTGCCAATGCGGGCAAGATCACACCGCGCAAGCTGAAGGTCAAGATGGGCGATGTGACGAAGACATACGACGGTACGGCGGGAAACACCTCCGCGACGGTTACAGGCTTTACGGATGATCCCGCAAGCACTGTACTCGCGACCATTCTCGGGGGGGATAATGTTACGGCGACACGCCTCACGAACCGCTATCAGGGGATGGTCAGCCCTGCCAATACGACGACGACAAGCACATACGGGCGTGGGGATACGGATGCTACCTTTGGCGAAAATGCGAATGCAAGCAACGGCACGCAGCACGATGTGCAGTATACGAATCTGCGAAATGCGTTTAAGAATGAGTTCGGAGCGACCACAGCGGGCAACTATACGGTCGATGATACGGCGTATGGCAAAGGCACGATCAACCGCCGCGACATCTCCCCGAGTAACTTCCAAGTGATTGATCTCAACGGTCATGCGGCAAATGCGACCAAGGTCTACGACGGCACGTCTGATTACAAGGTTCCGACTGGGTGGCGTCTGACGCCGCCGGCAGGCCCCGGGACAGGGGTTATCGCGGCGGATCAGAACGACGTGTTCTTCCGTCTGAGCAACCAGGGGGCGCAGTTTGCGGACAACTCCGACAATCCGACGGCGAATGTTGCCAATGCGACCAAGGTGCTCTACAATGTGGTTGCAGCGGGCGACGCCACCAAGATCAAGAACTATACGCTGAACGGCGTTGCTCTTGAGAGCGGCGCTGGCAAGGTCTCGGGCGGCGGCTCGATCACACGTCGCGTGCTCGAACTGGGGCTTGTGCAGGACTCTGGCATTGACAAGGTCTATGACGGCACGACCACGCTTAAGAACACCGCGACAAAGAATTGGAATGTGCTGCGGGACAGCGACAGCACGGGTAACGTGAAGTATGCGGACGGTTCGACTGACAAGAATAAGCTCGTCACGTCGGACGGGACGAGTTTCAATATCACGTCGAACTATATGGAAAGCGGCTCTGCAGACAAGAATGTCAAGCGCAGCGGCGGCAATATTGTAGACAAGGATATCCTTTATAAGGTCGCGATCAATGGCGACGCGACGAACTACTCCTTTAAGAAGGGAGGTTCCGTCACAGACGCAGAAAACGGACTCACACTTTCGGCGACAGGTAAGATTACGCCGAAGGATCTTTCGGGTGCGTTCAAAAAGGTGACGAAGGTCTATGACGGGACAAAGAACGTCCCTGCGTCAGACATCGGCTTTACCACGGGTGCAGTCGTGTCGAGCGATACGGTCAATCTCGGTGTCGGCTCGGCACAGTACCAGAGCGAAAATGTGAACGGCGACGGCACAAAGTGGACCCCCCCGGGCGGCACACCGCAGAAGAACTGGGTCAACTACTCGGGGCTTACGCTTGGCGGCACGGATGCGGGGAACTATAAGCTCAGTTCCACCGCACGCGGCCTCGGCGAGATCACGCCGCTTGCGCTGAATCCGTCGAATATCACCTTTAACATCGGGCAGGCGACGAAGGAGTATGACGGGCTGCGCACGGTCAAAAAGGATGGCTCTGACGCGATGACGGATGTCAAGAACTATATTGCGAGTGCGACGACAACGGTCAACAGCACGCCGGTGGATGTTCTGCCGGAGCTGAGCGTCACTGCGGCGACCTACGACACAAAGGACGTGGATGGCGGACGATCGGCGAACCGCGTCACCTATACGCTGAAGTATACGGGAGCGAGCGGGAACTTTACGATCGGCTCCGGCACATTTACGAAGCAGGGCAACGGCGTCATCACGAAGAAGGATGTCACGGCAACGGTCAAGAGTCCCGTATCGAAGGTCTATGACGCGACGACGACGCTCACGGGCGTGGCAAAGGACTCCGCGAACGCGGTCGTGACGAATGCAAACGACCTGATCGGGATGACGGGCTTCACGGGCAACGACGGCGCGACCTACACGACGACGGCTGTGTATGCGGATAAGAACGCCGGAACGGGCAAGGTGGTCAACTATACGCTAGCCATCGACGCTGCGAATGCGGGCAACTACAATCTGAAATACAATGGCACGAACAATGCGGGTTCGTTCTCGACGAATGACAATACGATCACGAAGCGCAAGGTGGATGTGTCCTTTGCAGACGTGACGAAGACCTACGATACGACGCCGACGAACACGTCGATCACGGGCACGGTCTCGGCGGCGGACAAGGCGGTGCTGAACACCGACAGCGCGGGGCTTGTGAACGGCTCGAACGCGCTCACGAACCTCAGCACGTTAAACAGCCAGTACGGTACGGGCACGGGGGCGTCGTTTACTGCCAATCCGAATGCGGGCACGAACAAGGATGTCCGCTATCAGGGACTTGGCGCACAGATGGGGGCGACCCTCGGCGCGAATGCGGCGAACTATGAGTTTGCGGCGGACGGCTACGGCAAGGGCACGATCACGCGTGCGACGATCAACGCGGGGGATGTCATCTTTGGCACATCACAGGCAACAAAGGTCTACGATGGCACGCGCGCGGTCAAGCACAGCGAAAATGCCGCTCCGAGCGCGGTGAAGAACTATATCACGAGCGCACAGTGGAACGGGCATAACGTTCTTGGCGCGTTCGATGTCGATACGGCGGAGTACAATACGACGGCGAATGTGAACGGCGGTGCCCCGCAGAACGTTACCTATAAGATGAAGCTCAACGGGTCGAATACCAACTTCCAGCTTGGGACGACGAACCTGACAGCAAACGGCACGGGCGTTATCACGAAGAAGGATGTCACAGCGACGGTCAAGAGTCCCGTATCGAAGGTCTATGACGCAACCAAAACGGTTGTGGGTGTGGCAAAGAACTCCGCGAACACGGTTGTAGCAAATGCCAATGACCTGATCGGGATGACGGGCTTCACGGGCAACGACGGCGCGACCTACACGGCGACGGCGCAGTATGCGGATAAGAACGCGGGCACGGGCAAGCAGGTCGACTATACGCTTACGCTGAACGGCGCGGCTGCGGGCAACTACAATCTGAAATACAATGGCGCGAACAATGCGGGTGCGTTCTCGACGAATGACAACACGATTACGAAGCGCAAGGTGGATGTGACCTTTGCGCCCGTGTCCAAGACATACGATGGGACGCCGACGAATACGAGCATAACCCCCTCTGTTTCGGCGGACGATGCGGCGGTACTCTCACGGGATAATGCCGCTCGTGTCAGCGGCACGAATCTCACGGGACTGACGGGCATTACCAGTCAGTACGGCACGGGTACAACGGATGCGACCTTTGCCGCCAACCCGAACGCGGGCACGGACAAATCCGTGCAGTATGCGGGCATCGGCACGGCGATGGGCACGGCGTTCGGTGCGAACAATTACGAGTTCGCGACGAACGGCTACGGCACGGGGAAAATCAATAAGGCGAATATCAATACGTCGGACATTACCTTTGCCACCACGGGCGCACACAAGGTCTATGACGGCACCAAGACGGTGAAGTACAACGGATCGAGTGCCTCCAATGATGTGAAGAATTATATCACGACGGCGACGGCAAACCTCGGCGGCGGACATACGGCAGATCTGCGCGGTGATCTTGTGATTGATGAAGCGGGGACGCACTACTCAAGTCCGAATGCGACGAACGGGACGCCGGATACGGTGACGTACAAGTTCCGCCTAAACAACAGCAACATTGAGATCTCGGGCACGAATGAGTTTGAGATGACGGACTCGGGCACGATTGATCGCCGCGTACTGAATCTCGATCTTCGCAAGAAGTCGGGCATCGACAAGATCTACGATGCAAATGCGAAGCTTGTGGATACGAATACACGTCACTATGATAAGTTTACGGACGATGATGCGCTTGGAAACGTCACATACGCGGCAGGCACGACGAATGACAACAAGCTCGTGCGCACTGCAAACGGTGGTGCGGTCGATGACGGCGCAACGATGACGATTGAGGCGAACTATGTCAACAATCTCATGAGCCGTACACCGGATAAGCATGTCGCGCGCGACGGCAGCGGCAGCGTGACGACGAAGGATATTGCGTACAAGGTCAGCATTGATGCAGCGAAGGGCGGACAGAACTACAAGCTCTCGGACGGTGTGACCACGGTCAACGCCGAGACGGGGCTGAATACGCTGTCCGCGCAGGGAACGATTTCCCCGCGTGCGCTGACGTTCACCTTTGGTGATGTAAGTAAGCCCTACGACACGACGGCGGTCAACAATACGAAGACGATCAACAACGTTGCGGCGGCGGACAGTGACGGACGCGGTACAGCGACGCTTGCGGCGGACGGCATTACGGCGGCGACGTTCAGCTCATCAACAGGAGGTGTGACAAGTCTCTACGGTGCGGGCAATACAGACGCGACGTTCCACAGTGATCCGAACGTTGTCACGGACGCGAATGGCAATGTGATCGAGCGCGGCAAGGATGTGCAGTACACGAATGTCGGCAGCGTGCTCTCCGGCGCAAACGCGAACAACTATACGGTCGCGGACACGGCGTACGGCAAGGGGACGATCCGCAAGCGCACGGTCAGTGTCAATGACTTTAATTTCAATATCAGCAATGCCACGAAGGAATACGATGGCACAAGGGATGTTGAGTACGTGGAGGGCGGGAAGACCTATAAGGATCTGCCGCATCTCAAGAAGCGATTCCAGACGAGTACGCTCGATCTCGGCGGCGGAAACACCGTGCCGATCAACCTTGACGATATCACGCTCACGGGCGCAAAGTACAATGACGAGCGCGTCGCACACGCTACGGGCATTAACTATGATGTGACGATCAATGCGCAGAATTTTGAGTTCAATGGCGGGCGTGACAAGCGCATTAAGCATACAGGCGATACGATCACGAAGCGTGATCTTGCGACCAAGCTCCCGCCGCATCTCGTCAAGGAGTATGACGGAGAGGACTCGTTCACGGAGACAAACACGGTATTTGCCAACGCGATGGCACGGGCGAATCTGACGGGTGTCGTTGACAGCGACAAGAATAAGATTCGCCTTGCAGTCAACGGCCACTACGATAGCCCCGATGCCTCGGCAGAGACGCGGGAGGAGGCAGAGGCACGCACGCCCGCACAGGCGGGGCGCAATGTGCGCTATGACCTCACGCTCTCGGGCGATACCGATACGCTTTCGAACTACAAGATCGGCACGGTGGAAACGCTCGACAGCGATGGCAAGATGAGAGGCGTCGGAAGCGGAAAGGCGGACATCTACAAGAAGACCCTGACGGTCGGTGTGGACAACATCGACAAGCTCTACGACGGAACGAGGACAGTCGTCCGTCCGAATGGGACGGGTACGCTGCCGCATCCCGAGGCGGGCAAGTTCCGACTCAGCGGCTTTGTGGGCAGCGAGTCCTTTAGCTTCGACCAGACGGCGGCGGATAAGATCGACGGTCTATATTCCGATCCGAATGTCAGCCGCAGGAATGGTGCTGTTGTCGATAAGGACATCTCGTACAGCGGCATTAAGACGGCGTTTGCAAACTACGCAGGGCATGACCCGACGGGCTACGCAAAGAACTATCGCGTGGACAGCGACACGCTGAGCGGAAAGGGGAAGATCCTGCCGCGTCCGATTACTGCGAATGAGATTACGAACGGACTGACGTTTGACCAGGCGACGAAGGTCTACGACGGCACGACGAAGGTCAAGTACAACGGGGAGAATACGCCTGATGCGCTCAAGAACTATCTCACGAGCGCGACGGTGAACGTTGACGGTACGCCGATCGACATTCGGAACGATCTGACGATCCGAGCGGATGAGGCGTACACCCATTATGATACACAGCACGTGGCGGGCGGCGCACAGCCACGCGTGACCTATACACTGAACTACACGGGCGACAACTTTGACATCTCCGGCGATCTGACGAAGACGGCAAACGGTGTCATTACGAAGCGCAAGGTTACGGCATTCGCGCCGGGACAGCTGACGAAGGTCTACGATGCCTCCGAAAAAGTCTACGATCCGCATGATACGAGTATCAAGACGTATCGGCGCGGTACGCGCGTCACGGATGGTGACAGCATCGTACGTATGAGCACGGAGGACGGTGATACCGGACTCCTCGCAAATGACGGCGTGCGGAACATCTCGACCGCGACCTTTGACGATAAGAATGTGGGCAAACGCAAGAAGGTTACCTACAATGTGGCGGTTGACAGCACGCACGCAGGTGACTATGAGATTGTCGACACGCTCGGCAATACGATTTCGGAGCTGACGACGCGCAACAATGAGATCACGCCGCGCCGTCTGGATCTCACGTTTGGCAATGTCGACAAATTCTATGATGGAACGAGTACGAATGAGGATATGCCCGCAACGCGCGTGACGGACAGCGATACGCGCAGGACACTCGGCAGGGATCGCGCACGAATCTTTAATGACGAGTTGATCATGCAGGATGCAGCGGGCAACGATCTGACGCTCCCGAGTGACTATGGCTATGGCTCGACGGATCGCTCCTTTACGCCCGACGCGAATGCAAGTCAGGCCGGTGAACCGGATAAGTCCGTCCAGTACCGCAATATGGGCGATGCTCTGCGTACGATTCTCGGCGACAATGCGAAGAACTATGAATTCGACGAAACAGGCTATGGAAAGGGGCGGATCAACAAGGCAAAGGTGAGCGAGCGCGATTTCCGACTGAACTTCAAGGATGCAGTGCGGGAGTACGACGGCACCTCCAATGTGGATCATGCGATTGACAATCTGCAGGATGACAGCCGCTGGAAGTCCAACAAGATGCTCAAGTCGGACATTGCGTCGGTCACGGGCACGTATATGAGTCCGAACGGCAGCACGCCGGACAAGAATGCCGCTGACCGGAAGATCGTGGATTACAAGGTACGGCTCAATGAGCGGAACTTTGACTTCGGATCATGGGACGGCGTTGTTTCAGCGGAGGGGGGCGGCGCAATCACCAAGCGCAAGATCATCGCGGAGACACCGCGCTACCTGACGAAGGAGTACGACGGCACAAAGGATGTTGTCGGCAAGGCGCGTGATGCCGAGGGCAATCTTGTCAAGCAGAACGGCGACGGACTGATCACGTTCCGTCACTACAATGAAACGGCAGCGAATAAATACGATGCGGCGGATGGGCTTGTCGCGGCGGATACCGCAGGAAATACCGTTCGTAACGCGACAACGGCACTCTATGCGGACAAGAACGTCGCATGGAAGGACGGCGCGTGGAAGAACGGACATGGTACGGTAGACGATATGAATGTCAACTACAGCCTTACGCTTTCCGGCACGGATGCTGCCAACTATGAGCTTGTGGATGCCGATGGGAAAACGGTGAAGAATACCACAGGCAATGGCAAGATCACACCGAAGGACATTCATCTGAAATCCGACCCGCAGACGCGCTGGATCAACGAGGGGCTGCCCAACAGCTATACGGGTACGCCGAGTGGATCGAACTATGAAACCGGTGTCAACGGTGAAGCGCTTCCCGGTGAGATCTACTACGACTCGCCGAACGGGAAGCTGCGCTGGGGCGACTACGCCATCAACGGCTATTATCGCGCGTCGGACAAGGAGCAGTATCAGCGTCCGGACGGCTCACGGTATCAGCTCGCGGATAAGGATAAAACACCGGATGGTGACAGCGTTGCACGCAACTATCGCTTTGTGCAGGATCCCGCGAATGCCACCGCGCTCCATATTGGGCCGTACGTCCCCGATACCGACTACTATCAGGCGCTCACACAGGCGAGCAAGATGATCCCCGATGAGTATGCCTACGAGAATGCCTCGCTTGACCGTCGCAGCCACTTCGGCCGTGATCCCGAGGCAGAGATTTCCTACGCACCGCCCTCTGTCAACACGATCAAGGACGGTGTTGATATCACGCAGACAGGCATTCACGTGCAGGACGAAACCGTCTTCACACTGATGAATGAAGTGTTCGGCGGGAAGTAAAATTAAATATGTAACGATGTATAAAAGAGCGCCCCATCGACGATATCAATGGTCGATGGGGCGCTCTTTTGTCTGCTATAATATTGTGAGGCTCTGGCGCGGGTGGTATCCCTGCTCCTTGAGTGTGGAGTCGAGGTATTCAAGTGTTGTTGGTGTAATGAGGATGAGGGTGAGGCGGAGTTTTGCCATGTGTGCGGCGTTGATGCCGAGACTCTCGAGCCGCTCGGTATAGTCCGAATCGTCGGCGCCGATGACGGTGGCGACTCCGGCAACCTGTAGGCTCTTGGCACTGCCCGGCCCTTTGTACTCATCGTAAATGGCAAGCGCTGCGTGTTTGTTTTCCTTGAGCGCACGGAATTTCAGTCCGCCCTCAGAGAAGATGATAAATTTGCCCGCACGATATTTGTAGGTGAGCGGGGTGCAGCGGACGAAGTCCCCATCCGCTGTGGCGAGGGCGCAGGTGCTGCGTTCTTTGATGAATGTTTTGATTGTGGCATGAAGTTCATCTTCGGGCATTTTGACAGCGTTCCTGTCTTTCTCTGTCCAGAATGCGACAGCTTCTTCGTAGTTCATATTTGTTCGTCTCCTGTGCAGGGGTCATTTATTTTCTGTCAGCGCCCGCAGGAGTGCGCGGCAGCCGGCGTCGATATCGCGATAGGTAACGTCGAAGTTTCCAGTGTACCATGGGTCGGCGACATCGCGCTCCTCTCCAATGCAGGAGAGGAGGCGGTGTGTTTTGCCGTTCGGGTCACCGCCTGTGAGGCGTGCGAGGTCGTTCATGTTCTCGGTGTCCATGCCAACGATGCAGTCATAAGCGTCGTAGTCGTCGGCGGTCATGAGTGCCGCACGTCGTTTCTCAAACGGAATCCCATGCGCACGCAGTACTTCGCGCGTGCCGCGATGGGTGTCACTGCCGAGTTCGTCGCGGTGAAGTGCTTTGGATGCTACGATAATTTTATCCGCAAGCCCCGTCTCACGCACGAGATGTTTCATGACGAACTCTGCCATGGGAGAGCGGCAGATGTTGCCGTGGCAGACGAAGAGTATTTTCTTCATGGGATGTCCTCCTGCATTTTCGTTGTCGTTTTCCAAAAGTCTACCGCAAAAAATAGCGGATTGCAACTGCCGCGTTGCTCTTCCCTTGTGTTTTCCCATTGAAAATGCTAGAATGTAGACGAAATAATGTCAGTGTTATAGGGGTTGAGATATTATCGTGAGTGATGGGATGAATCGTATGAAAAAGTGTGCAGTCGTGCGTGCGGGTCTTGCCGCGTGTATTTGTGCGGGGCTTGCGTGTGCGTCGGGAACGAGTGTTGCTGCGCCCTCTCTTGCACGTCCGGGGGCGGATGTGACGAGTGAGCAGCCAAAGCCGGAGATCGGGGTGGAGAATGCCACGCCAAACTATCGGCAGGATGGCGATGATGCGCAGTTCACGATTGAAAATTTTATCATGGAGGCGCCTGATCTCTTCCTCAATAAGGAAGAACTGACGCGTATTCTTGAGGAAGGCATGGGCGAGCAGAAGACGATGGCACAGCTGCGCCGTACGGTGGATCAGCTGACGGCATACTGCCGCTCCCATGGCTATCCTGCGGCTGCGGTCTATCTGCCGCCGCAGGACAGTCCGGATGGCATCATTGTGCTGCGCGTGCTGCCGGGGCGCTACGATGCGATCACGATTGAAAACAACAGCCGACTCAAGACGAAGGTGGCAGAGAGGATCATCGCAGGGCTGAAGCCGTCGGATATCATTACGACGGAGAAGCTTGAGACGGCGCTCTATTCGGTGTCGGATGCGACGGGTGCGCGTGCTGTCGGTGTGCTGAGCCCGGGAGAGGCGTTTGGCACGAGCAAGCTGACGGTGCGTGTTGAGGATTCAAAGGCGTCGAGTACGGTTTTCTATGTGGAGAACTACGGCAGTCCGTCGACGGGACGCTATCGTTACGGTCTGCAGGAGACGGTCTACAATGCGTCGGGCGAGGGCGATAAGGTGAGTGCGGGCACGCTGATTTCAAACGGCAGTCTGCGCAATTTCTATGCGAACTATGAGACTGTGGTGGGGCACGGCGGAACGACGCTCGGCGTCGGTGTCTCGCGCATGAACTATCGAGTGGGCGGCGAACTCGCGAAAATCGGTGCGGAGGGCAACTCACTGACGCTCACGGTGTTTGGACAGGCACCGCTCTACCATCTGACGGAGCGCAGCCTCCTTTTCCGCTATGGCTATAACTACCGCAATCTGAATGATGATATTACGGGCTATGATCTCAAGGGGAAAAAGCATACGCACAGCATCTACGCGGGTCTCGTTGGGATGCAGCAGATGCAGGGCGGGCTGACGCTGAATTACAGTACAAATCTGACGATTGGCAAACTCGGTCTGGATTCGGCGTATACCCGCGTTCTCGGAGCGCTTAACCATACGGAGGAGGGCAGCTATCTCAAACTTGAGGCGGATGCGACGGCGGTGCAGCGGCTCGGGAACATGACGGACTTCCTCTTTAAGCTCTCGGGGCAGATGGCGAGCCGCAACCTCGACAGCTCGGAGGAGTTCTATCTCGGCGGTCCGAACGGCGTACGCGCCTATGCGCAGGGCGAGGGAACAGGCGATGAGGGGCTGCTCGGCACGGCGGAGCTGCGCTATCATACGCCGCTGCGCGGGCTGACATTCAGTACGTTCTACGATATGGGAACGGTGCGCGTGAGCAAGGGGTACGATCTGAAGGATAACCGTGTGACGCTGCGCGGCTGGGGGATTGGTGCGGCGTACAACGAGCCGGGCGACTGGTTCGCGCGGCTGGACTATGCAAAGCGCATCGGGCTGGATTCGTCGGTGTCGGCGAAGAACAATGCGCGGAATCGTATCTGGTTTATGGCGGGGAAGATCTGGTAATGCGTTTTGCCTGCGGGTCATGGTGCGCATGATCCGATGCGTGGAAAAAGGGGACTGGGTGCGGAGCGGGATGGGCTTATGAGATTGAGGAGAAAGCCGTGGATTGACAGGGCGATTCTGGACTATGGGGACTTTGTGACGCCGCTCGGCGGCGACTGGGCGGGATTTGCCGGCGCATGGCGGGAGACGTTCGGGCGGTCTGCTCCGCTCCACATTGAGATCGGCGTGGGCAAGGGGGACTTCCTGACGGAACTTGCGGCGCGGCATCCAGAGATCAACTATGTGGGGCTTGAGGCGCAGCAGGGGGTTCTCTACTTTGCCGCGCGCAAGGCAGCGGAGCGGCAGCTGCGGAATGTGCGCCTCCTGGTCTTTGATGCAGCGCATCTGACGGAGCTGTTTGCGCCCCATGAGGTGGATCGCATCTATCTGAATTTCTCCGACCCGTGGCCGAAGGCGCGCCATGCGAAGCGGCGGCTGACGAGCGAGCAGTTCCTCGCGCGCTATGCGGCTGTTCTGCGCGCGGATGGGGAAATACACTTTAAGACGGACAATATGGGGCTGTTTGACTACTCGCTCGCGACGATGGAGCGCGAGGGGTGGCAGCTCTCGCGTGTGACGCACGATCTGCACGCACTCGCGGAGCCAGATAATATCATGACGGAGTATGAGCGCAAGTTCAGCGCACGCGGGGCGAAGATCGGCCGTCTGGTGGCGCGCCGCTCATCGGAGCAGGGCTGATGCGTACGCGCTATACGCTCTTTAAGAGTGAGACGGAGCCGATTGTCATCGTCATGGTGATCCTCCTCGTGACGGGGACGATCAATGTCTTCAGTTCGAGCTATGTGCTTGCGGCGATGAACTATGAGAATCCGTATTATTTCCTGCAGCGGCATCTGCAGTGGCTTCTGATCGGGATTGTTGCGTGCTGGCTCTGCCGCCGCATGAACTACCAGCGCATGCGCGGGCTGATGTTCGTCGGTATGGGTATTACGGTGTTTCTGCTGATTGCCGTACTCTTTGTGGGCACGACGGTGAATGGTGCGCAGCGTTGGCTTGCGTTCGGTCCCTTAAGCTTCCAGCCGGCGGAGTTCGCAAAGCTGATGGCGGTGCTGATGGGAGCGTTTTCGATCTCGGCGGTGCTGTCGAAGGAGCACTTTCGCATGGATCGGGACGGCGGTCGCGTTGCGGTTCCGTTTGGTGCGATTCTCGTGATGGCGTTCCTCGTCTATCGCGAGCCGGATTTTGGTACGGCGTGCATTGTGTTTGGCGTGCCGCTCCTCATGGCTCTTGTACTGCTCGTTCCGCCGCGCCGCTGGGCGTGGATCGTGCCGCTTACCGTTGGGATGGCGTTTGCGATTGGAACGCTGCAGCCCTACCGCATGAAGCGCATCGAGGTCTGGTTCGATCCGTGGTCGGATGCGCGTGACGCGGGCTATCAGATGGTGCAGTCGCTCTCGACGATCGGTTCGGGCGGCATTTTCGGCATGGGTTTCGGCGACGGCGTGAGCAAGTATGAGTACCTGCCCGAGGCACATACGGATTTTGCATTTGCAATCTTCAGTCAGGAGCATGGTTTTTTCGGGGTGCTGCTGATCTTCTTCCTGTTTGCCGTGCTTCTCATCACATGTATGCGCGTGGCTGTGCGCGCGAAGGATACGTTCGGTCAGGTGCTCGCCCTTGGCATCATCTTCCTCGTGCTCGGGCAGGCGCTTGCGAACCTTGCGATGGTCGCGGGGCTGCTCCCCGTCGTGGGCGTGCCGCTGCCGTTCATCAGCTACGGAGGCTCGTCGCTGATTGTGACGATGGCGGGCATGGGGATGCTGCTCGGGATCGCTGATCGCAGCCGTGATGCGCCTAGTACGCAAAAGCAAACGGAGGAGCTGGAGAAACGGCGCAGCAAGATTCATGTCGTGCGATGAGGAGGTGCGGGAGCGCCTCCTTTTTCTTATTTTTACGCAAAGATGCGAGAAAGATACGCTAGAGAAAGTGTAAACAAAGAACTTTGTAAAATATGCGTTGACAAGCGTTTTCGTGAATGATATTATGTGACAGTCCCCTTTTTGGAGGTGCACTATGTCTCTGGAAAAATTGCGCACAGCGCGTACGGTTGCCGGCATTCATCAGGCGTGCAAGGTGGTGAAGAGCGGCGCGGCAGAGATGGTGTTTGTCGCCTCGGATGTCGATGCGCGTGTGCTTGACGCACTGCTCACGGCATGCAGGGACGCGGGGATCGTGCCCGACCGCACGGCGACGAAGGCGCAGCTTGGAGAAGCGGTACGCCTCGATGTGGGTGCCGCGGCGGTTGCAACACTACGGTAAAAACGCAGGACCTGCGTTTTCATACAAAAGATTTGAAACGACGACAAAGGAAGGAGGTGCAGTATGCCAACGATCAATCAGCTCATTCGCA
>ERZ772960.1474-NODE-1474-length-18719-cov-5.054222_pt1 | contig 18719 bp, 16 predicted proteins | sample MGYA00580678_ERZ772960 | MGnify/ENA primary metagenome ERZ772960 (study PRJEB29015, sample SAMEA2737930) | human oral metagenome | biome: human oral; feature: human-associated habitat; material: dental | place: China | collected 2059 ... | reverse complement strand
AAAAGTGAAAACCCCAAACAAGCCACTTGCAGGCTCGCTGCAAAAGTGAAAAGCGCTAACAAGCCACTTGTGGGGAGATTTACAGCGTAAAAACGCCAACAGACCGTTTTTCAGATGGCTCCAATGTATTTATTTCCGAGATTCTCTTCTGAACTTCCGTTTATTTTGTACTTTTGCATCCGTTCATGTAAAAAGATTCTCTCTTGAAACTCCATCTCTTTAATCCCGAACACGACCTTGCCTTGGCCACCAATGAGGCTCATTTCACAGCTCCTCATGCTGCCCGCGAACTGCGTGCAGACCTCGGATTCATACCTGCTTTATGGGCTTCCGATGGCGATTTGGTGCTGGTAGACGACGTAGCGGCAGCTTTCAATGCCTATCGCCGTTTTAAATTTGACAGAAAGCCGGAAGTCATCTTCATAGCGAAAGATGATTTGACTACAGATGTTTTTTCTTCAGACGCACATATAGAAATCGTTCCTTGGGGATGGGACAGAGCCATTGCCATGCAGTTGAAGAGCATGCAGATTCCCGAACATTTGTTGCCAAGCGACGACGCATTGCAGCATCTCCGACGCCTGTCGCATCGGCAAACATCCGTCGCCTTGCTTCATGCTTTGCGGGAGCAACTTCCACAATCGACTGTAGGAGAGCGAGCGGAATGTCGGCGCATGATGGAAGTGCATCAATGCATTGACCGTTGGCATCACGTCGTGGTAAAAGCACCGTGGAGCAGTAGCGGGCGTGGCGTGAGATACATTCATTCCGAGATGGAAACCAACACCGCGGGATGGCTCAACAACATGATTACCCGACAGGGAAGCATCTTCGTAGAGCCCTATTTCAACAAGGTGAAAGATTTCGGCATGGAGTTCTTTTCAGACGGGAATGGACGCATTGATTATTGGGGATTGTCGCTCTTCAAAACCATAAACGGAGCGTATGCAGGAAGTCTGCTGGCCACAGAAGAGGAGAAAGAAACCGCTTTGACAGGATATATATCAAAAGACGTGATACAAACGGTCTGTACCCGCATTCAAAACCAAATGGGAAGCCTGCTCAAAGGTCGCTATGCCGGAGCGTTCGGGGTGGATATGATGGTGGTAGCAGAAAAAGACGGAAACGGGTTTGTCTTGCATCCCTGTGTAGAAATCAATCTTCGTCGCACGATGGGGCATCTTGCTTTAGCGTTGTCACCCAAGGAAAGTGGCATCCCAAAACTCATGCGCATCTGCTACGAAGGCACGTCTTATCGTTTGAGAATCATGCCCGCAGATTAATCTCACTTCAGTATCGGCTTTCTTTTTTCAGGCCGACAGTGTAGCCGATAGTGCCTGAAACTATCAATGCAGAAGCCGAAAGCAAAGGGATGTTGCTATCGTTCCATCCGGTAATAAGGATTATTGCGAAGAGTATGCTCCCTACAAAAATGGCATACAGTCCAATGTGAGCCCAGCGTATCTTCATGAATCATTTTGTTTTCTTTGTGGCGCAAAAGTACGAAGAAATACGTTGTACCTTGCCGCTTAGTCATTGTATTTTCTGCAAAAAACAGTTAAATCACATGGAATACAATAGCGCACATGGCGTATTTCAAACGGAAATCATTACCTTTGCACAGCATTTTTGCAAATTATCAATTATTAATCAATTATTTAAAGTAGTATGAATCAATACGAAACCGTTTTCATTTTGACTCCCGTTTTGTCTGATGAACAGATGAAGGAAACGGTCGCTAAATTCAGAAATCTGCTCGTAGAAAAAGGAGCAGAAATCGTGAATGAAGAGACCTGGGGGCTGAAGAAGATGGCTTATGCTATTCAGAAGAAGTCCACAGGCTTTTATTGCCTGCTGGAGTTCAAAGCAGAGCCAGAAGTAATTAACACGCTCGAAACACAGTTCAGACGCGAAGAGAAAGTGATTCGTTTCATGACTGTTAAGCTCGACAAATATGCTATTCAGTATGCCGAGAAGAGAAAAAACAAATGGACAGAAAAACTAAAGGAGGCTTAAATCATGGCAGAACAATCGGAAATCAGATATTTAACTCCACCTTCCGTGGACACGAAGAAGAAGAAATACTGCCGCTTCAAGAAGAGCGGTATCAAGTATATCGACTATAAAGACCCCGACTTTCTGAAGAAATTCCTGAATGAACAGGGTAAGATTCTTCCCCGTCGCATTACCGGAACGTCATTAAAGTATCAGCGTCGTGTAGCTCAAGCTATCAAGCGCGCACGTCAGATAGCATTGCTGCCTTACGTAACTGATTTGATGAAATAAATAAGGAGGAATTGACAGATGGAAATCATACTGAAAGAAGATATTATCGGCTTGGGTTACAAGAACGATATCGTAGAAGTGAAATCCGGCTATGGCCGCAACTATCTCATTACTAAGGGTAAAGGAGTCATTGCTTCTGAATCTGCCAAGAAGGTACTTGCAGAGAACCTGAAGCAGCAAGCCCACAAGTTGGCTGCTTTGAAAGATGCTGCTGCAAAGCGCGCAGAAGCATTGAATGGGGTGGCTCTCGTCATTGAAACCAAGGTAAGTGCTACCGGTGTGACGTATGGTTCGGTGAATGCAGCTACCGTGGCCGAAGAGTTGAGCAAGAAAGGTTTTGATGTCGACCGCAAAATCATTACGATGCGCGACATCAAGACTGTGGGCGACTTCGAAGCTGTTATCCATTTCCATAAGGAAGTGGAGGTAGTTATCCCTGTAAAGGTGGTTGCCGAGAATGCACCCGTTGAGGCTGCACCTGCCGAAGAGGTTGCTCCCGTAGAAGAACCGCAGGTTCAGACAGAGGAGGAAGCACCTGCCGCTGAGTAAGAAATATATAGCAAATAGATTTATCTTCAATCCCGATTGCCTGTGATGGCCGTCGGGATTTTTTTTGCGATTCAATCCCAATCGGTCATAAGACTGCTCATCTAACATCTTAATATTGATGACATGGCTTCCATCAGCAATTCCTTTTTCGTTCTATCCCTTCTATGAAAGTTCAGCGGACTTCTTCCTACTTTTATCGGTAGATATCTGACCGGTGCAGTTCCACGATACGTCCGTATTGCGCCAAGCGTTTCAAATCGAGTTTCTTCTTGTTGCCTACAACAATGATGGCGCGGGGTTCTTTGCCGGCTGTGTTCGTCTGATAATTGGTCACGTCGTTGGCCGAGAGCGAAGGGAGAATCGTCAGCCATCGCCGGGACGGATCTTCTGTGTAACCGTTTCTGTGCAAGAAGGCGATGCGATTGCCGATACTGCGAAACGAGGGGAAGTTGTTGGAAATTCTGTTCAGTATGCCTTGTCGGGCAATATCAACCCCCGTTTGTCGCAGCGGCATGTGGATAAGCAGACTGTCGAGCACAGAGAGTGCGTTCATGGTCTTGTCGGCCTGTGTGCCCAAGCGGGTGGTGAAGGCCGTCGGTGCGTCGGCATGGCGGATGAGCGAAGGACACATCAGATTGGCGGAGGCATAGTAGGCCAGCGAGCGAAACTCGCGTATCTCTTGGAAAATAACCGACGACATGCCGTTACCTAAATAGTCTGCCCACAGCATTTGTCTAACGCGGTCTTCCACCGTGGGGGCGGGTGGCAACTGGGCATACGTGCCGATGATGGTCTGCCGTGCCGAGGGATTGTTGAACAGATAGACCGTAGGCTCACTGACGGGCATGAGAGGGACGAATGTGGACTGGGCGGGATGCGCCATGCTGTCGATAGGGAACTGTTGCTTCAGGGCTTGCGCCACTTCGTCGGGCGGAAGTTGTCCGCTATAGACGATGGAGCATGCGTAGCGTTGCGCATCGGCAAAATGTGCCAAGAGGTCTTCGGCACGCAGGGCACTCAGGGTCTTTGCCGAGGGCTGCGTGAGGTAAGCAGAGCGGTCGCCGTTGGCCACGCGTTCGAAGACGGCATTGGCGATGGTCGTGTTGTCTTTGAAGAACGTGCGGTCGCTTAATTTCCTTTCGGTTACGACATCGCGCATTTTCCGTGCATCAACCTCAGCATGGTGCATGAAATGGTTGAGCAAACGGAGCGTGGGCGCGAAGTTACGGTCGTATCCGCTGATGCCGAGGATGAAGCTCGCGTTATCAACGCTTATCGCCATGTGTGAGCCCAACTGTTGGAATGCTTTGCCCAACGCGAGTTTCGAGAGTGAGTCGGTGCCGACGGTGGAGAGGTATTCTTTTGTTGCTTCGAGCAATGGGTCGGCAATGGTGCCTTGATGGAAGATGAATTGCAGTTTGAAGAGGTCGTTTACGGGATTCTTCACTGCGTAGAGATTTACCTGCGGCGAGAGTGCGATGGTGGTGGCATCGCGGTCGAAGTCGATAAGGCGTACAGGTTTGTCGTCGGTCGGCATCTTCGAAAGTTGTTCGGCGTAGGCCGACTGTGTACCGATGTTTTTCGGCGTGACGGGTTGGTAGCCCGGCTGCGCCATCTTGTCTTTTTTTCCGCTGCCGTATTTCTTAACGACGCGTATGGATTGGTCGTTGAAGTAGCGGGTAGCCACGCGCATGATGTCGGCCTTCGTGAGGTTGGCCACGTTGCGACCGGTGCTTATATAGTCGTCCCACGAGCGGTCTTGAGTAAAGGCGTCAATCATAGCACTTGCACGACTGTCGATTTGCTCCATCATCTGTTGCTTTTCTCTGATGTAGTCGCGTTTCAGACTTTGCAGCATCTCGTCGCTGAACGCACCGTTTTTCAGTCGGTCTACCTGTTGGCGGCACAGTCTTTCAACCTTGTGTTTGGAGCCGAAAGGGATATTGGGCACGGCACCGAAGAACAGCAGTCCCGTGTGTCGGAGTGCCATACGTTCGCAGAAGGCATAGAGCATCTTGTGGCTGTGCACCAGCGAGTCGAGCAAGCCGGTGTTGTTGTCGTTGGAGAGCAGTTGGGTGGCTATGTCTAATGCCGGGGCATCGGGGGCATCGTCGGTCGGGGCACGGAAGGCTACGGCATCTATCTTGATGAGCGGAATGGGTAGTTTGACACCGAGCGTCTCCTTGCCCGTGAAAGGCGATAGTTGCCAAGGCGCGCGTGTCGGAGCATTGCCCGGGCGTATTCGTCCGAAAGTTCGTTCGAGGAGCGGCATGAGGGTGGAGGGGTTGATGTCGCCGCAGAGAATAAGCCCCATGTTGCCTGCCACGTAGTATTTGTCGAAGAACTCGCGCATTTCGCTGAGCTTCGGATTCTTCAGATTTTCGGTGCTGCCGAGGACGGGATAGGCGTAGGGACTGCCGGCAAAGAGCTTGCTCATAAACTTTTCCATGGCATTGCCGAGCACATTGTCGTTGACCATGTTTTTTTCCTCGTACACGGTTTCGAGTTCGTTTTGGAATCCGCGGAACACGGGATGGATGAGCCGTTCGCTATTCAGTTCCGCCCATTGTGCGATGTATTGGGGGGCGAACTCGTTGTGGTAGACGGTCTCGTCGTAGGAAGTGTAGGCGTTGAGTTTTGAGCCGCCATAGCGGGTAATCAGCGAGTTGAACTCGTTGGGGATGCTGTAGTCGGCAGCTTTCCGGCTCAACCGGTTGATGTCTTGCTGCAAGGCGCGGCGGGCGGCCTTGTCGGCTGTAAGGGCGAGTTGGTCGTATCGGGCGGAGATGGAATCCAGCCACGGTTTCTCTGCTTGGTAGTTTGTGGTGCCGATTTGGTCGGTTCCCTTAAACATGATGTGCTCAAAGTAGTGGGCGATGCCGGTGTTGGGGCAGTCGTTGCCACCTGCTTTCACTACCACTGCGCCCATCACTTTGGGTTGGCTGTGGTCTTCGTTGAGCCATACGGTCATGCCGTTGGAGAGTTTGTGTTCCACCACCCGAAGCGGGTCGGTCTGCTGTGCACACATCGGATAGATGCTGCACCACGTGATGAGAAATGCGAGGATATGTTTCATGTTGTGTTTGTTTTTTTTATGATGGACGATGCAAAGGTACGCGGAAGATGGAGAATGGCCAAGACTTTTCTCTCGCTTTTTATCGGGATGCGCGAGTTCGCGATAAGAAAATCTACGCTCGGGATAAGAGAATCTTATCCAATAGCCCCAAAGGGGCGACAGACCTTAGACAGGGGTAAGCAGTAGCGCAGCCCCTGTGTTGTGGATTCCCACAGTCTAAGCCCTGAAACGAAGTTCGCTGAAACGGAGAGGAAGCAAGGGGCGACAGAACACTAACCCTCTATCCTCCGCCACCCCTACGGGGTTCATCTTTCTACACATGCTTATCAGGGGTTGCCTTTCCGCTTCACGTTCCGTTTTGCGCCGGCGATTTTCAATTACGCTCTTACGAGCTTCACACCCTGCCTAAGGTCTTACGCCCCCTCGGGGCTTACAGTCCGATAGCCTTATCCCAAACTCGCATAGGATATAATGACCGATTTGGGATAAGGGGGAAGAAGCCTGCACGATACGGCATCTGTAACCCCTTCTGTACTATGATGAGCGAATTATCAACTTAGTGATAAATATTTATCAACCTAATGGAAAATATTTATCAACCTAATGATAAATATTTATCACTAAGTTGATAATTTAGATATCTACGTATCTAATGGGGTATAAGTCCTATACCTCAAACATACATTCTGCACTTTGCAAAGAGCATATCAGCACCCGTTGTGAGATACGCTGTGCGCAAATCCTAATAACCCTCGCTTATCGCAAGGCATTCCTCCGATAATGAGGAGTTACATATCGGCTGAAATAAAGGAAAGAAACAAGACACAGCATGGCTCCAATGAGATAAACCATATAGAAAGTAAACCATTCGGCTATTATCCCGCTACACACAATACCCACACCGATACCCACATCCCACGCCGTGAGATAAGTGCCCGTGGCTGTGGCACGCATATCATTGGGAGCTAAGTTGATGTAAAGGCTGTTCATGGCAGGGAACATAATACCGAATCCGATACCCAATAGAAGAGGCACGAGGTAGAACACGGCTACGGTTGTTCCGGTATCGACAGAGAGGATAAACCGACATGAGCCTAACAACAGAAAGGCTGTGATAACGGGATAATAGCCGTAATGTATGCATTGCGTGATATACCCATGGTCTACCTGACGGCCGGAAAATATCCGTGAAATCCCCATTCCTACAGCCATCAGTGTAAAGAAAAAACCTGTCGGAACATCGAGGCCTATCTCCTTGGCATACATGGCTACGAAATTGGTGGTAGCACCATAGGGGATGGAGAGTAACAGCAAGGCTATGCTTACGGGAATGCCTTTGAGCAAGACAAACCTATCCAACGAAACAGGATTGCGCTTCACGGGAGGACGCGTCTTCGTCTGCACCAATGAGGCTGTCAGAAAGCCCGTAAAACTACTGACGAAAGCCACAAGAAAGATGGTATTGTAAGAGAAATGCCCATGCATGAAGAGGCCTGCCATAGGGCCGAGTGCCATGGCCGAGTTGTTGGTCAGTCCGTAATATCCCAACCCTTCGCCTCGTCTTGCACTCGGCATAATGTCTACCACCAACGTATTGCCGCCCACGGTAACTCCGCCGAAAGCTGTTCCGTGAATCACACGAAGCAGGATAAAAAGGGTGAGCACACCCGAGAGCATATACCCAACGAAAACAGAAGTAAACAGAAAATAACAAAACAAGTAGATGGGTTTTCGGGGGAAAGAGTCCATCAGATAACCCGAAAAAGGACGGACACAGAGGGCAGAAACCGTATAACTGCTCAGTACGATGCCGATAACACCGGCTCGACAACCGTATTCATCCGTCAAATAAAACGGAAGAACGGGTATAAGCGTCCAGAACCCGAAGTACAATAGAAAGTTAGCAACCATGATACAGACGTAACTGCGGGTAAAAAGCCTTTCCTTATTCAATGTCTATCCTCCTGCATAATATGTTTCATCCCACGGAAGCCACACGTACACCTCAATAAAGAAGAAAGCGGATTGACCATTGTTTCAATCCGCTTTCCTGTATGTCTTAACCGGCACTCACAAACTCTTCAAGGAAGCGCACATCGTTTTCCGAGAACATCCGCAGGTCGCTTACCTGATACTTCAGGTTCGTGATTCGCTCCACACCTAAACCGAAAGCATAGCCGCTATACACTTTGCTGTCTATGCCGCACGCTTCGAGTACATTCGGGTCTACCATGCCGCAACCGAGAATCTCAACCCAACCGGTATGCTTGCAGAATCCGCAACCCTTGCCGCCGCAGATATGACACGAAATATCCATCTCCGCACTGGGTTCAGTAAAGGGAAAATAGCTGGGACGCAGGCGTATCTTTGTCTCTGCACCAAACATCTCTTGGGCAAACATCAGCATCACTTGCTTCAAATCTGCGAAAGACACGTTCCTATCTATGTAGAGGCCTTCTATTTGATGGAAGAAGCAATGAGCACGCGCAGTGATAGCCTCGTTGCGGTAAACACGCCCCGGACAGATAATTCTGATAGGCGGCTGCGTGGTTTCCATCACTCGCGCCTGCACAGAACTCGTATGGCTTCTCAGAATGATGTTCTTTGTTACATCCGCGGAATGGTTGTCCACAAAGAACGTGTCCTGCATATCGCGGGCAGGATGGTCGGGGGCAAAGTTCATCTTCGTAAATACGTGGAGGTCGTCTTCCACCTCCGGACCGTCGGCAAGGGTAAAGCCCATGCGTGAGAAGATATCCACGATGCGGTTTCTTACGATGTTTAGCGGATGACGCGTGCCAAGAGGCGTGGGATAAGCCGTGCGGGTCAGGTCGATGTCGTCGGTGGCAGTCTCTGCCGTCTCGCACTGTTCTTTCAGTTCGTTAATCTTACGCGTAGCGGTCTGTTTCAGCTCATTCAGCTTCATACCCACCGCCTTTTTCTGGTCGGCAGCTACATCGCGGAAGTCTGCCATCAGCGCCGTTATCTCGCCCTTCTTACTCAGATACTTCAACCGCAATGCCTCTATCTCTTCGGCATTGGCTGCCGTCAGTTCACTTACTTCGCGCAGAAGTTGTTCTATTTTCTCAAGTAACATGTCTTTCTGTTCAATTTTATCTGCCGCTATGCCCCACCAGAGGGCTTTGCCATTATTTTGTGCAAAGGTAATATTTTTACCTGTAAATACAAAGGTATATGGTTCAAGATTCACACCAACCTACATTTTAACTGTCTATTAGATAAAAATAAGCTATGGAAACGAAGTTCGCTGTGCGAAGCGAATAGCGAAGCGGAAAGCAAAGAGCATCATATGTCAGCCCTGCGCGCAGTACTGAGTATAGGGTGTTCTCCCACCCTAAGTGCTGCAGGTGCGACAGAACTTGAAAAAAGATGCCATTTGTGCTAAGAAAGGTTGCCGACCTTTCTATGTACAAACCGTATCTGTGCCACGTACAAACGCCATCTGTACAAGACACGAATGCCGATTTATCATCTGTAACTTTACGGCCATGAAACCCAAATCGGTCATGAGAGCCTGTACAGATTTCGGGCTAAAAGACTAATCCATTCTATTTTTATAATCCTCATAAGTAAAAACGCGGAGCATTTCCAACTCACCGTCGGCATGCAAAAGCGCGATAGAAGGATGAGAAATACCGTTAAACATATGGGTCTTCACCGTGGTGTAATGCAACATATCTTCAAAAATCACGTTGTCGCCTACCGACAGCGGTCGTTCAAATCGCCAACTGCCCATGAAATCGCCCGAAAGACAACTATTACCGCCCAGCCTGTAAACAGGGGCTTCAGGTGCACAATGCGCAGCTGCATCAGGCGGTAAGGTCTCTGCCCCTCGCACAGCGGGCTGGTACGGCATCTCTAAGCAGTCGGGCATGTGGCAAGTGAAGCTCACGTTGAGTATAGCCGTCTTGATGCCATGGTCTTCCACAATATCCACCACCTGCGACACCAGCACTCCCGTCTCCCACGCAAAGGCACTGCCAGGTTCCAAAATAACATGCAAATGAGGGTAACGACGATGGAAGCCACGCAGCGTTTCCACCAGTAACGGCACGTCGTAATCGCGGCGTGTCATCAGATGTCCTCCACCGAAATTCATCCATTTCAACTGTCCGAACCATGGAGAGAATTGCGCTTCGATGTGCGCCAATGTGCGCACAAACACATCGGCACCACTCTCGCAATGGCAATGGCAGTGGAATCCTTCGATACCGTCGGGCAGATGTTCGGGTAATTTGTCGGCCGACACTCCGAAACGCGTACCCTCCGCACAAGGATTGTAAAGTGCTGTGCCTACCTCCGAATACTCCGGATTCACGCGTAGCCCCAAGCTCACGTCGGGATGGGCAACCTTGGCCGCAGTGGCATAACGACAGTATTGAGACAGAGAATTGAATGTCAGGACGTCCGAACAGCGGGCAATCTCCCCTATCTCATCGTCCGTATAAGCTGGCGAGAACGTGTGTGCCCGTGCACCGAACTCTCGATAAGCCAACAGGGCTTCGTTGAGCGAACTCGCTGTCGTACCGTCGATATACGCGCGGAAGATAGGGAAAGTCTTCCACAAGGCAAAAGCCTTAAAGGCAAGAATCACTTCCACATCGGCCTCCTTGGCCACACGGGCTATCAACTGCAGGTTAGTTCTCAACCGCTCTTCTTCCAATATATATATAGGTGTATGGACTTCTGCATACGTCTCTTTGTTTACTTTCATCTTATCCTTTCTCTTTCTTTTCCATAGACGAGTCTCTCTAAACGCAGTCCGAGAGAGGGAGGCTATGGTCGTTTCGCTTGCAAAGGTAACTTTTTATAGCAGATAACATTGTAAATATCCTATATTTTTAATACATTTGCAACAGAAAAGAAAGACAGACCATGAAGCTGGTAATCATGACGAGTCCCACGTTTTTTGTGGAAGAGGACAAGATATTGACCGCACTCTTCGATGAGGGATTGGACAACCTCCATATCTACAAGCCCGGAACAGCCCCCACATATGCCGAGCGCTTGCTGTCGCTCCTGCCCGAAGATTACTATCGGAAAATAACCGTACACGACCACTATTACCTAAAAAAAGAGTACGGATTAGCAGGCATCCATCTCGATCGCTTAGACGAGATGCCTCCACAAGGCTATAAGGGACACATAACAAGGAGCTGTGATGACCTTTCCCTTCTGAAAGAAACGAGAAAGAAATCGGACTACGTGTTTCTTCATAATATCTTCGACAGTCTTCACGACAAGAACATCAAAAGCTCCTTTTCTGCAGAAGAGTTGGTCAATGCCGCCCGTAAAGGCATCATAGACAAGAAAGTGTACGCCCTCGGAGGCATGACCATAGACTGCATCAAACAGATGAAAGACCTCGGCTTCGGTGGTATCGTGGTATGCGGAGACCTTTGGAACCGATTCGATATTCACAATGAGTTGAACTATAAGGAGGTGATACGCCATTTCGATAAGCTACGCAAGGCCGTAGGATAACCTCTGCATCCTATCTCCCATCGCCGACACGACACGTACGAAGACAAATAAATCATCATAATAACCACCTATTAACGCAAACGAATATGAGTGAACAAAACCCTTTCATGGTGTTCTCAGGTACCAATTCTCGCTACCTTGCAGAAAAAATCTGTGCTAGTCTCAACCGGCCATTGGGGAAATTGCAGATTACCAAGTTCTCCGACGGCGAATTTGCCGTGTATTATGAAGAGTCTATCCGCGGCCGTGACGTATTCCTCGTGCAGAGCACGTTCCCTAATTCTGATAATCTGATGGAACTGCTTCTGATGATAGATGCCGCCAAACGCGCCTCTGCACACAGCATCAATGCCGTCATTCCCTACTTCGGATGGGCACGCCAAGACAGGAAAGATAAGCCAAGAGTAAGCATTGGTGCCAAGCTGGTGGCCGACCTACTCAGTGCTGCCGGCATCGACCGCCTCATCACCATGGACTTACACGCCGACCAGATACAAGGCTTTTTCAATGTTCCCGTAGACCATCTCTACGCCTCGGGGGTCATTCTCCCCTATCTGCAAAGTCTGAAACTGAAAGACATCGTGATAGCATCGCCCGATGTGGGTGGCTCTAAGCGTGCTAACACGTATGCCAAATACCTCGGTTGCCCGCTCGTGCTCTGCAACAAAACCCGTGCACGCGCCAACGAAGTAGAGAGCATGCAGATTATCGGCGACGTGAAAGACAAAAATGTCATCATTGTAGACGACATGGTAGACACTGCTGGTACCATCGCCAAGGCAGCCGATATCATGAAAGAAGCCGGTGCCAAGAGCATCAGAGCCTGTGCCTCACACTGCGTGATGAGCGGACCGGCCACAGAACGTGTGCAATCATCCTCCCTTGAAGAAATTGTCTTCACCGATTCCATCCCCTACACACAGCGGTGCGCCAAGGTAAAGCAACTGTCCGTAGCCGACATGTTTGCCGAAACCATCCGCCGTGTTATCCTCAACGAGAGCATCAGTTCACAATATCTTATCTAAATTCCTTTAATATGAAATGGCACCATTTATTCGTATGCGCCATGGTAGGTCTCATGATGACCGCATGCCAATCGCACTCATTTAGAATTGAAGGTACGGCAAAAGGCCTACATGACGGTGATACCGTATGGCTGTCACGCAACTTTGAGGCCGCCGCACCCTCCGACACGCTCATCGTATCTGGTGGGAAGTTCGTCCTCGAAGGCACCACCGACAGCATTTCCATCGCCCAAGTGTTCGCCCTCGCTGATTCCACGTTGTTTTATTCCTCCGTCTTCTTCATCGAGCCAGGCACCATTCATATCACCTTTACAAACAAGGAGATGATTGGCAAAGTGGGAGGAACTGAAACCAATGACCGGTTGCAGAAGCTCACAGACACGCTGAAATCCATCGAAGATAAAATAACGGCCATCACGCAAAACACCGGAAAGGAACTGAAAGCCCCATCCGGAAACCCTCAAACAGAGATGAGAAGAGAACAACTCATGCGAAAATACGCAGAGACGTTGCGCAAAGCCGCACTCAACAATGCCGACAATGAACTTGGCTATCTCCTGTTGCTCACCTCATCCGAAGAGATGATTAACAACAAACAACGGATGGAAATCATATCCAAAATGCCCGCAAAGATGAGAAAACGTCCTGCCATACACGAAATGGAAGCCCATATCAAAGGTTTGGAAACACTCGCAGACTTCACCATGAACGACGTAAACGGTAAGCCGCAATCCGTATTGGCAGAGGCAAAGAAACACAAACTCACCATCATAGACTTCTGGGCAAGCTGGTGCGGGCCGTGTCGGCAGGATGCACCGGAACTTGTTAAACTCTACAACACCTATAAGAGCAAAGGGTTGGGCATCATTGGTATCTCACTCGACCAAGACAAAGCAGCCTGGCAGCAGGCCATCAGCGAGCTTCACCTCTCGTGGATGCACCTCTCCGACCTACGAGGTTGGGACAACAAGGCCGCCCGCATGCTTGGCATCAACTCCATTCCTCACACAATCGTTATCGACAATCAAGGCAAAGTGTTGGGACAAGGATTGCGAAGCGGAGCCCTTGCAGACCTCGTAGCAAAGAATTTACAATAACAACGAAAAGTAGAGACGTAAGTCATTATCACACAACAGCATACAGTGCTGTTTGAGAAAGGATAGCTTTTACCACGGTAAAGCTATCCTTTTGTATGCCCAAAGCTATCCTCCCATACCCTAAAAGCATAGCTCTCATTAGTACACTACAATCTTCAAAGCCCGCAGACTGAATTAACGACAGAATTGCCTAACTTTACACTCGCTTATGGAATCCGCCATGTAAATATAATGGCGTTAAAAGATGCAGAAAAATACACTTTCCTCTGCATCTCATTCATCGTCGTATGATGATTGCTTATTGCGGCATGGCGGCAGAGGTACAAGATAATCTTTGAATAGACAAACATCTCTTAGAAAAGATTAAAGAAAGGGGGTAAGAAGATGGGCGAACCAGCCTACGAAACGTTTCCACGGGCTGCGGAACGTACGCCAATTAGCCTCTGTCAGTCGGAAGCAATCACGCTTGTCGCACTCAAACATACGGTCGAGTTCATGCGTTGTGCAGCGGTCTATAATCACGGCGTTCTCTTCATAGTCGAAATTTAGGCTACGGGCGTTGAGGTTAGCGCTACCCACGGTACAAAAGCGTCCGTCTACCATGATTACTTTTGTGTGGTGAAAGCCGGGGCGATAAATCCAGACTTCCACGCCGTGCTTCATTAGTTTGTGAAGATTGTAGAACACGCAGTCGGGGGTGAGTGGTATGTCGCTGTGCTCAGAGACCATTATCTGTACGTTTACACCGCGTTGCACGGCTTGGCGCAGGGCGCGTTTCAGTTTGTGGTTGAGCGTGAGATAAGGATTGATGAGACGAATAGTGTCGCGGGCAGCCTCGATGGCGTGCAAATAGAAAGAGCGGATGATGCCATTTGACGTATGCGGTTCACGGTTAATGATTCCCACAGTCTTGTGGCCGGCCGTGGCGCAGGTGTCGGGTTTCAGGCCTTGGAAATGGAAATCGGAGTAAGGGCTTCGGTAATATTCTGCTCCGTGTATGTTTTGCCCTGTCACCCGATTCCACATACGCAGGAAGATGGTTTGTAGGGTATTCACTTCCGTGCCCTCAATACGGCAGTGCATGTCGCGCCAACTACCCACGACCTCCGTACCTTTTATATAATAGTCGGCCACATTCATGCCACCGGTATATGCCGTTTGGCCGTCGATGACCACAATTTTGCGATGGTCGCGATGCCAGACGTGATTGACCCAAGGAAAGCCTACGGGGTCGAATTCATAGATTTCTATGCCTCGTTCACGCAGTCGTTTCAAATGTTTACGCTTGAGCGGCCGGTTGTTGGAGTCGTTACCGAAGCCATCGAAAAGTGCACGCACTTTCACTCCTTGTTGCGCCCGCTCGGCCAAGAGGTCGAAAAGTAGGTCGGCAATGGAATCGTTGCGGAAATTGAAATACTCGAGATGAATACTGTGGCGTGCCTGTTGTATGGCTTTGAAAAGGTCGTCGAACTTTTCTTGCCCGCTCATGAGCAACGTCACGCTGTTGTCGTGGGAAAAGTTGATACCCTCGGCCTGCAGCTTTTCCATGATAAGCGTGTCACTGCGCTGTGCAAACGTCCATGTGCAGCAGAGGAATAAGAATATCGTAAGAAAGAATCGGAGAGACTTTGCCATCAACATTTTCATGGGGGCTGAGACTAAATCATGCAGCTGTAGTGGTCGACCACACCTTTCAATCGGCCGTTGGCATCCACCACCAGCACGGTGTGTATCTTGTTGTCGTTCATGATTCGCTGTATTTCCGAAATCTTTGTTGTTGGCAGAACGGTCTTCGGCGTACGAGTCATGATGTCACTAACGGTTTTGTTGAAGAACTCTGCCTGCCATTTTTCCATGGCACGCCGAATGTCTCCGTCGGTGATGAGGCCTGCCACCTTGTCGCCATCGAGTGAGACTCCCAACCCCAATTTACCTCGGCTCACCTCGATGATAGCCTCTCCCAGCGGCATACTCTGCGGAATAACGGGCAGATTGTCGGTACGCATCACGTCGCCGGCTGTGGTTAATAGACGTTTGCCGAGTTCTCCTCCCGGATGAAACTGCGCAAAGTCTCTCGGCTTAAAATCTCTTACTCGCATCAATGCCACAGCCAGCGCATCGCCCATGGTCAAAGCAGCGGTAGTGCTACTCGTGGGTGCGAGATTCAACGGACAAGCCTCTTTGTTCACTTTCACTTTGAGATGAATGGTAGAATATTTGGCCAACAGTGATGCCGGATTTGCACTCATAGCGATGATGGGCACGTTCATGTGGAGTACCATGGGTAGAAATCGCAGCAGTTCATCGGTCTGTCCGGAATTACTGAGTGCCAAGACCACATCGTCGGAGGTCATCACACCGAGGTCGCCATGGTAGACATCAAGGGGATTGATAAAAAAGGCTGGTGTGCCGGTGCTGGCGAGCGTGGCGGCTATCTTGGCACCTATGTTGCCGCTCTTACCCACTCCCGTAACGATAATCTTTCCCTTGCAGGCATACATCATTGCCACGGCAGCTGCAAAATTACCGTCTACTTGCGGTATGAGTTCCTGTAACGCTTGTGCTTCGTCTTTGATACATTGCACGCCATATTCAACGGCATGGGCGAGCCGTTCCTGTATTTGTTCATTCATAGTCAGTGGAGAATATCGTTGATAAGACCTTTCAGCCTGTGGAGTTCCAGCATATTGGCAGCATCGCTCAATCCTTTGTCGGGGTCGGGGTGCACTTCAAAGAAATAACCCGTGGCTCCGAAAGCTTTGGCTGCTAAAGCCATGGCCGGCACGAATCTACGGTCGCCGCTTGTTTTTCCATCGCCGGCGCCCGGGCGTTGCACACTGTGCGTACAATCCATGATAACCGTCGGTGTAATCTCTGTCATGTCGGGAATGTTGCGAAAGTCTACCACAAGATTGTTATACCCGAAACTGTTGCCGCGTTCTGTCAGCCAAACCTCTTGTGCTCCGGCATCCATGGCTTTCTCATAAGGAAAGTGCATGTCGTGACCGCTGAGGAACTGTGCTTTTTTGATATTGACGATTCGTCCCGTGCGTGCAGCAGCTACGAGTAAGTCGGTCTGCCGGCAAAGGAAAGCAGGTATTTGTAACACGTCGACCACTTCGGCTGCCGCTTCGGCCTGATAGCTTTCATGAATATCAGTAAGAATCTTTAACCCATACCTTTCTTTAACTTCCGCGAGCATGGGAAGCCCCTTTTTCAGCCCCGGCCCTCTGAACGAGTGGATAGAAGTGCGGTTAGCCTTATCAAACGAAGCCTTAAATATAATGTCTGTACCCAACGTGCGGTTGATATTTACAAGCTCTTCTGCTACAGTGTTGAGAAGTTCCTGCGACTCAATGACACAAGGTCCAGCTATCAATATCGGAGTTGTTTTCATTCTTTCTCATACTTTTGCTTTCAAGCGAGCAAAAATAACAAAAATACCGTTATTTGCCAATGAATTAACACAACTTTGTAAATGGTAGGCATTTTTTTATGGAAAAGTCATTGTTTTATCCCAAATGTGTTTTACATTTGCAGCGTGTTTCCAAACACATCCAACACAATGAATAAATAAAATTGAGTGTTTAACAACTTAGTATTAACTTAAAGTAAAAGGATTATGAAAAAGTTATTTATGGTTATGGCCGCTGCTTTTATCGCAGTAAGTGCTAGTGCACAGATTTATGTGGGTGGTACTGTAGGCCTTTCGAGTGTAAAGAATGCAGGTGGCGACAGTGAGACTGCTTACCGTCTCCTCCCCGAAATCGGTTACAACCTCAATGAAGATTGGGCTGTAGGTACTGTTGTAGGTTGGGGAAAAGGTAATCCTGTGAACATCGAAAACGTTACTACTGCAGCCAAGACATTCGAAGTAAATCCCTACGTGCGTTACACTTTCCTGCACAACGAATACATCAATGTATTCTGCGACGGTGCTGTAGGTTACAAGCACTATAGCGGTGTAAGCAACGACCTCTCTGTAGGTTTGAAGCCCGGTGTATCGGTTAATCTGCACAAGAGTCTCAGCTTTGTTGCTCATGTAGGCTTTATTGGTTACAAGAACAGTGACCCGAAGGCTTCCGGTGTAAAGAGCAGCAATGCTTGGGGATTGAATCTTGACGGCAACAACGTATCGTTTGGTCTTTACTACAACTTCTAAACGTATCTTCAATAGATTGAATACGAAATAGGAGAATCCTCTCGACTCACAATGAGCCGAGAGGATTTTTTATACCGAATATTCATTGCTAAAAATCTGACAGTGTGAAAATCACCATTTGACACTGTCAGATTTTTGATAATAAATACGCGAGTTCGGGATAAGGCTACCTGAACTATAAACCCCGACGGGGCTATTGGATAAGATGCTCTTATTCCGAATTCGTACATAAAATTCTGAAACAAAGAGATTGTGAAAGGCGAAGTATCCTCTTTGTCTTATTTCAAGGCTTGGCTAATACTTGACGAACGGACGGACAAAGTTATCCGGCCGATTCTTTGTATAAGCACTCAAACGAATAAAACCACCGGTGCAACCACAGTTGACAGCAGACTGCTGGTTGTATTCTTGTGATGTCCAACACCACTCACCCAGTGTGGGCGAACCACCTGCTTGCACGAATACTACTCTGTAGATTTTGCCGTTCCAGTCTTTGGTATAGTCACCCCAAGAACCTGTAACAGAGCTCTTATCGAACTTCCCAATGGCGCTATAGGCATCAAGGAATTCTCCCAAGCTGGGCAGATACCATTGTCCGAGGCCCGAAGTCGGTACGCCCGGATTGTAATGTGCGGCCTGATAGAATGCAGGATAGTTGGTGGCATCGGCCTTAATGGTAGAATGATCGTAGCTTTGGTTGGCATTATAGGTCAATTCCCAGCCCCAAATTACTCCCTTATGGTCATTCAAGTTCTCACTATGGGCGACGTTATCCCATTGCGAAGCACTCGGTCCCCATGCACAACCACTAATGCTACGTAGCGCCATGGCACGTCGTCCTATCGTACAAGCCCCTACGGGTGTCTTCCCCGCTTTTCTTCCCACTGCCAACGTACTGACAGTTCCATCTTGGAAGAGATAGTTGTAGCTATAAAACAGTTTGATTTTCACCTTATAGGATTCATTCCGCATCAAGCTTGACCGAGGAAAGCCACTAAGCGGAAGGCTTTTTCCTACAA
>ERZ772960.1472-NODE-1472-length-18751-cov-11.408537_pt1 | contig 18751 bp, 15 predicted proteins | sample MGYA00580678_ERZ772960 | MGnify/ENA primary metagenome ERZ772960 (study PRJEB29015, sample SAMEA2737930) | human oral metagenome | biome: human oral; feature: human-associated habitat; material: dental | place: China | collected 2059 ... | reverse complement strand
GCGAGATCGACCGCGAGGTGCGCCGCTACATCGAGGAGGCGTACGAGGCGTGCCGTGTCCTCATCACGGAGAATCGCGAAAAACTCGATCGGATTGCCGAAGCTCTCCTTGAGCGTGAGACGCTGAATGCGGCGGAGCTTGAGGAACTGATGACGAAAGGCTCGATCAGCGGTAAGGACACGAAGGATGACGAGTCGGATGATACAGGAAAGCCTCTGCCAATCCCTGTCGATGTTGTGATTGACGACTCCACGCAGACGAGCGAAGAGGCAGAGCGTGCTGCTGAGGAACGCCCTGCGCCTGTTCCGACGACAGAGCCGAAATTCAACGTGACCCAGTGGAATAAATAGGAGACAAGACGAAGGCTCTGCCGCAGGAGTGAGAATGCGGCAGTGCCTTTTCTTTAGGGACAGCAATCTTTTGACGATATGATTAAGGAAGCACTGATAAATTCAGCCACGCCATCTTGACGTATCTTTTTTGCCCGCACTGTGTCGACAAATCCTCCACATAGCCCCTGCTATGCGTCCGGTTTGCCTCCTTGTTCGGACGAAAAAATCTACGCCAATCTGACGGACTTCATTTTATCAGCGATTCCTTAAGAGATTTGTTGTGTCATACAGGACGATCAGAGATGCAAAGAGGGGTTCCTATGCAGTGGTATGAGGAGATCATGGAGACGGCGCAGACGGCGGTTGACTATGTCGGCTCCGTACTGGATGCGGGGACATTTACAGATGAGGCGCGGCAGGTGCTTTCTGATTTTGGTGCGGTGATGGACAGCATTGCTGACTATCTGTCCCGCGAGGAAGGGACACTCATCGAGAAATGCCGCCGCTACGCCTTGAATGCTGCACATTCGGCGGACAAAACGCTCGCCGCGCATACACCGAAAGAGGCACGACAACTTTTTTCCTACGAAGTGCGCCCGCTTGTTCTCGATCTGCGGTATCAACTTGATCTCGAATACAATATCCTGCGCCATCCGGAGCGGGAGGAGGGACATCTTGCTGAGACATTGGCGGCGTTCGAGGCGGCGCGCAAACGTCCGCGCCGCACAGACTTTAAGTACCGTGTCTCAATTATCGTGCCGGCTTACAACAAGGTGGAGTTCTCGCGCTGCGCGATCGAGAGCCTGTTTCGACATACGGATTTTTCGCGTGGGGACATTGAGCTCATCACGATCAACGACGGTTCGTCCGACGAGACGGAGGCGTATTTTAACAGCCTCCCACATGAGAAGAAGATCAATCTGAAGTATAACGTATACAACCACCTCGGCTGGGGGATTGCACGCCACATCGCCGAGGGGGAATACGTCGTCTACTTTTCGAACGATGCCGTTGCGACAGAGCACTGGCTTGAGAATCTGCTCGCCGTTCACGCAGCGGAGCAGGATGTCTTCTGGGTCGTGCCGACCTGCAACGAAGAGTGTATCTCCAACGCACAGGGAATTCCTGTCGACTACGCAAATACCTTTGAGGACATGGAGAAAATGCAGGCGTTCGCTGCGCGTAATAACGTATCGAACCCGCTCCTCTGGGAGGAGCGGGCTATTCTCATGCCGTTTGTGAGCGTCGTACCGAATTTCTTCGACGTGCCTGAAATCCGTGCGGACTACCGCTATACGATGTGTGACTTCGAGGACGATGATTTCTCTGCGATGCTGCGCCGTTCGGGCTTTCGTCAGATCCTTGCGAAGGACACCTTCGTTCATCACTTCGGAGGTGTGACGCTGAATGAGGTGCGAAAAAAACAGGGCAGCTATCAAAGCATTATTTCCATGCGTCCTGTTTTTCGCGCGAAATGGAAGGTAGATCCGTGGGAGGCGCGCGGACATCTGAACTTTATCGACGCCTTTATGAAGGAGATGCGTGCACAGAGAGATGTGCGCGTGCTCGTCATTGAGCCTCTCTTTGGTGAGGGACTGCTCCAAATTCGCAATTATTTTCACGCATCGGAACGGAATGTGGTTATTGATGTCATTGTAACAGATGCACGACTTCTGCCGGATGTTCAATACATGGCGGACTCCGTGCGCTATGTGGACTCGCTTAACCACATGGCGGAGGAACTGACCACCCACTATGACATGATTGTCTTTGGTGCGGCACTCAATTATCTGCCGATCACGCATCTTATTCCGTGTCTTCAAAGCTGTTATGATAGGCTGAAGTTGAACGGATGGATCTATGCTTCGCTGCTGAATTTCAATAGCTTCAAGTACAGTATGGAGGCATTTCCGAATTCCGTTCCCGATCTTGTCTGTACCGGGATTATGCCCATCGATGGATGCCGCATATACCCAGTTCTGCGGCTGGTGGAGGATGTGCAGAGGACGTTCTCCGCACAGGCGGTATGCGTCGGCTATGCCTCACAGGCATGTCTTTTTGATGGACGGGCGGCTTATGCGGAAATGGTGGAGAAGATTGTGCATCCTGAGGGCGGGGATAGCAGTGCGCTGCAATACCTTTTGAATGGAGATATTGTTGTGCTGCAGATCGCGAAGCACTCTGGTTCAGAAAACAAGGGGATATAAAATGGGAATGCGATTCTTGCAGGATGATGTAACCGTTATCCATTCGGACGAAAAAGAAGCAGTTGTCTATGCTGATATTTTAGATCTCTATACGAATCGGGAGAAGAGTGCCGCTGTTGTCTCTGAGCCAAACGATCCCCTTGTCAGCATCTACTTTCAGGCATACAACCATCTGGAGGACTATACGAAACCTGCGCTGGATGCACTTCTTCGCTATACAGCGGATATCGACTATGAGCTGATTTTGGTCGACAACGGTTCGACCGATGGGACATTTGAGTATTTCCAGTCGCTTCCATACCCACGCAAGCGGATCTATCGGATCACGAAAAACATAGGCGCGTTCTTCGGATATCGTGCGGCAAAGAATGCGACACAGGGCAGGTTTCTGCGCGGAAAATACTTTGTCGGTTTGCCGAATGATATCCTAGTGACGAAAAACTGGCTGCAGAATATGCTCATTTGTATGGAGTCCGATGAGCGCATCGGTTTTGTTGTGCCGATGTCCGACAATGTGTCGAATCTTCAGTATGTCGATCTCGGGTATTCCGATTTTGGCGATATGCAGGAAAAGGCGGCACTGTTCAACGTGTCCGATCCGCGCAAGTGGTACGATCGCCTGCGCCTGATTCCGACGGTATGCGTGATACGAACCTATCTCCGCGAACTTTACGAAGCCGACTATGCCTTTGTCTATGACTTTGCAGATGATGACATATCCTTTGCTTATCGACGGTTGGGCTACCGCATCGTGCTCTGCAGTGATACCTTTGTCCATCATGAGGGCAGTACCATCGTTGGGGTGAATCAGCAGGAGCATTCGGAAAATCTGGAAAAAGGGCGCATTCTTTTCCGCCGGAAATACGGGGTGGACGCATGGAGCGATGTCGTCAATTTCGAAGTATATCTGCGCAGGGCACTCTTTGAGGGTACACAGATGCGCGAAAATGCCCGTATCCTCGGTATCGATGTACGCTGCGGCACGCCGCTGCTTGAGCTGCGGAATACGCTGCGGGAGAACGGGATGAATCAGACAGTGCTCACCGCATATACGACAGAGCCGCAATACTGGCAGGATTTGGCCTCCTTCTGTGAGGGGGGCGTGTACTGTGGCGATATTGATCGCCTGTCATGTAAGATTGGTGACAAAACATATGACTACATCATCATGGGTACGTATATGGATTGCTATGAGGACGTGCTGGCTGTGATTCGATCAGCGGCAGCACATCTGTCCGATGGTGGGGCACTTGTCTGTAAAATGCGGAATTACGATGTTCCATATGATCTGCAGGAGATTGCTCTTGCCTTACAGAATATGCCGCCACGTCTCGTACAGGGGATGTACGGATGCGAGACGGAGCTACTGCAACTTCCCTATGAGGTTGAGATCTATCCCTACATGGAGGAGGTATATGATCTAAAGGAACGATTCTTTGCACAGCTCAGGGAAGTGGAGGCATATCAAAACGATGCCCATATACGGGCTGTATTCTCGGAGGAACGCTTTGACGCGCTCATGACCCAGTATGCCGTTGTTTTGAGGAAAAGATCATGAAATCGACAGCCGCCGATCCAAAATTGGAGCACTTCCTTGAATCCCTCCATGCGCCGATAGAGGTACACGGTTTTCCCCTTGTTCAGTCACAGCCCATCCTTCTCTACGGTGCAGGAAATCTCGGAAAGAAACTCCATGCCTGTCTGGTGCAAAACGGTATTCAGCCGCTCGGCTTTATCGATCGAAATGCAGAGCGGTGCACGGTACCTGCTCCTGCCCTTCTGCCAGATGCGGAGGAGTTGCGTCCGTATCGCGATGCTGTTGTGATTCTCGCAGGACTCTTTGGGCGCACGCAGGATGTTGCTATACGGAAGACCCTGCAGAAAATAGGTTTTACACACATCTATGCCCTGCATGAGATCGACTGGAATGCAATTGAGAGCCGTACATTTCTCTCGCATATGTTTATCGGCTCGTATGATCCTGCCGATCTTCCGCGCGATGAGCAGCAGATTCGTGCGGCATACGAACTGTTTTCAACAGAGGAGGAGCGTGACTTTTTCCTCGCCGCACTGACCGCCTATCACGCACACGATGTCACGCGCTTTCCGCCGCCGCTCCCCTTGGAGGGGCAGTATCTGGCGGCGGATGTGCCGGAGCAGATGGACTATCGCCGCCTGATCGACTGTGGCGCGTACGATGGTGATACGCTGCGCAGCATCCTCCAGAGCGGCAGAGAGATCGAGGCATATGCGGCATTTGAGCCGCAGGGCGATCTCTGTGCGGGGATTCAGACGTACATTCGGGAGCGGACAGAGATTCGCGAGGCATCTATCCTTCCGCTCGGCGTATCGGATTGCTATGAGCAGCTGCGCTTTACGGAAACTACAGATGGACGCTCCGCAGCAAAGGTGGATCCCGCAGGTTCGGCAGTTCTCCCATGTGCTCCGCTCGACGGCGTGCTGCGCGGATTTCGCCCGACGATGATCAAGATGGACATTGAGGGGATGGAGCCGCGTGCACTTGCGGGGGCTGCAGAGATGATCCGCCAGCATCGTCCGCAGCTTGCAATCTGTGTCTACCACGACATTTCACATCTGTGGTCGATTCCCTTGCAGATCAAGGAGCTCTACGAGGGCTATCGGCTCTACATCCGCAACTATCAATTTATGGGTCTGGAAACAGTTGTGTATGCCGTTCCGTGACCCGATGGCGAAGGAACGCCGCTAGGAGAGAAAAGTCTATGGCAGAAATTAAGCCAAACTACGATACCAAAAGGAAGAAGCTCGCGGAGGTCATTCCGCTTGCCGCTCCGTTCACCGTCTATATTGAGCAGACGAAATATTGCAATTTCAAATGCTTCTACTGCATTCACTCCACACGGGACGAGGCGGACGGTGAGTTCCGTGCACTCGGTCACCGTATGCAGCATATGGACGAAGCGTTTTTTGAGAAAATCATCCGCGAACTGAAGGAGTTCCCACAGGACGGCATCAAGCGCATCGTGTTCTCGGGACTGGGGGAACCGCTGATGAACCCACGTCTGCCGGAGTATGTGCGCATGGTGGTCGAGGCAGGAATTGCGGGGCGCGTTGAGATTATCACGAACGGACTCCTCTTGACGCCGGAAAAGAGCCGTGCGCTCGTCGCGGCGGGCATCACGAACATCAATATCTCTGTGCAGGGGCTTGATGCGGCGGGTTATGAGGAGACGTGCGGCATTCGCATCGACTTTGAGCATTATCTTGAAAATCTGAAATACCTCTACGAACACAAGGGGAAGGTCCAGATTTATATCAAGGCAATCGACGCGACACTGGGGACAAAGGAGAACGAAGAAAAGTTCTTCGAGATCTTCAGCCCCTTTGCCGACCGCATCTACATCGAACATCTCGTCGTCATGCAGCAGCAAATGGACGGACTCCGCGAGATCGTCGACGGCACGAAGAACTTCTATGGCGAAGAACTTGATGTGAACCGCAAGGTTTGCGCCCAGTCTTTCTATTTCATGCAGATCGGCTGTGAGGGCGACATCTTTCCGTGTCCCGTGCCGGGGCTGGGAAAAAATCTCTCGATGGGCAACGCGAAGGAGCATACGCTCACGGATATCTGGAACGGCAGCCGCCGCAGAGGATTCCTGCGCAAGATGCTCAAGAAGGAAAAGGATCAAATTCCAGACTGTGCGACCTGCACCTGTTTCAATGCGATCAACAACCCGATGGAGCAGCTGGACGATGATGCGGAGCGTCTGCTGCCGCTCTTTGCAGACTAGGGAGGGACTATGGCATCCGAAATAAAGCCGATCTACGGAACGGAACGCGTCCAGCTCGCCTCCGTCCTTCCTCTTGCGACCCCGTACAGTGCGTTCGTCTTTCCGACGACGTTCTGTAATTTCAAATGTGCCTACTGCGGGCATTCGCTTGGCTTTGCCGAGATGAAAAAAAAGTATGACTTCACGCCCGAGCACATGACGATGGAGACGTACGAAAAGACCATCGAGCAGCTCGCAGAATTCCCGCAGCGGCTCAAGATGCTCTCGCTCACGGGGCAGGGGGAGCCGCTGCTCAACCCGTACATTGCGGACATGGTACGCATCGCGAAGGAGCAGGATGTTGCGGAGCGCATCGAGATCATCTCGAACGCCTCCATGCTCCGTCCCGCGCTCGCCGACGCACTCATTGATGCAGGGCTGGATACGCTGCGCGTCTCGCTGCAGGGGCTTTCCTCGCAGAAATATGCGGAGATTTGCCGTGCAAAGGTGGACTTTGATGAGTTTGTCGAGAACATCCGCTATTTCTATGCTCATAAGAAGACGACGAACCTCTTCCTCAAGGTGATGGATGTCGCCTTGGACGAGGGGGAGGATGAAAAGTTCTATGAACTCTTTGCTGACTGCACAGACCGCATGTATATCGAGCATATGCTGCCCGCCTACGACGGCGTGGAGATGACGAAGGACATGGTGATCGAGACTGACCGCAACGGTGTCAAGACCGACCGTATCTATCAGGTCTGTCCGCTCGCATTCTATATGCTCGGAGTGTTTCCAAACGGCGACGTTGAGCCGTGTGATACGATCTATAAGCCCATCGTACTCGGCAATGTGCACAATGGCCGGATTCTCGATATGTGGAACAGTGAGCAGATGCATGAATTCTGGCGGATGCAGCTTGAGGGACGGCGCAGGGAGAACAAACGCTGTGCGATCTGCTGCGCGGCGAACGATGTCGCACACCCTGAGGATCATCTCGACGACGATGCGGATGCGATCCTCGCACGCATTGAGGAGTTACGGAGATGAGGGCGCAGCGCATCGACGGGCAGACGCCCGGCGGAAAGCGCACACGCCTTGCAGACGTGCTGCCGCTCGCGACGCCCTTTTCCGTGCAGATCTTTCCCGTCTACGGCTGTAACCTCGCCTGTGCCTACTGCATTCACTCCGTCCCGACGGAACAACGCGGGTTTGTCGCGGGCAAGGTTATGCTCGACGATGCTCTCTATGAAAAGTGCATCGACGGACTTGCAGAGTTTCCGCGCCGCCTCAAGATGCTGCGCTTTGCAGGCACGGGCGAGCCGCTGCTCCATCCGCACATTGCGGACATGGTCGCCTATGCGGCAGAGCGCGGTGTTGCCGATACGATCGACATTGTAACGAATGGGCTTGCCCTTACGGAGGAACTTTCGCGTGCTCTGATTGCGGCACAGCTCGGACGCATCCGCATCTCGATCCAAGGGCTTGACGATGCAGCATACGCCCATACGCGCCGTCGCGGCGTCTTTCATGAGCTCGTTGAAAAAATCCGCTTCTTCTACGAGCATCGCGGCGCGACAAAGATCTATGTGAAGATCATCGACTGTGCACTCAAAGATGGTGAGGAGGAAGTCTTTTTGCAGACTTTCGGCGACATCTCGGATTTCATCGCCGTGGAGCATCTCATTCCCGCCGTGCCGCAGATCGACTATGACAGGCTCGGCGGTGCCGCAGATGTGACACAGAACGGTGCGGCAGTCGGCAGTGCCGCCGTCTGTCCGCAGCCGTTCTATATGATGCAGCTGAATCCCGACGGGATGATTGTACCGTGCTGTTCCATGGAGACCCCGTATATCCTCGGTGATCTCGCGCAGGAATCCATGCGTCAGATTTGGCAGGGAAGGAAGATGGAGGCATTCCGACGCGCACAGCTTATGTTTCAGAAAGAAAAATATTCGGTTTGCGCCAAGTGCAGACAGTATCAATATGCGATGTTTGAGGAAGACATCCTCGATGGAGATGCCGCCGAACTTCTGACACGCGGTGTCATTGGATAGGGAGAATAGAGAAATTTATGAGTGCGAGAAGAATTGATGGGCAGGCGGTGAACGGGGCGCGTACACGGTTAGCAGATGCCATTCCTCTTGATGCACCGTATGCGATTACCATGTTTCCAATCTATGCGTGTAATTTTAAGTGCAGCTACTGTATTCACTCCATTCCGATGCAGGAGCGATCTCATGTTGTGGATCAAAGAATGATGGAGCTAGGGCTCTATAAAAAGATCATTGATGATTTGCAAGAGTTTTCTCCATCAGGTTCTTCTGTTGAAATACTGAAAGCGCTCCATTTTGCCGGTCTTGGAGAGCCGCTTATGCATCCGAATATTGTCGAAATGGTGTGCTATGCCAAAGAACGTAAGGTGGCGCGTGTTGTTGACATTGTCAGCAATGGAGCATTGCTCACAAAAGAGATGATTGACGGACTCGTTGCGGCGGGATTGGATCGCATCCGTATCTCGCTTCAGGGGCTTGATGCGGATATGTATAAGGATATGTCCGATGTCGTTATTGACTTTGAACAGTTTCGCTCAAACTTGCGTTATTTTTATGAGCATCGCGGAAACACCAAAATCTATATCAAGATCATGGATGTGTCACTCAAGGAGCGTAGCGAAGCAGCGTTTTTAGACTTGTTCGCGGATTTCGCGGACGATGTTGCCGTTGAAAAACTGTGTCCGCTTGTGGATGATATCGACTATGAGGGCGATTTTTCCCAAGAGGAGTTCATTTATACGATGAATGGCAATCTGGTCAAGAATGCGGAGATCTGTCCCCAGCCCTTCTATACGATGCAGATCAATCCTGCGGGCGAGTGCATTCCTTGCTGTACGATAGAGCGACCACTTTCCGTAGGGAATTGTGTAGAGCAGTCGTTGAGGGAAATCTGGAGCGGGACGATGCTGAATATGTTTCGCCGCAAGCAGCTCGAACGAAAGAAAAATGAATTTCCCGTGTGCAGGAAGTGCACACAATATAAATATGGAATGTTCCCGGAGGACATTCTGGACGATGATGCTGAAAAGATATTAGAGGAGTGCTTTCATTGAATTATCTGCTGGTGATGCCGCGCTTTGTCGATACGGTCGGCGCATGGTATCATTTCCCGCTTGGGATCCCTTATGTATCCTCCTGCATGAAGGCGGCGGGGCTGAATGTCTATACGGTCAACATGAACCATGAGGAAGATGCCGTCGCCGCTACGGTGCAGGCGTATATCAAGAAATATGGGATTGATATGGTGCTGACGGGTGGTCTCTCGTTCCAGTACAACGCCATCAAGGAGATCCTGCGGGCGGCAAAGGAGTACGATCCGAACATTGTCACGGCTGCGGGCGGTGGCATCATCACGAGTGCACCCGAGGCAGCTATGGAGGTTTTGGCGTTTGCAGACTACGGCATCATTGGCGAGGGAGAGGAGACGACACCGGAGCTTTGTCATGTGGTTGCGGAGCATGGCGATCCGCTCTCAGTCAACGGGCTGATTATTGCGCCGCATATCCTTGGGGAGGAGCTGCGTGAAACGGACAATTCGTATAAGCGCGGCTACCGTCGTACTTTGCCGCGCAAAGAGATTCGCGATCTAGACTCGATTCCGTTCCCCGACTACGAGGGGTTCCGCTTTGGAGAAATTGCTGGAAATGCCGCAAATCTCCTTGGAATCAATGAGGATCATGCGATTACGATGACCTCGAGCCGTTCCTGCCCCTTTCAGTGTACGTTCTGCTTCCATACGAGCGGAAGCCACTACCGCAAGCGTTCGCTTGACAATTTCTTTGGAGAGCTGGATATCCTCGTTGAGAAATACGGCATCAAGTACATCTTTGTCTCGGACGAGCTCTTTGCATACAATCTCAAGCGTGTCATCGAGTTCTGCGAACGAATTAAGCCGTATAACATCCGTTGGTGGGCGCAGTTCCGCGTCTCGGATGTGACGGAGGAGATGCTCCGCGCGCTCAAGGATGCGAACTGTGTCACGATGGGCTTTGGTTTGGAGAGTGCGGATGACCGCATCCTTGAGAGCATGAACAAGAAGATCAAGTTCGAGCAGACGGAGCGTGCACTGAAGCTGACCTATGACTATGGAATCACGATACAGGGCGGCTTCATCTTTGGCGATGTGGAGGAGACACTGGAGACGGCGACGAAGACGCTGAACTGGTGGAAGGATCATCCGGAGTACGGCATTTCGCTGAATTTCATCACAGCATATCCCGGTACGCCGCTCTACAAGCAGGCGCTGCAGCGGGGACTCATCAAGGACGAGGTGCAGTTTATTCGCGACGGCTGCCCCGTTGTGAACCTGTCGAAGATGTCAAAATCCGAGATGGACTGGGTCGCCGAGCAGATCATGACGCTGCCGCAGCGTGCCTTCCTCGTTCCGGATAGGATTCGGGAGGTCACACTGGACTACGAGGAGAAGCGCATCGGATTTACAGGGGATTGTACCTCGTGCGGTATAGAGAACACATGGAAGAATGTGCGCTTCTTTACGCGTAATGTGCTGACTTGTAAGGATTGCGGAAAGAAGCACAAGCTGCCGATCCTGCATGAGGTCACAGACTGCATATCGCATTCGGTCATGCAACTGTTGGAACGGAAGGGGCGCATCGCATTTTGGGGGATCAATGACTACTTTGCCAATATGCTTCCCAATCTTCCTGCGGTGCAGAGTGCGAATGCCTATCTCATTGACAACTCGCGCATCAAGCAGGGCGGTGTGATCGAGGGGAAGGAGATCCATGCACCAGCCATACTGGATACACTCTCGATTGATACGGTCGTGATCCCTGTTGTCTCCTATGTGACGACCATCGAAAAACAGATTCGTGCGGAATATCCGCATGTGAAGGAAGTTATCAATATACTGGATTTGATTCGGCCGATGGAGGAGGACGAGATTCTTGTGTGCTGATACGGCAGATGCCTTTGCACCGCTGCACGGCGTCGACTATGTGATCTGGGGAACGGGGCGTGTGGCGCGCGCGTTTTACCAAAAATACTGTGTGGAGCGGGCGCTGCTGCATCCACCGCTCTGCTTCTGCGACAATGCTGCAAAAGAAGAGGGGCAATCATCGTGGGGAGATGGGAGAATCATCCCGCCCAAGGATTTTTTCTCTCTGAGTGCGCGCTACTATCTTGCAGGGAAGCCGCTTGCTGTCATCATTGGGGCGACGGGCATCAACCTGCTGCAAATCGTTTCGCAGCTTGAGCAAAATGCGGTGCGGGCAAGGATCTGTTCTGCCGTTCAGCTCGATGCCGCGTATTATTTTGCAGAGCACAGTCAGGATATTGAGACGATTACCGCCATGTTTGTGGATGAGAAGTCGCGGCATAGCTATCATCGGCTGATTGATAATATGGTGCTTGGTCGTCCCGTGGATTTTTCTCTCAGCGAGACGGATCAGTATTTTGCGAATGATGTGATCCCGCAGCTTGCCGATGGTGAGGTGTTTGTGGATGCTGGGGTGTGTGGCGGGGAGGAGATCGACAAAGCTCTTGCAATGAATCCCCATATCCGTGTGCATGCCTTCGAACCGGATGCGCAGAGCTACGCACTGCTGCGGGAGAAATATGCAAAATTGCCGCAGGTTACGCTCTACCCCTATGCGCTCTGGAATGAGGAGGCACAGCTTACGTTCAGTGGAAATCAGGCGACACCTTCGGCATCACGCCTGGAGGTTGGAACTGAAGTGCAGGGCGATGTAATTCAGGCAATGCCGCTCGACTCTGTGCTGACGGATGCACCGACGTTCATCAAGATGGATATCGAGGGAGCGGAGTACAACGCGCTTCTCGGCGCGGAGCGGCTTATTCGTGAGGGGCATCCAAAACTTGCGATCTGCGTCTACCATAGCATCGAGGATTATATCCGCATTCCGCTGCTCATTCGCTCCTTTTTCAGCGGCTACCGTTTTTATTTCCGTCACCACAGCGTGACGAGCGGGGAGTCCGTGCTCTATGCCCTTTGACATGAGTCTTTGTCGAAAGGAAGATGTTCATGAAGATCACAAGAGCACAGGCATTTCGTTATCTGGATGAGGCGCGTGCACTGAATTACGGCGGTTGGATTACGCACTCCCTCGCTGTTGGGACGGCGGCGGAGCGCATTGCTGCGCATATTGTCGGGATGGATGCGGAGCGTGCTTTTGTGTTCGGTTTGCTGCATGACATCGGGCGCAGATTCGGTGAGATGGGGATGAATCACGTCATGTACGGCTACCGTTTCTTGCGTGCAGCGGGCGATGATGAGGCGGCAGAGATTTGTCTGACACATTCCTTCCCCGTGCAGGAGATTACGGCAGTCAATGGCGGCTGGGATTTGACGGATGAGGACTATGCCTTTTTGGATCGTTTTTTGCAGGAACGGAGCTATACGCTCTACGATCAGCTCATTCAGCTCTGCGACGCAATGGCGACAGGCGAGGGGATCGTAGCAATCGAACGGCGTATGATGGACATTATGATCCGCTATGGTGTGGATGAGACGAGTATGCCGCGTTGGCGGAAGCTCTTTGCGATGAAGGCAGAATTCGAGCGGCGTATGGGCTGTGCAGTGGAGTCCGTGCTTGGTCTGCGCACGCTCGTGCACGTGTGAGGAGATGGGTTCATGTTTGACGTGCAAGAAACCTCTTTGAAGGGCTGTCTTAGGATTCTTCCGCGCGTGCGGGCAGATGAACGTGGTGTATTTGTCAAGACGTTCCACATCGAGGCATTTCAGAAGCTCGGGCTGCCGACTTCCTTTGCCGAGGAATATTTTTCTGTCTCACAGAAAAATGTTCTGCGCGGGCTGCACTTCCAGATGCCGCCGATGGATCATGAAAAGATGGTCTGCTGTGCACAGGGGGAGGTCATGGATGCAGTCGTCGATTTGCGTCGCTCCTCACCTACCTATGGTGCATATGCGCTTTTTCACCTAAAATCCTCGGAGGGAACGATGCTCTATATCCCAAAAGGAATGGCGCACGGGTTCTATACCTTGAGCGATACTGCATTGATGCTGTATCAGGTGACGAGCGTCTATGATCCGGATTGTGATGCAGGGATTCGCTGGGATTCGGCAGGGATTCCGTGGGAGGTTGGGGCTCCGATTCTCTCGGCGCGTGACCAAAAATTCCCTGCGCTTGCCGATTTCGTCAGCCCGTTTGGATAAAGGAGTTTTGCATGCGCGAAGTATTGCATATCACAACCCATATGGGCGGCGGTGTGGGCAAGGCTCTCTCAGGTGTCGCCGCATATGCGGCGCGGACGGGGGCAGGGTGGCGGCATCGGATTCTGCTGCTTGAGCAGCCGGAGAAGATGAATTTCGTCGATGTCTGCCGTGCGGACGGTGTGGAGATTATCTGCGGTGTAGGTGATGGCGAAATTCGTGAGGCGATTCGTTCTGCCGACCTCGTACAGCTCGAGTGGTGGCATCATCCGCGCATGGCGGCATTTCTCGCGGATTTTCCACAGGTCGAAACGCATCTGACGGTCTGGGCGCATGTGTCCGGTGCATGGTATCCCTATATTCCTCCGGCATTTCTGCGTGTGCCGCAGCGGTTCATTTTTACATCGCCCTATTCGCTGGACAATCCGTATTGGGGTGCAGCGGAGCGTTCGTGGGCGCGGGAACATACGTCAGTCGTGCACAGCTCGGGCGGCTTTGCGGCAATCCATCCGCATGCGGAGCGAGAGAACGACGGGCGTTTTGTCGTCGGCTATATTGGTACGCAGTCCTATGCGAAACTGCATCCGAACTTTGTGGCATACTGTGCGGGTGTAGCGCATCTGCCGGGCATCGCGTTCGTTCTTGTGGGCGATGTGACGAATGCGGCGGCGATCCGTGCTGCGGCAGAGGAGTACGGCATCGCAGAGAAATTCCGCTTTGTCGATTATGTGAGCGATGTGAGTGCCGAGCTTTCGCAGATGGATGTGTTCGGCTATCTGCTCAGCCCGACGCACTTTGGTACGACGGAGAACGCACTCCTTGAGGCGATGGCGGCAGAGGTTCCGGTCATCGCGCTCGATCAGTGTGCAGAGAAGTATCTCGTCGAAAATAATCAGACGGGGCTCCTCGTAAAGAATCAAGAGGAGTATTGTCGTGCCGTTTCGTATCTTTATGCGCATCCCGAGGAACGCCGTCGCCTTGGACGTGCGGCACGAGAGGCAATCCTGCGTGATTTTGCCGTGGAGCGGACGGCAGCGCAGCTGCACGCGATCTACGATGCGGTTCTGCGTGAGGATACCTGCTGTTACGATTTTCGTGCAGCGCTCGGGCGCGTGCCGCATGAGTTCTTTTTGAATGGATTGCCGCATGAACTGCGTTCGATGTTTACTGTACAGGAATCTGCAGCAGCGGAATTGCCGCCGATTCTGAGGGAGTACAGCAAAAGCTCTCTGCCGCATTTCTGCCGTGTGTTTCCTGCGGATGAGCAGCTGCACAGGTGGCAGGTGCAATTTTGCGGAAGTTGAAATATATATAGAGAGGGTGAGGACGATGGGATGCAGCGCATTACTTACGGGCGTGACGGGGTTCTTGGGCGGCTATACGGCACGCTGCCTGATTGCGGACGGTTGGCAGGTTGCCGCTGTCGTACGCACATCCTCGCGCACGGAGCTTCTCCCTGCCGCCGTGCGTGAGCAGATTGTGTTTTATGATGCGGAGCACATGGATTTGCGGGAGATTGTGCGGGAGGCTGCGCCGGATGTGGTCTTTCATCTTGCTGCGTATTATACGACCATCCACTCCTATGATGAGATTGACGATCTAATTGCGAGCAATGTTACATTTGGGACGAAGCTGCTCGATGCGATGGATCGAAACAACGTGCGTCGATTGGTCTATGCGCGCTCCTCGTGGCAGCATTACCGCGGGGATGACTACGAACCCGCGAATCTCTATGCGGCATCGAAAGAGGCTTTTGATGCGATTGTCCGCTTCTACGAAGCAGCGAACGGCTTGCAGCGGATCGGTCTGACGTTGTTTGATACCTATGGGGAAGACGATCGGCGCAATAAACTGCTGGCGGTGCTGCCGAAAATTGCGGCAGAGGGGAAACGTCTTGCGCTTTCGCCGGGGGAGCAGCAGGTGGATTTCGTCCATGCGGAGGATGCGGCGCGTGCCTTTGTGCTCGCGGGCAGCTATCTCGCGGAGGGGCGGACGGATCTCTGCGGTGATTACGTTGTATCCTCGGGGACGACTCTGACGCTGCGCGAGCTGATCCGTCGTTATGAATGTCTGCGCGGGGAACAGATGCCTGTCGACTGGGGCGCACGCCCCTATCGTGTGCGGGAGGTTATGATTCCGTGGCGCGGTGGCAGGATTTTGCCGGGGTGGGAGCGAAGACATAAGGAACTGATGTAGGGATGTCGGGGGAAATGGGCTATCGTTATGTGAAGCTGTTTATGTCGAAGGGAGCAGACGTATGAAGGTTGTTATTTTGGCGGGCGGACTTGGCACGCGGATCAGCGAGGAGTCGGCACTCCGACCGAAACCCATGATCGAGATCGGTGGCAAGCCGATTCTCTGGCACATCATGAAGATCTATTCACACTATGGGTTTCATGAATTTGTGATCTGTCTCGGCTACAAGGGCTATATGGTCAAGGAGTATTTTGCCGACTACTACCTGCACACTTCGGATGTCACCTTTGACTTCACACAGGGCAACAGCATGACGGTACACAACAATGTCTCGGAACCGTGGAAGGTGACGCTGGTCGATACGGGGCTGAATGCTCAGACGGGCTGCCGCATCAAGCGGATTCAAAAGTACATCGGTGACGAGCCGTTCATGCTGACCTATGGCGACGGTGTGAGCGATGTCGATCTGAATGCGCTCATCGCGGCACACGAGGCAAAGAGGGGACAGGCACTCGTGACAATGACGGCGATTCAGCCGGGCGGCAGGTTTGGTGTACTGGATATCGAATCCTCGACGAATGAGGTCAGTCGTTTTGTTGAAAAGGCAAAGGAGGACGGCGGCTGGATCAACGGCGGCTTTATGGTGGTAGAGCCGGCGGTATTCGACTATCTGCGTGATGATGATGATTGTGTCTTTGAGACGGAGCCGCTTGAGACGATCGCGCGGAGCGGCGGGCTTCACGCGTACAAGCATACGGGGTTTTGGCAGTGCATGGATACGCAGCGGGATAAGATTCGGCTGGAACATCGTTGGGAGACGGGGCGTGCACCGTGGAAGTTATGGTAATCATCAACTGCTAATATGGGTGCCTGCCTACTTCTTGTAGAAAGATGAGAAGCATATGCCAAAGTTGAGCATTATTATCCCTGTATATAACATGAATACACAGGTCAATCAATGTCTGTCGACGATACGGAGAACGGTAGGGCTGCCGTATGAGGTGCTTGTTGTCGACGATGGTTCGTCGGCAGACGAGCGTGTCGTAGTTCCTGCGGCGGGAGATGATGTTCGCGTGATCCGCAGCGCGACCCATCGGGGCTTTTCTCATGCTGTGAATATGGGAATCCGAGCCTCTGAGGGGGAAGTTTTGCTCTTTCTCCATGCGGATGTCCTGCTCGCACCGCACACGGCGGAGGACATGCTGGATGCGCTGATCGAGAATCCTATGACAGGTGCTGTGACCGCAGTTGCTCCGTATACATATATGAGGGCGCAGTTTCTCCCAACAAAGGACTACCGGTCATGGGCTGAGTTTGTCGCTGTAGCAGATGAGATTCGATCAGGTGGGGGAAAGCCGCATCCGGAGATCCTTGCGGAAATGATTGCGCTGATGGTTCGTCGGGATGTCGCTGAGGAAGCGGGCTTTCTGGATGAGCAGTATCAGATGCCCGCCGTTGCCGCATATGACTATACTATTCGTATGACAAGCGCGGGTCATGCGGTTGTTTCGCTGCCAAATGTCTATGTGCATCATGAGGAGAGCGGGCATGGGCAGGAGCGGGCGGAATCTGAGCAGATGCTGACGCAGGATAACTTGATTTTCCGTACGAAATGGGGCGTCTCGCTCGATTACTCATTTAACGCACGCGTCGATGTCCTGTCCATGGCGGATTTGTCGTGTGAAGGTCTTCGCGTGCTGGAGATTGGCTGCGCATGCGGAGCGACATTGCGTGAGCTCGGGAGCCGGAATCCAACGGCAAGGCTCTACGGTGTGGAATTGAACGAAAGAGCCGCTGCAATTGCTGCGCCGTTCGCACAGATTCTATCGTTTGATGTGGAAAGACTGAATCCTGCGGATATTTCGGAACGCTTTGACTGCATCATCATGGGCGATGTGATCGAGCATCTTGCAGACCCGTGGAAAACGATGCGGAACATGTGGGAATTACTTGTTCCGCGAGGGCTTGTTATTGTCAGCATTCCCAATGTGGGACATATTAGGAATATCTTTAATATCCTGAGAGGATTTTGGTCATATCAAGAATTAGGACTGCTTGACCGCACACATCTCCGTTTTTTTACGAAAAAAGAAATCATCAAACTCTTCGAGGAGGCAGGGTTCTCCATTGAGGATATAAAATGGTGGAAGGTTGTGAGTCCCTCCGTTATTGATGATCTGAGAGAAGAACTTCTGTCCCTCAAAACGATATCCGTTAACCCTGTGGATCTGGATGCCTATCAATATTTTGTGCGGGCACGACGCATCTAGGCGGCATGGTGCCGTTTTCCATAGCTATTAGCAGAAAGCTATGGGATTGCTGATAAATGAAGTCTGTCAGATTGACATAGAAACTATTTTTATTTTCAATTTTTGTGGCGGGAAGCCGTTATCTGCGCTATAATGGGGCGGATAACGGCTTTTTGATCGGAGGTATGTGATGAGCGGGGACGTGTTGGAGCTTCTGCGGACAGCGGGCGGTTATATCTCCGGTGAAAAGATGGCGGAGCGGCTCGGCGTGACACGTGCGGCGGTGTGGAAGAAGATCGCGGCACTGCGGGATGCGGGCTATGATATATCGAGTGCACCGCGCAGCGGATATGTTCTGCGCTCGGCGCCGGATCGCCTGATCGAGGCGGAGATCGCGCAGGAGCTCGATACGCAGCTTATCGGGCGAAAGATCATCGCCTATGATGCGGTGGACTCGACCAATCTTGTGCTCAAAGACCTTGCGCGTGAGGGGGCAGAGGATGGTAGCGTTGTCGTTGCCGACAGTCAAGGAACGGGACGAGGGCGCATGGAGCGCGCGTTCTTCTCGCCGCCCGGCAAGGGCATCTGGGTGAGCATCCTCCTGCGTCCGACGTTCCTGCCGCAGGATGCGCCAAAGTGCACACTGATGGCGGCGGTGGCAGTTGCGCGCGCGATGGAGCGGTTCGGTCTGCGCGCGGCGATCAAGTGGCCGAACGACATTATGCACGACGGGCGCAAACTGGTCGGAATCTTGACGGAGATGAGCGCGGAGATGGATCGCGTGAACTACGTTGTGATCGGCATCGGCA
>ERZ772960.1471-NODE-1471-length-18763-cov-2.841939_pt1 | contig 18763 bp, 10 predicted proteins | sample MGYA00580678_ERZ772960 | MGnify/ENA primary metagenome ERZ772960 (study PRJEB29015, sample SAMEA2737930) | human oral metagenome | biome: human oral; feature: human-associated habitat; material: dental | place: China | collected 2059 ... | reverse complement strand
GCATTCGTATGTATATGCCGTGCTTATTTGGCAAACATTTGTATTCCATTGCGGAAAAAACTTTAAGCCTGTATGGTGTCCGAATGCTTAACGTAAAACAGACACAACCGGAGACTTTTCCAAGCACGGACATACTTTTTCAAACACCTCTATGGGGAAAAATTAAATCCTGTGCCGGACAAAAAATTTTGTATTTTTGGGCGGAGTGGCACTTTGAAAGTGCGGATGAGCGGATTCGGAAGATTTTTCCTCTGCTTGTATTTTTAAGAAATGCGTATTCGGATTATATGTACGCTTATATTCCGCGCTCTCCTCCGTTTTCGGTCCGCTCCGAATTACGCGGTATTCTTTTGGAAGAAATTGCACTCGCATTAAAACCGTATCTCCCCAAAGATACAATTTGTATCCGTTTTGATTCGGCATGGATTGTAGATAAGATTCATGAAGATTCGGAATTGCGTTTGGAACTGCGCGAAATCAAAATGAATTTCGGGACAGAAACTCATTCTCTCCGTAAAGCATCATCAAATTATCTTTGTCATGACAGCGTGATTATAGACTTGCGTCTTCCGCCCGAGAGATTGCTAATGAACATGAGACAAACGACTCGAAATTCGATCAGAAGGGCATATAAAACCGGCGTATGTTTTTCCATATACGATTCGCGAAGTCCCGATATTTTTATTGCGTTGGAAAAATGGTATGCCTTATATGAAGAAACCGCCGGTAGAAAAGGCTTTTTTTGCGGAAAATACGATTATTTTACAAAACTTTTTACGGTGCGCATGGAAAACGATGATGAATGCGGAGATATTTTCCCGATGACTGCGCCGGTTCCGCCTCCGCGTTTCTATTTATTTACGGCGCATAAAGAGAATACGATATTAAGCGGACTGATTCTCGCAGTTTGTGGAAATGCTGCATATTATATGTATGCGGCAAGCAGTCTTGAAGGGCGTGAATGTATGCCCAATTACGGTCTTCAGTGGGAGGTAATGCGTTTTGCGCGCTCACAAGGCTGTACAAGTTACGACCTCATGGGGATTCCGCCGAACGGAAATGCCGAACATCCTATGGCGGGACTTTATATTTTTAAAACCGGATTCGGCGGACGCAAAGTAAAGTTTTGCGGAACATGGGATTTTCCATTCGAGACTAAAGTTTATGAACAATTTAGAAACAGGGAAAATTTTACCGGTCTGTAAGTAAGCTAAGTACATACGTATTAAATCGGTTCTTCCCAATGAACAAAGTTTGTGATAAAAATCTTTATAAATCAAACGGAATCAATCCGTAAAAAAGGGATGAAAAATGGCAAATTTTTTTCAGAATACAAGAAAGCCGGAGGGATTCGGCGGAAAAATCATGGTGGCTTTAATGAACGGCGGACACGCAGGACTTGCAAAGTGGGGAATGTCGCACATTACGCCGAAATCTACGGACACGATTCTTGATGCAGGCTGCGGAGGCGGAGCAAATATTGCGCAGCTGCTCAAAAAAGTTGTTTCCGGCAAAGTGATCGGCGCGGATTATTCGGATGTAAGCGTGAACAAATCTTTAAGTTTGAACAAAAAAGCCGTAGCTGCCGGAAAATGCGAAGTTCATAAGTGTTCCGTAAGTAGCCTGCCTTTTAAAGACGAAATATTCGACATTGTAACCGCGTTTGAAACGGTTTATTTTTGGCAGGATTTGAAAAAAACTTTTTCGGAAATAAGAAGAACGCTTAAAGCCGGCGGAATTTTTATGATTTGCAACGAAACCGACGGTCATAATCCCGCTGATGAAAAATGGACTTCCGTTATAGACGGCATGAATATTTATACCGCCGAAGCCCTTGAGTCTTTTTTAAAAGAAGCCGGTTTTTCAAAAATAAGTTCCGATACGGATTCAAAGAAGCATTGGCTCTGCATTACCGCCGAAAAATAGCATAATTTAGAATACGGGCGGATTACATTTCTTTCGGAAAGTTTCCGCCTTTAATTTGTCCGTTTAAAAAGATTTTCAAGATATTCGCGGCATTCAAGTGCAGAAACTTTTTTTGCGGGAAGAAAATTTTCTCCGTCGGGAAGCTCCATCAGTTCCGATTCCGCACATCCGAGAACTGCATCGAAATCTTCCGAGTCGGCGGAAACGTCCTGTACGGGAGATTGCTGTTTTAATTGCCGGTATCGCCGCGAATATTTTACGGAGTTTTCCGCGCCGCCTTTTTTATTATTGTAAAGATTCCACAAAAAGCGGGCACATTTTATGCGAACAATAATTTCGTCTTTTAAAGCCGTGTCGGGTTTTGCCGATACGCCGGAAACGGAAGTCAAAAGTCCCGCAGATGAAAGTTTTGAATACAGCTGATTTTCCGAAAGTTTTTTACCGGCTGTGTAATTATACAAAAGTGTTCCGGTATCTTGCGCAATCAAAAGCATCTGCCCGGTCGTAATTTCGTTCTTCCGCAATACGGCATTCATACTTGAGCCGGAATCACCGGAAACATTGCGCAAATCCCACGCGCGCTTACGCAATTCTCCGTACGCGGCTCTATAATATTCGGGAAGTTCTATAAATGCGGAATCGAAAGCCGCCGCCGCGTCCGTATATTTGCCGTCGCGATAATTTGTAACGGCGTTTTCCAGCATAAAACGAGCTTTATCCTGCATACTTTGTGCAAGACTCGTATCAAGTTTGTCGATTGTTCCCAATCTGTACGACAAGGTCTGCGCGGCTATATCGTCGCGATAATTTTTTTTAGATTCTTTATAACAAGCCGCCGCTTTCGATTTTGCTCCCAAAAGAAGCTGTGTATGCCCGCGCAAAGCCCAAAGACGCGCACTTTCGGCTTTTCCCGTTTGTCCTTTTGCAAAAACAGCGTCGATTTCTTCCAGTAAGTGCGAACATTTCAGCGTGTGTTCCTTTGATGAGATGTCATTATTTAGAACGGACGCCGCATCGATAAAAGCAAACTTTTCTTCGATATTTTGAATGTCGGCAAACTTTGCACTTCCGTCAAAGTTCACGACGACATCTTGTAAAGTCGCACAAGACATTAAATTGAATGCCAAAACGAATTCCGAGACGGCAATTAAAAATACGAATAATCTGCAAGAAAATTTATGCTCAATCGAATTTTTCATATATTCATCCTATGTTTTTATTTTATACGCGAACAGCTTATGTAATCGGCTGACCGCCGAACAATTTTATTCAAGATTCCATGCATTAAGTTTATTGTCGAGGGACAATGTTATGCAGTCTGTCTTACCGTCCGAATTTACGTCGCCAAAAACGGGACGACCGCTTCCGGAAAGCGGAAAAGCAGGAAGCATCTCCAAATCGGAAGAAAATCCGTGTAAGACATTGCCGTCGGAAGAAACGTATACGCGCTCGTCTTTTCCGCCGGAAATTACCGTTACAATGCCGTTTTTCGCCGTAATATGAGGAATTTTTACGCTAAGACAATAGCCGTCCGGCTCTATCCTAAACAATTCTCCGTCTGCGGAAACGGCAAAGAAGTATTTTTTCCCTGCTTGCAAATTTGAATAGAATACGCCGTCGAGTTTTTTTGGAAATCCTTCCAAAAGAGCGCCGTCTTTCCAAATGTACAGGTTTCCCGCCTGCGTTACAAATCCCGTGTAAAGCGAGCCGCCGTCTTTCAAAAGAGCGGGCGAACCGAATCCGATTCCCGAAACCCGCATTTCACCGTCATTGCATATTCCGTCTTCAAATATGTAAACGGAACCTTCAAATCCTTTTACATAGACGGCGCAAAAATTTTCGAAAATCGAAGGAGCGGCTTTTACTTCGGCGGCATACGGAATGTCAACGGTTTTTACGGAAGAATCGAAATATACGAAACATAATTTTCCGCTTTTCGAGGGAAATACGAGATAGTCTTCGTGTGCGGAAGGAGGCGCGGAGGGTTGTTCTCCCGTAAGAACGGGAAAGTTTTTCGAGTCTTCAAGATTGCGGTTAAAAAGATAGACGGCACCTTCGGAAGTCAGTGCCCACAATACTCCGCCGTCCTTGGAAATTTTTCCCGCGCTTACGATAAAACTCCTCTCCGTTAAATCCTTGCCGGAAATATTCATTCCGTTTAACCCGAGCGATTTTACGACGTGTCTTCCGTCCAAAACACGGCTTCAGGTTTTTTAGCCGCTTCGGTTCGGAGAATCCCGTCCGTTTTGCCTTTCAGCTCTATCGGGAAGCCGGAAATTGCTTTCGTATCGCCCGAATGATCCGACGCGGCGGATAAGCGGAGCGTAAGAAACGAATCTTTTATTCCTATGTCGCAGCGTCCCAAACCGTATAATTTAAATATTTTTGCGGTATCGCCGTTTCCGCGCATAAAAAACGGGATGCTGTGTTCAAGGTCGTAGAATAAACCTACGGTGCATTGAGAAGACAAACCTTCCGATACCGCATTCCAGCCGGCATTTTTTACGATTCTGTTTCCGCTTTTTACGGAAGTATATACGACGCTCAAGGCTTCCGCGCTTTGTGAAAAATATATATAGCCGCCGTTGACAACATAATAAGGAGAAGGAATGGAAACTCCCATGAGCGAGATGACGTTATTTAAAAATTGGGGAATTTCAAGGCGGGGAATACGTACTCCGTCGAGAATCAGACTTGTGTCGTCTTTAAGAACAATCGACGAAACGAGTTTTTCAAAAACTAAGCGGCGCTGTTCTTCATCCTTTATTTGAACGGCAAAAACGGGATCGTTGAAGCCTTCAACACCCATAGCTGCAAATTCTTTTCCTGTCCATGAGAAGAGCAAATCGTCAAGCGTAAGAGAAAACAATGTTTTACTTGCGCTATTGCCTTTTGCCCAAAGAGAATCCGCTCCGGAGTCTTTCGGAAGTAAAGAGAATACGACATTTTTAAGTTCGTCGAGAGTTCCTGCGTTTACAATGGAATAATAATTTACGGCCCCGCTCATTTTTGTAAGAATCGACGGAACTCCGGACTGTCTTTGTAAAATTGATGCAAGGCTTGAAGACGGGGCTTGAATATCGATAGGAATATCCGCGTTCACGTTTATTTTTGAATCGGAAATACCGAACGACAAAACGCTCAATGTATCTTTGGAAAAATACGAAACGAGTTTCGATAAAATTTCATCGCCGCCGGCAAAAGACTCAAGCAGCAAATGCGCATCGACGGTTATTTTGACGGGTTCCGTACTTTTTTTCGTAAGAAGGATTTTTTCTTCGTCGGTATAGGAAGCTGCATTGCTGCTTGATAGAGATGCGTCTAAAAGAGCTTTATCGGGCGAGGCAATGATGAGATTTTTATGCGGCTTGATAAAAATGATTTGACCGCCGTTATCGTATTTAAAACAGGAATCTTCTTTTGAATAGGAAAGATTTTGAATTTTTAAACGGAGCGTAGAATTTTGCCGGGCGCGTAAATGCGGATAAAAAACTCAAATCAATAAGCGCAAGGAAATCCTGCTTTCCGTTATCCGTTTTGTAAAGCGCAACATCTGCTCGTCTTGATGCAAGATAGGCGGCAGCCTTGTTGTTGCGCAAAGAGGATGAGCGCAGCTGCATGAACGGAGCGCGGAATTGCGAAAAATCGGAAGATGAAAATAAAACTTCCGCCGCGCGTAAATCCAGCAGCGGGTTCAATGCTTTCCATGCTGAATCCATGCGTACGTATACGGCAAAACCTTTGGGAATCATTTTAAGAGCGGATGCTCTGTCTGCGGCGGAAAATCCTATCCATAAAAGCAGAATCAATATGCACGAAAGCACAAAAGTCAGTATAAATTTTATAAAAGTCAAAAACGGATTTTTCTTTGTTTTTTTAGGTGATTTTATTTTTGCATCCATAAAATATTTCCCGATAATTCAATTTTCTATTTGTAAGCCGCGCATTTGCGGCATGAAAACAGATTAACGGATTAAACGGATAAATTCCAGATAAAGAAAAATAGCATTGAATCGGTATTTTCTAGGCGCAAGTTCGAGTTTTGGAAAAACTCGACATTCAAACCTTAATAATCTGCAGCCGCTCTGATCATAATTTCAGTATATATGTTAGTATATAATAAATACTAAAGTTTCGGTAAAATTATGCCGTTAATATATTGAAAAAGTGTATCTGATTTTAATTATGTCTCTTTGCATTCCATATATTACGGAGGATTTTTTATGAAAAATTTCAGATTATTAAACGTTTTTATCGGTTTATATATTGTGCTGGTTTTGCCTGCAAATATTTTTGCACACGGAAAAAAGGATATTGATGAAAAAACCGCTGAAAATCCGCAAAGCTGGCAGGATTCTTTTGACTTGACAGAAAAGAAAAAGGGAAAATACAACATAATGATTACGGCTTCGGATTTCGGCGGAAATACGACGGTTGAGGGACCTTATAATATGTATGTTGACCCGAAATCGGATCTGCCCGTATGCGGAATTACAAATCCCCGCCCGAATATGCGTGTTGTAGGAAATTTGAACATAGTAGGTACTTGCGTTGATGACGATGCCGTCCAACATGTTGAATTGGTACTCGACGGTGATGAATCAAATCCGGTTCGGGCAAACGGCAAAGAGTTTTGGTCTTATTATCTTGATACGAAGAATTTGGAAGAAGGGACTCACACAATCAAAGTTATGGGATATGATATAAACGGACTTGTAGGAAATCCTTTTACTCTTTCATGGAATCTTGACCGCAGACAACCGCTTACCAATGTCAATAATCACGAAATGGGTACTCTCGTATCAGGGAAAATTACGTTTAAGGGAACCGTAACGGACGGAAACGGGATTAAATCTCTAGCATATTCTATAGACAACGGCGAGACTTTCCGCGACGTAAAATTGAGCGGCAAAAAAGGTTCTACAAACTTTACGCTGCCTTTGGACACAAAAAAATTCCCCGACGGACCGGCTGTAATATGGTTTAAAGCACATGATATTACCGGTTCTGAAGGAATATATTCTTTTTTATACTTTGTAGATAACACCAAGCCGGATGTAAAAATCATTTATCCTGAAGAAAAAGAAGCCCAAAACGGAAAATTCCTTATCGGGGGATATGCAAAAGATGTTATGGGACTTACAAAATTGTCATGGAAATTCGGAGCGGAATCAGGGGATTTCGAACTTATTCCGGGCAATCCGTATTGGGGCATGATTTTTGATACAATCGGCTCTAAAGATAAATCGCGCAAATTTGAAGTAACTGCTCACGACATTGCAGGAAACACCGTTACGGTTTCAAGAATAATTCCGCTTAATCAAGATGCGGATAAACCGCTGGTATCGATTTCCGATCCGAATGAAAATACTTTAATAGGTTCGGATGATGTTTTGTTTATACGCGGTATTGCAAATGATGATGACGGCATAAGCTCGGTAAAATACAGTCTTGATAACGGAGAATGGATTGAAGAGGAAACAAAAGGCGTATTTTGCGGAAATATCGCCGCAGGAAAAGACATTGCTCCGGGTCTGCATAAAGTTACTGTAATTGCAAAAGATATAAACGGAGTGGAGAGCAATCCGTATACGGCGGCTTTTAAAGCTCTTGGTCCTCTTCCCGTTTTTTCCGACTTAAAGATCGGAACGGAAAATTTCGTAAACGGAATGAGGGTACACCCTGAAGCCGGTTTGAAATTTCAGGCAACCGTTTCAAGCGGAAGCGGTTTAAGTGCCGTTCATTATGATATTTTATGGGGCGACGGAAAAGCAATTTCAAAGGACATCGTTCCGAATAAAACCTCTGCGGCTGTGATTATTCCAATAGATGCTGCATTCCCGAAAGGAATTGTAAAGATTCACATGACGGCATCGGATTCTACCGGCCGCACAAAAGATCTAACGGCACTGTTGGACGTAATAAATACTTCAGAGCTTCCTTATGAAGAGCCTAAAATCGTATTCGGGGACAGCACAGTCGATGAAAACGGAGTGATTGTAAACAATTCCGAATTTCCGGCAACGGGATATTTTACGGGTGGAAAAGCATCCAAAGCAGAAATTGTTCCTGCAACACAGTTTGCCTCTGCCGAGCTGCACGGCAATCAAATTGTGCTTGTACCCGGAAAAGCCGCAGGTTCGTCCGAGCCTGTAATTATCCGCATTACAACAGATCAAGGGCTGCGTTATGATTCCCAAAAGTTGATATTCAAAAACGATACGGTTGTTCCTGCTATAACGATAAATAATGCGGATAAACCGCTGGACGGCACGCAAGGAGCTGTTACAATCAGCGGAAAAGTTGAAAGTGCTACGGGTATCGGCAAACTTTCATGGCGGCTTTTCAGTTCAAAGGCGGTATTTACAAACGGAATCATTACCTCCCTTGAACCGGCTGTAAAATCTGATTGGAATACAATCGAAGCGTCTCGCACATTTTCAGTCCCGTTTAATTCTGAAAATTATGAAGCCGGTCTATATATCGTCGAAATTCTTGCAGAAAGCAGCGGAGGAAACAAAAGTGCTGCTGCAGTATGCATAAATAATATTCCGGCAACGGAAGAAGCTCCGGCAAAAGGCGGATTAAAAGCACCGCTTTTCATGTGGGCTGACGGGGAAAACGTATATTATGCAGCATATTTTAATATGGAACTTGAAAATGCCTTCGGTACATTTGCCCGCGCAAACATGAATGCCGGAAATAATTCATTGACGGCAACCGTAAATGCTGCCGACGGAAAATCTTACCCTTCAAAATATAATGCTTCAAACGCGGCGGAAGTAGATGCGCATATCGCTTCTATAAACGGCTCTCCGTATATGAGCGGAATGCCGGTGGAAATTGCGCAAGGTTCATCTGCCGCACTTTCGCTTGCAATCGATACAAATGCACAAGTCGGCAGCGTATCTTACGAAATTACCGGCACGGACGTTCCGGGCGGTACTTCAAAGCAGACCGGTTCCGTAAAATTGACCAAACCCTTAGAGGGAACAAGGTGGACTGCGGAAATTCCGATTACAAATCCGCCCGTACGTATGAATGATATAAAGCTTACCGTAAATGCAGGTGCTTCATCAAAAAACGTTTCCGGGTCATTCGGTACGGTGCGTCCGGCAAATCCCGACAATACCGATGATTTACGCGCCGTTTACGTTGCGGAAGGCGACGATACGCAGTTCAATAAAGATTCGGCAAGCTACGTTATGCAATCCGGAGGAAAATTAAACTTTTATGCAAATACTCCGGAAATTCAATCCGCGGAATTTGTCGGCAGCACAGACGCGTTTACGCTTGAAACACAAGGAAACAATGTAATAATCACGGCAAATAAAGACGGAAGTTTTAACGGAGTCTCCGTACGCGTAAAAGATGTAAACGGAGCAACTTATACTTCAAAAGGCGTGAATATTATTGTGGATTCAGGCGCGCCTGAAGTGCATATTACAACACCTGAATTACATCAATGGGTAAAAACTTCCATAAAAATAAGCGGAACAGCCTCCGACTATTCGGGGATTAAATCCGGCGAATACTCAATTGACGGCGGACAAAACTGGCAGCCAATGACTATATCGGTTACGAAAGGCGCGATAGGCGGAACATTCAGCGCAACGGCGGATATTTCATCTTTGGAAGAAGGGCTTGTCGATGTTGATGTACGCGTATTCGATGCGGCAGGATATGTATGCTATGCACACACCGCCGTTCATAAAGATACTTTGCCGCCGGATGTAAAAGTAATTCTGCCTAACGATGATGCAGTAGTCAACGGAACGAATCTTATGGCATTTACCGTAAGTGATTCCGGTAATTTCGACAAAGCCTATTACATTTTTCCGGCGTCCGGTAAAAACAGCGGAAAAAGAAATGAACTTGAAGCTTACGGAAGCGTACTTACAAATGTAGGAACCGAAGAGCAGCCTATAGACCCGTCTATGTCGTTCCAGTTTGCGGATTCAGCCGGAAATATTACGGAAATCGCCGCATGGAAATTTTCAATCGACAGTCAATCAGATTTACCGATATCAGAAATTCATCTGCCTATAGAGGACGAAGTTATAACAAAGGACTTTACGATTTCAGGCGTTATTTACGATGATGACGGCGCATCAAAAATCTATTACAAAATCGACAACGGCGAATATAAAGCTTTACCGGAAGCAGGAACAAGTTTTGCAATCGATGTACCTTTTTCTACAATGGTTGATAATGAACATACGGCATTTGTATATGCTGTTGATGCAAACGGCGTAAAAGGACCTGTTGCAGAACGTAAATTCCGTGTATCCACAGAAGAACCTAAAGGTTCGGTTGTAAAACCTGCAATCGATACATCCGTAAAGAAAAATATAACCATAACCGGTACTGCAACGGATAAGAACGGAATTGAGAAAGTTCAAGTTTCTCTTGATAACGGAAACTCATATATGCTGTCGGTCAAGAAGAATGGTCTTATACTTTCGATACTCAAGCAATTCCAAACGGAACACAAGTTGTATTCGTAAGAGTGTTTGACAAATACGGAATCGAAGGTTTGTATTCAAGCCTCATAAATATCGACAATGCAAATCCGGAACTTATGCTGGACTTGCCGATGGATTCATCATATACGGCAGGACCGCTGTTCTTTTCAGGCTATGCATTTGACAATGTGAACATAACCGAACTTTTTGTAACCGTCAGAAGTCTTGAACAAAAATCTGTCCCCAAAGCCATGCAGCACGTAAATTTCAGTCTCGATAGAATTATCGCGCAGACGGTTGATATGTCCGCTCTTGAAAACGGTTCTTATAATATTGAAATTGCAGCACTTGATAAGGCAGGTAATGAAACTCACTTGAGCCGAAACGTTTTCTTGAATAAAAACAAACCGGCAGCCGTTGTAGATTTGCTTTACCCGTTAAACGGCGAGCATAAGCAGGGAAATTTCAATATTTACGGTACCGCAATTGCGGATAAAAAGATAGAAACATTATCGTTATATGTTGATGATAAGCACGTTGAAGAAACATCTCTTACTTCAAGCGGATATTTTGTATTCAATATGCTGCCGGAAAAAATTACAGCCGGAGATCACACATATCGTGTAGATGCACGTGTTGAAGGCGGAACCGTAATACGTTCAAGAGAGCAAACTTTAACATATTCTCCGGCAGGTCCGTGGATTACTGCAGATAATTTTAATTACGGAGACTTTGCTTCAAATCGTCCTTATATAATGGGGCGCGCCGGTTATTCTATCGACGAAGAAGAATTGGCGTTATCAAAGTCAAAAAATGCGGCGAAAGAACAAAAATCGGCAACAAGTCTTAAAAAGGTCGCGAAAATCGAAATAAGTTTCGATAACGGAAAGACTTTTAAACAAGTCTCCAAATCTGAAAAATGGCGGTACCGCATAGAAAATCAGGATTTGACGGAAGGCTATCATTTTATGCTTGTAAGAGCGACAATGAGCAACGGAGAATCGTGCATTGAGCGGACAATTATACAAATTGACAACACAAAGCCTGAAATAAGACTTATTTCTCCGAATGCAGGCGGCAGATACAATCAAGAATTGGTATTTTCCGGACTTGCAAGCGATAATGTTGAATTGAAAGACGTAAAACTTACACTGCGTAAAGGCGATAAAGCGTCGTATCAGCTGCCGTCATTTATACAGGGATTGTATCTTGACACTCATTTCTGGGGTGCGACATTATTTGATATAGGAGTTGGACTTACGTTCTTTGACGACAACGTAAAACTTCAGTTCCAATGGGGACAATTTACGCAGCAGCAAAGAAACATATTCTCCAAAACCGATATGCGTTACGGTGGAGACAGCGTTATAGGAATAAAAATACTTGCGAATGTCGGACAGATTCCATTTTCATACTTCTTCGGGCGCGATTTGGAATGGTTGTCGGCAAATTTTGCAATCGGAGCAAATTTCAGCAGATTTAATGAAACCAATAGCGGCACACCTCAGATTCTTTCCGCATTATTGGGACAGATAGAATTTCCGAAAGTTTCTTTGCCGCAATTGAAAATGTTCAGCGCATTTTCGTTGTACACCGAATTCTCTTTGTGGTTTATTCCGACCGATGTTTCCGGTACTATCGGCATAAAAAATCTTGTGCCGCAAATATCGGAAGGTATCCGTGTAAACGTATTCTAAAAGACGTCCCTAAACTTTATCGCAAAGACGATGTATTTTTTGCGCCTGCGCAAGATACATCTTCTTTGCGTTTAAACCTGTCCGTTCACGCATTGGAGCGGTAAAATTGCAGCTGCTCCAATCAAGAACAACCTCTTTATTTCTATAAATTTACTCATTAGCCTATGCAACGATAACAAACGGATTTAGTACCGTATAAAGTCGGACAAATTGCTTCCGGCTCTTTTGGAAAATCAAATGTCATAACATACCTCCATAAAACTTAAAGTTCAATTTCGACTACAATCTTGTCGCCGGCAAGGCTTACAAGCTTTCCGTTATAATTCATCTTCTTAGGTTTTGCTTCGCGGATAATTTTTGCCGCAAGAGCCCTGATATGGCCGGCTTTTTCGAGACCTGAATTGCCTGAAATCTTTGCTTCAGGACTTTCGATGCATACCAAAATTGCATTCTTGTCGTGGCTGTTATACGGTTCTGCCTGGACTGAAGTCATAAGTGATTCATAAAAGCCGTGTTTTGCATTGCGAATCTTTTCCGCCATTACAAGGAGATTGTCGCAGCTGAGATTATCGCAGAGCTTGTCGAGTATACAAGGTTCCGCCTCCCAATTGTAGAAACATGTACCGACAAGAGGAAGAGTAAATCTTGCAGAATTCTCCTTGAAGTAACGAATAAACGCCTGGTCGATGCATTCGCGTGAAGAATCAAAATCAAGCTTTTCGATCGCAGATTCGTAGACAGCTTCAAGGTCTTTCGGCTCAAGCTGCTGCATTCGTCCATAGCACATCGAGAAAAGAATCTCAACGCAGAGAGGTTTTAGAATATACTGAGTAAGCTGAGAGAACTTTCCAAAAACCGAACGGCGTCGGACATAAAGTTCGCCGGCAAGAAGACTGTCGTTTGCTTCCACAGCAGCAAGAAGAGATCCGATGTGTACCAGATAATCGAAGAGGTCTTTGTCGGAGACATCGACATCCGGAGCAACATAAACTACGGGATTGAAGTTTAGAGCCGATGCTACATAAACATAATAACTCGGTGTAAAGAATGTGCTTGAAGTAAGCTTCTGTGCATCGTCTACAACAGGCTTGTTGCTCTTTTCCCATTTGCCGACATAATCGAGCTGTCCTGTTTTGCTCTTTGTGAATTCAAACCAGTCATCGGCTGTTTTAATTAAAATCTGTGCGTTCATAGTCATCTCCTTAACGCTTTGCTATTTAACACCGGTCGCCAGCGACCTTACACATCTCCTTATCGTTAATTTAATTATAAAACAAGGGGTGTAGCAAGAAATGGTGCACCCTCAAAAAAATGTGATATAATTTTGGAAGGAGATTTTATGGCGCAGAAGAAACAGATGGAAAAGAAGTACAACGCACCTCATATACTCAGTTACATAATGCAGATTGACAAATCAATAAGAAACGGCGAATACCCGAATGCAAACAAGTTGAACAATGAATTCGGCTGGGGATTAAGCCGCAGTACGCTAGGCAGGTATATAAATGTTTTGCGAGATGATTTCGGCGCACCTGTCGAATATGATTTTCAAAAGAACGGCTACTATTACACGGACAACACTTTCTTTATTCAGCAGATAATGTTGAAGGAAGGAGAACTTTTAACACTTTCGACAATTTTACCTCTCATGGAACAATATAAAAATACTCCTATGGAAAAATCTTTTCGGGATTTGATAAATAAATTGATTGCAATGCTTCCCGAAAATGTTTCCGTAGATTCTTCACTGATTAATAATGAAGTCCATTTTATTTCCGACCCTATAACCGTTCTGCAGGACGGTGTTTTCGAAAATGTACTGAAAGCAACAAAGATGCATTGCACGCTTCAGCTTGAATACAAAACCGCACAAAACACGGATTTTGAATTAAGAAAGTTTGATCCTTATCATGTGATTTGCCAGAAAGGAAGCTGGTATGTTCTAGGCTATTCTCATTCTTCGCAGGCGATTCGATTGTGGGCTATGCCTCGAATCAGGAACTGCGAAATAACAAAAGAAAAGTTTTCGATTCCAAAAGACTTCAAGCTTGAGCAACACATCGATACACAGATGGGAGCATGGGGCAATATCGGTGAAAAGTTTAAAGTTGAGATTGAATTTGTAAAAGAACTTAAAACGTTTGTAATGGAAAGAACATGGCATAAAGGACAGGTCATCCGTGAGAATCCGGACGGAACCGTTTATCTTTCTTTTGAAACCATCCAGCTTAGCCAGACCGCATCATGGGTTATGTCATTTACAGGTGGAGCAAAGGTCTTGGATCCGCCGGAATTGAAGGATATGGTACGACACGCCGCCGAAGAGATTTTGAAGAATACATAGATAAAAAAATACAAGGGAGGACGGGCGGCGGTGAAATTGGGATTTACAATCGTTTATTTTTATTCCGCCGCCCCAAGTTTTTCCGTGCGGAAAAACTTACATATAAACCTTTTGCGCAATTTTGCTGTGCAAAATTGCAGCGGACGGCAGGGAGTGAAAAATATTTTTTTTGACATATTGGTAGATGAGGATATAATAAAATAAGATATTTCAGAAAAAGTAACACGTTTTACGGGTTTTATATCCGCTGCGTTCGGATTTCTGTTCATGTCTAATCTATATAAATTTATAGCTTTTCTATAAAAAGAATTAAGGAGTCGCTTTATGAAAAGAGTATTGGGTACATTGTTTTTGCTTGCGGCAGGTCTTGCTTTCTTCGGATGCACCAAGAAAGATGAAAACAAAGCCGTAAAAGACATTATTGCGCAAGCCGAAAAAATGAGTTTTCAGGAACTTTTGGAAAAAGCCTACGCCGAATCCAACGGAAAAGAAGTTTCCGGTATCGGAAATTCCAGCCGCGGAAAAACCGCCGGTGAAAAATTCGTAGAGGAAATCAAAAAGGTTCATCCGGACTACACCGGTTCAATAAAATGGAGCCAGCCCAAAAACAATTCAATCTTTGAAGCTCTTACAAAAGATACCGAATCCGCAAACCCCGTGCAGGCTGTTACGCTTATTCAAGATGCGGCACAGATTAAAAACAAGATGATTACTACAGGCATTCTGTACAATTTTATTCCTAAAGAATGGCGCGAAGCGTCCGGCGTAAACATTGCCGTAGACGGAAATCCGCTTGCGCTGCAGACATTGAGCAAAGTCTTTATGTATAACGTAGGCGACGGTTCCAAAAAGTTTATGAATGTGTGGGATTTTGTAAAAGAAGGCGAGAAACCGATGTTCATGGGACTTGATTCCGAGCCGGTCGGAAAAAACTTTTTATATATGCTTACGGAAAAGAAATACGTTAAATATGTAAAAGACGCTTACCAAGCTCTGTCTGCGGAAGATAAAATGTATTTCGACCCGATAATCAGAGAAATTAAGCCTAAAGTAAAAGAATTGAATCTTACCGACGATGCGGAATATTCTCTTGCATGGATTAAATTGTTCGTAACTCAATTCAATAAAATGACGGATGACGGTCCGATAAGCACGGAGCTTGTAAAAAAATCCGCTGCAGGACAAACCGCACTCATCGTTTATTCGAAACTTCGCTCAATCAACGAGTCTGAAGAAACTTCCGTAAACAATATAGTTGTAGCCGCCTATCAAGACGGTTATCAGGGATTCGGCGGATATGCGTACAAGCACTATCTCCAGATTCCGAAAAACACTCCGTATCCGTGGACGGCTTGCGCGTTCATTTCTTACATGGTAACAAGCAAAGACGGATTCCAGCCGTGGGGAAAAGATATGGGCGGATATTCATCCAATCCGTCTATCAATCAAGATCACAGCCGCGACGGTTATGTTGACGGTGTAGATAAATTCCCTGCAAAAGACGATAGGGGATATTCTTGGTGGGTATCGCCGGACTTCGGAAGATTGGTAATAGAAGAAACCGACTACTGTGCGGGTGTCCAGTTCTCCGTAGGACTTTGGATTGACAGTTTGAAGAAATAAATTACGGTATTGTTAATAAATCCGTCCGAAAACTTGATATTCGAGATATTTCGGACGGATTTTTAGTCTAAATCGGGAAGATACGTACGGGATATTCGGATTTCCGTATGTTTAATTAGGAGTATTTTGTGGAAAAAGTCAATAAAACTAAAATCTTCTTTAATAAAATCAGGGACTTGCTGCAAAAGCCGCAGAACGTAATTCTGCTGATTTTCGGCATAGTCCTTTCCTTTTCGACGATTGCACCTGTCGTAACGATTCTTGCGGATACCGTGTCCGTACATTCGGGAACTATCGACCAGCATTTGTCGGGTAAAGCAAGCGGATTTACATTGGTAAACTGGATTGATTTATTTACGAGTTCGCTTGCGCAAAAAAATCTGTGGCATCCGCTTGCAAATAGTATGATTCTTGCGGTTTTTTCGTGTGCCGGAGCCATAATTGTCGGCGGCGTGTTTGCGTTTCTTATTACCCGCACAAATATGAAATGTAAAAAATATCTGAGCGCGATTTTTATTTTTCCGTACATAATGCCGCAATGGACGCTCGCTCTTGTGTGGCGCAATATGTTCCGCAATACGCAGGCGGTCGGCGGTGCGGACGGACTTTTGGCGTCGCTCTTCCATATTTATATGCCTGCGTGGTGGATTGAAGGTATGTTTCCTTCTATTATTGTGCTTGCGCTTCATTATTCTGCTTTTGCGTATATTCTTATCGGCGGCATTTTTAAGAACATGGATTCGAACCTTGAAGAAGCCGCAACCATTTTGAATACTAAAAAATCTAAAATATTTTTTAGAATCACATTGCCTCTGCTCACCCCTGCAATTCTTTCAACGATTCTGCTTGTATTCGGAAGCTCGATGGGAAGCTATCCCGTCCCGCATTATCTTAAACTAACCACGCTTTCGACAAAATACGTGGATTTAAAAGTCAACTATGCGGGAGAGGCGAGTATTATCGGTGTTTTGATGATGATTTTCGGCGTGCTTATTCTTCTTGCAAACCAAGTGAGTACGAAATCTCGCAAAAGCTATACGACTGTTACCGGAAAAAGCGGGCAGGTTAGCAAAGTGAATTTGGGACGAGTCGGAAAATATATCATTCCGCTTGTGCTGATTGTACTTACCTTTTTTACAAGTATTTACCCAATCATTTCGTTTGCATTTGAAACGTTCTTGCCGAACCCCGGCGACTACAGTTTCTTTACGACCGGCAATGTTGCAAATCTTACTACAAAATGGTGGATGCACCGCGGAACGACGGACGTCGGTTTGTACGGTCAATACGGAATGCTTTTTAACACCGGAATATGGAACAGCTTTAAGGGAACGATAATCGTTGCCGTGTTCTGCTCGCTTTTGGCAGGCACTATCGGACTTTTAATCGGTTATGCAGTCAGTAAAAACCGCCGAAGCCGATTTGCAAATTACGTAAACGATATTGCATTTTTGCCGTATCTTTTGCCGTCAATCGCAGTCGGTATTGCGTTTTTTATCTTCGGCTCGCTTTTCGGACTTTACGACACGTTCCTGCTCGCGATAATTGCGGCGACTGTCAAATATATTCCCTTTGCGTCGCGCAGCTCTCTGAATTCAATGATGCAGATAAGCGGCGAAATTGAAGAATCGGCTTTGATTGCCGGAACCCCGTGGTACAAGCGGATGATACGGATCATTATCCCGATTCAAAAGTCTGCGATAATCAGCGGCTTTTTGCTGCCGTTTATGACGTGTATCCGCGAGCTGCCGCTCTTCATGCTTTTGGTAAATCAAGACCGTCTCATGACGACAAAAATGGATTATTATGACGAAATGGGCTTGTTCGCGTTTTCAAGCGGTATGAACTTAATTATCATCGTGTTCATCTTGCTTTTGAATTTCAGCGTGAACAAACTGACCGATTCCGGAATCGATAAGGGACTAGGAGGAAAATAGAATGCCGAAAATCGTATTAAAGAATCTTACAAAACGATGGGGAAAGTTTTACGGAACCGACAACCTAAATTTGACTATAGAAGATGCATCGTTCGTAACGCTGCTTGGACCTTCGGGCTGCGGAAAAACGACGACTCTTAGAATGATTGCCGGACTTGAAACTCCGACAAGCGGACAAATTACAATCGGCGGCGAAACCGTTTTTGACAGCGAGAGAGGAATCAACGTTCCTGCGAACAAACGAAAAGTCGGCTTTTTGTTCCAAAACTACGCGCTATGGCCGAATATGACGGTTTACCAAAACATTGCGTTCGGTTTAAAGAACATAAAAGAGGAAATGCCTGTTTACAGCCATGAACTGCAGAATATCGATTCTCTGATAAGCATTCTTTCAAAACCTGAAGAGTTGCGGGCGATTTTGACCGAACATAAGGCTGCAAAGGATAAAACTGAAAGTACTGCCAAAACGATGATTCGTCTCATCGATAAATACGAAATATCGCAGTTTACGGCAAAAAAATTGCTCGCCTACTCGTTTGAGTCTCATATTTCGGACGATGCAAACCGGTTAAAAGAAGCGGCTGAAAAGGCGTTAAAAGAATTAAAGGCAAAAAAAGAAGAATTGACTGCGTCGTATAAGGCGAAAGGTTTTACGCTCGATGCCGAATGCGCGCTCTGCAAAGACGGAAAACGTATTATTAAGGTGCGCGGGCTGACCGCAGAAGAAATCGATTTGATTGTGCGACAAGTTTCGCGCATTGTAAAAATCGG
>ERZ772960.1469-NODE-1469-length-18766-cov-30.008177_pt1 | contig 18766 bp, 29 predicted proteins | sample MGYA00580678_ERZ772960 | MGnify/ENA primary metagenome ERZ772960 (study PRJEB29015, sample SAMEA2737930) | human oral metagenome | biome: human oral; feature: human-associated habitat; material: dental | place: China | collected 2059 ... | reverse complement strand
CCTCGTCGTTGTAGCGGAACACATCCTGCAAAGCCTTGACCGCCTCCGTATCGCCCAAAACGGACGAGTAGGCGACAGGCTGCCCCATGAAGAATCCCGTGCTCATGTTGGCGATATACTCGCAGTAGTTCGCAACGATGCAATTGTTCGGCGCATTGTTGGAGCGTCGCGCCTTACCCAAGATGTCATGATTGCCCGCGTAGTAGTCCTTCAACCGCAGGACACGCGGCAGGAAACTTCGTTCGTGCCAGAGGAGCACGTCCATGATATCTTGCTCTCCCAGCACATCTTTCATCGTCTGCACCCTCATAGCCCGAAAGCCTCCTTCGTGAATCTGTGCTTGACGTCAACCACGTCATAATCATCCAGTCCGTACCACAAGCTTGAGAACGTGTGTGCATCCCGGTTGAACTCATCCGGGATGATCTCGCCGTCGCGGTCGGTCGCATACGTCAGGTCTTGCAATTCCTCAATACAGTGCACACACGCATCCGAGCAGATGATGCGGCGAAACCGCTTGAGCTTGCGCGTGTTGTCAAGGCGCGAGTGACGGCTGCCGCCGTTGCTCTTTCTCGTCGCCACCATATTGAAGCCGCGCTTTTGGTAGTAGCGGATCGCCTTCGGCTCTGCCGAATCCGCCTTGATGCACTCGCGCGTCTTGACGAACTCATCCAAGGCATCCGCCGTCTCGTCGTCCGTCATGTGGTTGCGATAATACTCCCAATAAATGTACAGCCACTTGCGCTCATGGTCGATCGCCATGCGGACGACAGCGTTGTACGACGTTTCAAAGCCGAAATCCATGCCAACGCGTAGGTATTTCCTCGGTATTTCCTCGACCGCCGCCATGACCTCATCGTGCAGCATGACCTCAAACTGCGGCAGGACGAGCTTGCCGTTCACGCCAAACTGTCCGAGACGGGCGACGCGGTAAAGGTCAGCGTCGTAGCCCTGCATCTCGTCGAGCTGCGTGATGTACTCAGGTGGCAAAAAGAGATTGTCGTCGGCAACGGAATGGTGATAGTAGATGTTGCCATCACGCATGACGCGCCGACAGTAAAAATCTTTGTCGTCCAGACCCCGACTCTCGAAGAAGTGCCGATACGTCCAATTCGACCGCGCCACAGGGTTGGTCGTGAGGAGAATATGCAACGGCAGCGTCGGATGACGCAGCCGCCCAAGCAGCTCCTTGAATCCCGCATACTTGAGTTCGCTGCATTCCTCCACCCAGATGAGGCTTATGTTGTTGATGGACTTGAGCTTTGCGGGCTTGTCCATCCCCTTAAATACAATCTTACTGCCGTTTCGGAAGCGCATCTGCATCGGCGAGGCATTAAACTGGACGAACGCGCCCAGTCCCATGTCCTCCACAATCTCCCGAAAGAGAGAGAAGCAGCTGTCGCGGATGGTGTCGTACACCTCACGCACAACAAGCGCCGTCCGACGCTCCGAGAGGAGTTTCAGAACGACCTTGAGCGCGACATGATACGACTTCGACGAGCCATAGCCGCCGACGAGAAAATACAGCTTGCTGTCCCAGTCGAAAAGAAAATCCTCAAAGTGCGGGTTAATCTCCTTCATGACCTCCATTGGGCGACATCTCCTTGGGCTTGATTGTGACATTAAGCGACGCATCGAATTGCCCGCTGTCAAGCGCCCGCTCTTTGAGCTTAACCTCGCGCTCCTGCAGACGAATATCGGCGCTCTCGCCGATAGTGTCGAGCAAAATTTTCATCATCTTCGGATTGCCAGAACAGGCGCTTCGAATCATGCTGCCGAGTATAGCATCGCTGACGGTAAGTTCGCCGTCGCTGAGTTTCGCCGCCTTCATGATCGCATTTCGCATGTCCGGGTGCAGATCGTCAAGCCGCATGGCGACCGCCTCTTTGAGCGCGGTTCTGAGTGCTTTCTTTCGACGGCGAGATGCACCGCTCGCGATGCCGCCTTTTTGTGTAATTTTCTTTTGTTCATCTTTTGTTCGTTTGTTGAGTGGCACCAAATCCTTTTCCGCCATGCTACATGCTCACCACACTCCCCGAGTTTATAAAAACCACCAATTTTGTAAAAACAATAAAGTCACATTTATAAAATGTTACAAAAATGAAACCATCATGCAGTTACAACGACAACAACATCAAGCTTTTCACAAGATGTAGAAAAAGCACTGTCCGTCCCCCGTCCCACCTTTCCGCGCATACAAAAAGGACACCGCCGCAGCAGTGTCCTCCGGGGCGTCGCCTCAGCTTGCCCCTGTGCCCGTGTGCAATTTTCGATGGTATTAGTATAGCATGGATTTCGACAAAAACAAGGAAGTAAAACGGAACAAAAAGCCTGTTAAAATGTACGTTGAAAATCAGGGTGAGTTATCCACACTTGCCGGAGCATGATATTCAATAATTAAGTCACGAATCCAATTATTAAATAGTTTTTTGACGAGATCGTCTATTTCAGCTTTCGTTAAATATTTATCTTTTGAAGGACTCGGTCCTTTTCCTATTGCATGCCTTGCATCTTCATGCCATGCCGGAGTGTTTAGATTGCATTTCAACTTTTTCAAATCAGTCTCTTTGATGTAACCTACCTTTTTGATATCTTTTCCGCGTTTTTCACAGTTTTTATCTATAACTTCATATATTTTATATGCGTCATACAAATTAGGCGCTCCATGACTGAACCACATTAAACACTGTTTAACATCTTCATTAACCATGGCTACATGTTGTATTTCTTTCATGTTATTTATCCTGTTGGCATCCAACGGATTTATAACTGTCAATTTGCCTAAGATCTCAGTCGCACACCATTGTTCCTCATCCCCATTCTTTATAAATCCACTTATACAAATATTATAGGGAGCACCTATTTCAAGACTCATAATACCATGCATTATGTTTAGTAGCTCCATCCCTTTTTGCATAACTTCAACAGATGACCGTGATAACCGTATTTCATCATTGGTGAGAAGCCATTGATTATTATCTTTTAACAATATTACATCTTCACCAAACACTTTTCGATATTCTTCAATATCTTCATTTTCCCCAATCAATGTTAAATAAAATCCATTTTCCATACTTATACTCCTTCCATCCTAATAAAAATAAATCATCTATGTTATTTAACCCTTTTCCCTTCTCTTAAAATCCATATGTACCAAATTATTGTTCATATGTCCGAAGTAACGATCCGGCAACGAGCAAAATGCTTCCATAAAGTTGCCACTCAATCCTATGCCATCAACAATTTCATCTCTCGTCATTATGCCACCATCAACCAACAACCGAATGGCTTGACTAAGGAGAACCGGCTGCTCTTGTTCTATAACATCATCCTCAGGCTCCCGTTTTCTCCACCGCTTTCTTGATAGTTGTGTTTGTAGATATGTATATTTACTATCATCAATCAAATGGAGTTGTTTTGCCCGCATAATAATGCCTTGGATCGATACCTTCCACTTGGACTTCAAATAGCGAAACTGTTCCAATGACCCCATATACAACTCATTCTGCAATGCTATCTCAGGTAATAAAAAAGCTCCAGCAAATGCTTTAGCTTCGTTTTCTAAGGCTTTTAGTTCTTTTTCAACATCTTCTTCCTCATGAAAGAATAAATGACACAGCTCGTGTGCAACACTCATACGAAGCCTGACTGCTGTATTACCCTTATTCACGAAAATAAATGGTCTCCCATCTTGCCAATAGGAAAAACCATCTACATCATTGTCCATTGGCATGACAACAACAATGATGCCTCTGCGTTCCAACTCACGGACTAAATTCGATATAGGTTCTACTCCCATATTCCATTTTCTGCGAATCAATTTTGCCCATAACTCAGGATCTCTTTTTTTCTCGATATTTACCGACGTCTTAAACTCCTTGAATAATTCATCAACCTCTGGAAATCTTACCTTTTCTTTAAAAAAAGTTGCAACATTACAGCTGATAAACTCTGCCTGCTTTAGCGCAACCTCCCTCTTCCTTTTCGTGGCCGCACTAAACTTACGAAAAAAAACAGTACCGCGATTCGCATGATCCATATACTGTGTTACATAAAAACTATTGATCATATCATACATGTTTCTCAGCCGAAAGAACATTTCGACAGGAATTTTACAGCGTCCCAGTTCAAACATAGATAAAGCCTGCGCACTAATTCCGAGCACTTCTGCAACTTCTTTTATCGTTTTTCCTGTTGCAATTCTCGCATCACGAAGTCTTTGCGGGATGCAATATTCCGTCTTATTCAACGCCTCCATTGTTCTTTTCATCCCTTCTCAATTGCTTCCTGAATTCTTCGTTCAGTTGAACAAGGATTTCCGTTTTTTCTTGTTTCGTCGGATATCGATATGCCCCAGCTTTTAAAGGTTCTGAATAAATCCATGCCTTTTCGCCTGGAATTCCTATGCGCCCATACTGAAATACATGATCTCCACCATCACCATATGTTGCAGCAAAAGTTGATATTTTCCTTATATCAAATGTTTCGTAAAAGAGATTCTGCTGAAACATATCCGATGCTCTATAAAGAGCCTTTCGAGGCATATCCTTCTGGTATTGTGTTCGTGCAAAATATAGTTGTATATTCTCATCGCAAAGCTTAACATGGTGACAATTACGTGCACAATTCATTGGTGTCTTAAAAATATACGGCAATACACCTTTCTTGCAGAACATTTTCGCCGCACATGCGATACTAGCACGTAATATATCTGCCCAGATTCCTTTTCCCACTTTCGTTTCTTGAAGGAGATTATACATTCCTTCATTTGGTTGACATTGATACAGTGCATCCGCACTCTCATAAGCGAAATCGATTAAGGCACGTATCGCATGAATACGTTCTGTTGGAAATGCTTGTTTGAATCGTTGCTGAATACTGTCTTTGCTAACCACAAAATCCCTCACTTTCATAAGTACTTACGAAAGTAATATAACATATTTTCCATAAAATCGCAAGTAAACTGGCAGTTTTATGGGAAAATCGCAAATTTCAACTGAACAGGTCTCTCACTCACCCCAAACACCATCAACGCCACATCACGAAGTGCCCTGCCGCCCTTATCACGCGCCCACTTCTCCGTATACCCAGCCTCTCGCGCCACCTGCCACCAAGCATAACCTTCGATATACCGCCCGCGCACAAGTCGCTCATCCTCGGCCGAGAGGCAAGACAACGCACGATCCACCGCCCGCAGCGTCCGCTCCATGTCCCGCTTGCGCCGCTCCATCACCGCGATGTCTGCCGCCGCCCTCATGCGCCTCGCCGCCGCCGCTTCCGTCGCCGTCAGCTCCGCCGTGCCGCCCGTCGGCTCATCCCCATAGCGGGCGATGGCGACGGACTCGCCTTGGAGAGCAGCAGTCCGCGCCTCGATTTCTTCCGCGAGGTTCTGCACGGCGACTTTCATCTTGTTGTACTGTCCCAGTATGCGCTTCGTCTCCTTGATGCAGTCGCCGTCTGTCACGCTGATGCCTCCTGTTCTAGCGTCCTCTTCATTTGTCCGAATCGTCCAATGAAGATGTCACATGTACGATTCAACGATGGTCGGATCGTCCGTCGGCTGGCGGCATATCCTGAGCATGTCCGCCGGGATAGCCGCCCGCACCGCATCGAGCGTATCGCGGGCGATGTAGATTGCGGGCGACGCATACGGTTCCTTTACTCCATGTACCAAAATATGCGCCCGCGCCACATAGCTGTCTGAGATGTCATCCGGATGTTCATATACAGTCACAATCATTACGATTCTGCTGTTGCGTCGCCCAAGATTGACCAGCCTATGAAACTCCTCGTCCGTCAATCCTTCTTTCATTTCATCCGCCCTCCTATATTGTCACCACACACCGACAGCGCGGCGTTTCTGCCGCTCTTCTTGGTGCTCAAAGCTCTCGCCCGGTCCGCAAATCATACCGCTTGATATGCTGCACCTCGCCAAAATCGGGCTCACATCCGTACTGCCTTGCCCATCGCCTGAATGCCTTTGTCAAGTGCTCACCCAGCGATTCGACCTCTGCGGGCGTAAGATTGTCCAGCCATCCCTCCGCCGCATCACCCACAACATCGTACGCATCATGTTGCAGCACCTCAAGGACCCACTCCACATCAATGACTGGCTTAAACGGCTTATATCTGCCGATGTAAACAATGCACTGTTTATCTCTATCCGGATAAGACTTTGCTTCTTGCCTCGCCTCAGCCAATGCCTCATCTATACTGGCATATTTCCCAGTATAGATGTCGGCTTTGTTAAAAGTGTAACTATATTCATTCATGGCTGCCACATCCCTCTCATTCCTAGGCATCTTCCTGCTATCACTCATCCTCCGTCTGCAACAGCTCCGGATTGTCCCAGCTATTGCCGATAACACTAATCACACTTGCCCAAAACTCGCCGAGATCCAATACTACACTCCCCTCATCAACGATATAGGCGGCACAATCATCATCCCACGAGACAACGCCAACCTCATCCTCGTCGTCGTTAATCATCAGGATATCGCCCTCGAAAATCTTGTTACCGTGCTTGTCGCACACCCCCGTATACTGACCGACGGTATCTGGGTCGATAACCGTGATGCCATCCTTGTCCACGATGGCATCGGGCGCTCCCAGACTCATAACATCATACGCGAGCCGCCCATACTGCCACTCACCGTCTTTATCCTTACCCCGAAATAGTATCTCTCTCATGATTCCTCCTCCGGCAATTTCATTTTGTGCCGCTCTTTTTCTTACACCAGATGCCCTGTCTCAAGGTCATATTCCTTGCAGTCTGCGATGTACTCGATAGACTTCGCGTATCCATGCTTATCCGCCCATGCCCGGAATGCTTGCGTGAGCATTTCAGACAAGTCCTCGACATCCTCTTTGGGGACATCCATCTCCCAGAAAAAGTTAGTCTCAAGCCCTTCTGCGTCTATATCCTCATCAATCTGCTCAAGTACCGCATTACCATCTACGCGAAACTCAAGCACCTCCCCGCGCCCGATACAAACTGTCTCATCTTCGTCCGTATTCTTCCGCGCATGCTCCAATGCTTCCTCGATGCTCGGAAAATACCCTTCTCCGCGTTCGCTGTCCTCGCCGAAACCATAAAAGTACAATCCTTCCCACATTCACATCTCCTCCATCACACGTCCGTTTCATCCATCCTCAACCCAAACAACGTGATCTGCCTGTCATCCTCCTTTACGCGATGGTCGGCGCCAATCCACCATCGCATGACCGCGGACGCATCCCCTCGGTCAGCACTTGCGCCCGTATGCGCTGAGCTAACATGTCCGCCAACCCAGCCTTCTCTTTACGCAGCTCCTGCACTTCAGCCCGCAACTTGCTCAGCTCAGCGGCTTGCTCGACGACGCTTTTGCCATCTGCACCGACACGGTTGCCCTCGCAGTCTTCGAGCACCTTTTTCAGCCACTCGTTCTCTATCTTGAGTCGCTGCATTTCCTGTTCGTGCTCAATCAATAACTTCCGTAATTTCCCCAAATTCTCAAGCATTCCCATTGCTGCCTCCTGCTCCATCGCGCTTCCTCCTCTCAATCTCGCGCACCAACATCGCGCGAAAATCCTCCTGCTCCTTGCGCGTCAGCGTGTGCCGATGCGGCTCAAGCGCCGTAATCGCCCAGCGCACGTCGATATCCGTCAACATATGCTCAAGCGTCCCCGTCTTAAACTCCGCGATATGCGGCTCCATCGCCGCTTGCACGTTATCCAGCCCCGGCGACCGCTGCTTGAGCGCATAACGAAACGCATACACCATGGCAAGTCGCCCAGCTTGCGTCAACACCTCGCCACGCTTCTGCCGCTCGTGCTCGCGCTTTGCCTTGCGCCCCAATGCGAGCATCGCCCTTTTTTCTTTCCGTTCGCGTTCCCGCCGCTCATAACGGCGGCTTCTCTGTCCTGCCTGTCTCATGACTCTTCTCCTTCTTCGCAAACAAACACCAAGATCAATGCGCCCTTCGAGCGATTCCCCTTCTTCGCCTCAGCCCGCCGCCGCACCGTCTTTGTCGCAGCAAACCTCGCCGTTGCAAAACTCACGCCCTCCATAGCGGCGATCTGCTCCAACGTCCCATTGCCGCGATACTCGTCGCCTCGGTACGCCGCATAGATTCGCTTTTTCACTCCACCGCTCCTTACTCCACACGCCCTTGCTCTCGAAGATAATCCTCTCGCAACGTTTGAAACATCGCAATCACGGCAAGGTACTCACGGCGGTATTTCGCGCCATCTTTGTTATCCTCGGGATAAGTCGCGTTAACTCGTGCTATGAAATCTGCAAGTGACCCATACACATATTCTCTCCAGCATCCGCACTGAACGAGATCCTCTTCCACGCGATAAACCATATAATCACTGCGGCTACCGATGGGGCCGACTTGTATAATTTGGGGGCTCAGGTTTGCCCCCTGCAGGTCCGCTCCACTGAAATCTGCATCACGCAAGTCCGCCCCATCCATGTCTGCGTGATACAGGTCTGCCCCACACAGGATTGCTCCGCGAAGGTCTGCATCGCACAGGATTGCGCCACGCAAGTCGGCGCCACTGAGGTCTGCATCTCGCAGGTCGGCACTACTTAAGTCTGCCTCACACAGAATTACCCCGCGCAAGTTTGTCTCACGCAGATCGGTACTGCTTAAGTCTGCCTCACACAGGTTTGCCCCACGCAGGCATAGACCACGCAGGTATAGACCATGTAGGCATGCCCCATGCAAGTCTTCCTGCTCCCCATGTTCCAAAATTTCACGCAGCGTTGCTTCATCCATGCTCTGGCACTCCTTTCGCCATGCGCTTCTTTGCCATATACTGCCCGTAACTCAGACCAGCCTCATGCGCCTCTCTCGTCAGCTCGCCGAGATGCGCCATCGCCTCCTTGCGCCGAGCCTCTTCTGCCGCTCTCGCCGACATCTCCGTCTTCGTCCTTGACGCTTCCTTCTCGGGCTTCGGCTTCTTCCACTCCGCCGCTTGTCGCCTGCTATTAGCCATCTTGGGCACTTTCTGGCATTCAGCCGAGCAATATTTTCTCGCTCCGGGCGGCGCCATAAATGTCTTGCCACATACGGCACAGATCTTCTTGACAAGTTTCTCTTTTCGCTCATCCTGCTCTTTCGTTCCGCCCGTCAGCATCGCCATTTCCTCTGCCGTGATGGAGACCTGCGGCGCATTCTTTTCCGTGCTCTCTGCCATCGTTGCCCGCCCTGTCGCCATCGCAAACGCCATCATGCAGCGCATACTCGCGTTGATAAGATGCGGCTCGGACGAGTCGCCCGTCTGGTGCATCGACAAGTGCCGGATCGCACGCGCCACATGCTCCCTCGCGGGTATCTCGCGCCACGTCTCGCCCGGATGCTTCTTCGCGCCCGCCGTCAATCCCATGGCGATTTCATCAAGCCATGCAAAATCGATGTATCGATATTCGTTTTTTTCCTCGTCCTGCGGATATTTCACATTCTCTGCCATACGCACATGCCCCTCATTCGCCCCAGATTCGCTCCTACGCTATTTTTATGCCATAGCCTATACATCGCTATACCCTGCACGAAAATGGACGTCCCACGCGCCTCCTAGGGCGTTTTGCCGTTTTCTCCCATTTCCTCGATTTCCTGCATCGCAATCTCGATGCGCGGGCGTTCCGCATACCACTTGCCCAATTCGCCGTAGCCGACAATCTGGCTGTCGTCGGCGTACCACAAGCCTTTCAGCGCGTCCTCCACGCCCTTGAGCACGTTGGACACATCCGGCTTGGTCGTCGGTCGCAGCTGCCCCGCGAGTGCTGCTTCCCGCTTTTTCTTGCTCATCGACTTGGGCACCGCCCGATAAATCTTGAGCGACAGTACAACCGCTCCCGTCACGGGCGTCTCGGGCGCGTCCTCGCTGGCGACGAGGCGAACGTACTGCTTGTAGTCGCGGCTCTTGGCAGGATCGTACGCCTTGACAAAGCCGCCCTGCCGACTAAAGCGCGGCCTGCCCTGCGCCACAGGCTCGCCGAGGACGACGGCCTTATATTCTCGCATCTTCCTTTCTCCTCTCCTCGTCAGCTTCGCGCTCTTTCTTTTGCGCCTCGCGCTTCCTGCGCTCCTTCTCCTCGCGCCGCACCCGACCAATGGCTTCCCATGCCGTCGGGTCGCGACGCTTGCATGGGATGTACTCGTTCATGACATTCCCTCCTCGGACTCAAAACGGGATTTCCTCGTCATAGTCCGACGCCGCGCTTTCTGCGGCGTGTCCGCCGTTGTCGCTCTTTTTGCCACAGAACTCCATGCTCTGCACGACAACCTCCGTCACATAGCGCTTCGAGCCGTCCTGAGCATCGTAGATCCTCGACTGGATGCGCCCCTCAACGGCGATCTGCTGCCCTCTGCTGCAGTAGTTGCCGATGGTCTCGGCAGTCTTCTCCCATGCGACACAGTAGATAAAATCTGCCTGCTTCTCGTCGTTCGCACCCTTTCGGCGGTCGACGGCGAGCGTAAACGACGCGACCGCTTTGCCGCTCTGCGTGTACTTGATCTCCGGGGCTTTCGTCAACCGCCCCAGGAGGATTGCCTTGTTCATGCTCCTGCCTCCTCGAAAAGTGCGCCCTGCTGTACTCTCATACGCCAATCTGCGCCCTTGATTTCCACGCGCTCACACATGCCATAAATGCGGCTCAAGATGCGCTGCGCCTGCATGTCGTCGATGACATATCCGCGTCGGTCGCGCGTCGCCATGTGCAAGAGAATCTCTTTCGGGCTGTAGTTGCTCGTCACGATGGTCTGCAGGCTCTGGTTGTAGCGGTGGTTGACGATGCAGAACAGCTGCTCGCCGACCCACTCGCTCATCTTCTCGCTGCCGAGGTCGTCCAAGACGAGGCATGGCGTCTCTTTCACGGCTCGCACCGCCTTCGACGTCATCCCCGTGTCAAAGGCCGAGCGAATGTCCGCCATGAGATCAGGCACAGACGAGAACAATACGGGGCATCCGGCCTTTGCCTTTTCGTTGGCGATGATGGCCGCAAGTTTCGTCTTGCCCGTGCCGCGATTGCCATACAGGAAAATACCGCGCCGATTCTTCGGCATGAGCACCCAATGTGCCGCCCGAACGGCGTCATGGTTTCCCGCCGTGACCTCGTAATCGTCGAACGTGTCCGACGCATAGGCACGCGGTATCTGTGCTGATTGCAAGAGTCGGTCGATTCTCCCCTGTGCACGGCGATTGCGCTCGTGACGGCAGATGGCATAGCCCTCGTAGAGCTGCCCGCCGACGACATCGAGCGTCGGAATCATGCCCGGCGTCTTTTGCTTGCATGTCTCTCCGCTGCATCCACGACACATGTCCTGCGCCTGCTCGACGGAGAGAATCCGGCTACGATTCGCTTCCAGCGCCTCCGCTGAGAGGTTGTATGTCCCACGGATAGACGTGTTTCCGGTCGGTGTCGTCGAAGTCGTCGCACCTCGACGTGCCTCCATCCGTGCCAGAATATTTTCCAGCTTTTCCACAGGCTTTTCCCCCTTTCCCTGCCTTGAATCCATCTCGTCGCCACCGCTCCAAGATGCGGCAAACGTACTGGATTGACCTGCCTCCGCTCTCCGCGGCTTCGCGAATAGCGGCAAGGCACCATGTCGCCCCGTAGGTGTCGTATGCATCCGCCACCTGTTCGAGCACCATCGGACCTGCGCCCGGTTGGAGATTGTCGCAAAAGGCTTTGACGACTTCCCCCAGTTCACGATTCTCTGCCTTTGATCCGGCCATCTCGGAGGGAACGGCATCCCCCTCGGCAGAGTGTTCAGGCGTAACGGCATACGCCTCGGCATGCGACATCGGCTCTTGCGAAACGGCATTCTCGTCAAGCCCTGCGTCGTCGGTTGTCGCAAGAGCAACGGCATACTCTCGCCTCTTTGGCGTGTCCCCGCCGAGAACGGCCTCTCGGTCGGGGCTTGCCTTGTCTTGTGTCAGAGGCGTAGCAGCATGCGCCTCGTCATCGTGGGACGCAGCAGCACACGTCCCGGTCAGCATGGGCGCAACGGCATACGCCCCGGCAGGAGGAGCAACGGCCTGCTCCTCTTCGGCAGGCACGGCAGCCTGCTCGTCAGATGCGGCGGATACAACGGCATGCATCTCGTCCGCAGAAATTTTCTCGTCGCGATTTTGAGAATCTGGCTTCCTCGCGCGCGCACGCGCGTCAGCAGCAGCAGCATATATACTCTTACCTAACCTATCCTTACCTATGGATACAGATTGGATACACTCTGTATCCAAATTGGATACACTCTGGATACATTCTGGATACAGAACCTCGGAAGCCTTGATTTTATAGGCTTTGTTGGCATCCGTCTCGATCTGTTTTGCTTCCTCACAGTCCGATGGACGATACCGATCTTTCTGAATGTAATTATGAATCTTCCAATGTCGAATGACGATAACGCCGCTCTCAAATGGTAAAATAAACCTTTTTGCGATCAAAAGCGTCATGTCGTCGGAACCGCATCCGATGGCGCGTCGGATTGCGCTCGGATTTTTAATGAAACCGTCATCATCGGCGCGAAGCAGCATGTGAAAATACAGGCACTGCGTAGACATCGGCAAGTCCATGAAGCTGTCCGCCTCGATCACGGACTTTGCCATCATCCTGCGTTCAGCCATCGTCTTATCCTCTCATTGGATACACATTGCCGCCGAGCTGCGCGGCATCTCCCGTAAAGGGGATTGCCTTATCGAGCAGCTCGTCCGACATGCCTTCTGCATCTTGCGTCTCGATCGCTTCTGCGGGAGCGTCGAACAAGCTGCCCTGCGCCCGCTGTCCCGCGAGGAACAGTTGCGCCTCCTCGCGCAGTTTTGCCAAGAGGCTCGACGTATTTATGTCCCAATATCCCGGGATTTCGCCCTCTGCCTGCATCAGTGCCAGTCGGTAGGGCGGTGACTTGAGCGTAACCTTCGAGGTGGTTCCCGGGATGATATAGTCGCAGACGATAGCCGCGAACTCGTTCAAATCCTTATCCTCGCCATAGGTCACAGCGACGGGGACGAATCGCATCGTGACCGCCCGATCGACGAACACAAGTTTCAAGCCATGGCAGAAGCCAGAGGCAAGAGCATTGAACGCGTCGTAAAACTCCTTCCGCGCCATCTCGCAGAACTTCGAGGTGTGCGCGCTCAAATGACTGTCTTTCTTTTTCCGGTAGTCAAACGTGAGATCAGTACCATCACGCTTGATTTTCTTGATTTCAAACTGTGCCATGATGTCCTCCTTATGCGATATAGACCTCAGCGCCCGTCTCCTGCTGCACTTGGCGCCGGAAACTTTCTGCGTCGCTGTTGCCGTCGGAAAGATGCAGGAGATAGATCTGCCGCACCGCGCTCATGTCGTTGGCCTTGAGCAGCCCCAGCAGGGTCTCGATGCTCATGTGTGTCTTTATGACGCGCTCGGCGAGATAGACCGGGACGCGCTCGTTTTTGGCGTTGTCGACAATGATCTCCTGCGCGTAGTTTGCCTCGACCATGATGTGCGTGAGGCCTCGGAATGTGTACTTGACATAGGCGCTGTCCGTGATGTAGACGAGCTTTTCGCCCGTCGCCAACGACTCCACCTGATATCCAAAGCAGGGGACGTCATGCTCCACCTCGAACGGCAGGACACTGAATGTGCCGATGCCGTACTCAAGCAAGGGCTGCATCGCGCGTACGCCCGCATGGAGCGCGGCGACGTCGGCATTGCTGTAGACGTGGATGCCTCGCTGCAGCATCTTTGGGATCGCCTTGGCATGGTCGCCGTGCCGATGTGTGACGAGGCAGCCGCTGATGCTGCCCGTCCGGAAATCACAGCCGACTTGGATCGCCCGGAAGGGTATCCCCGCATCGAGGAGCAGGCTTGTCTTGCCGTCGCTGATGCGATAGGCATTGCCGCTGCTCCCCGACGCAAGAATCTTGATGTCCATCGTCAGAAGTCCATGCCGGCATAGAGGCCGTCAGCGGCGGACTCTTCTGCCGGAGGTTCGTCTGCGATCAGCATTTTTGCACTTTCATCCTCGCCCGGCATCTCATACTGCGCAGGAGCAAGTGCAACACGACGATGCGCCGACGTGATAGCGGCAGGAATCTCCTCCTGCGGCACTGCCACTTGCGTCGGAAGCTCTTTCACCTGCTCTACAGGCACACTGTTCGCCGTCACGTCGATGATGCGGCGCATGTCGTCCTGCGCTTCGGCAAGTCGAGCCTCCCGCTGCTTCATGTACTGATAGCTGTCATCGACCTTGCGCGGATCCAGAAGGATATGTTTGGGGCTGTAGACTTCGCGGATGAGCGTCTTGCGGCACATCTCGTCGAGCCAACCGTCTTTGTCGACTTCGACCTTCTTGCCGTTCTTCCACTCGTTCGCCTTACCGCCCCAGAAATTCGCGCTCGCGTATTCAGGCTTCCTCTTCTCGATGTCCTTCATGCTCATAAGGACGAGTTCGTTCTTCTTGGGATCGTCGTACTCGATGTAGCCGAAGCCGCCGATGATATGTCCACGGTCGAAGGGATTCTTGATCTCGAAATCATAAGATTCCACGTCGTTGTCGCGCCCCTTCTTGTACGGCTTGAAGTTGTCCGTCGAGTACACAAGCTCGATGGTCACGCTCTTCGGCGGGCAAAGTGCGAACTTTTCGGCGATGTACTTGATGCCGTTGTAGCCAAGCATGAGATTGATGTCGTATCGCCCCGCCTTCTTATTGAGGTACGGAATCGGCGTGATAAAGTTCGCCTGCATCGTGTCAAGGCCGAGCCGTGCATAATGCACAACGTCAAGCGCGAGGTCTGCCATATTGACATTCGCCCATGTGACGGGAACAGCGTTGTCGTACTTGTGGTCGCGGTTATTCTCGTTCTTGCGTACCCGCTCGGCTTCGGCGGTCTTCAAGGCACGGTCAACGCCGATGAAGTAGCCCTGAATGAGCTGACGCTGGTACTCGGTGATCTGGAATTCCCCGACGCTGCCGGAGAATTCGTGAATGACCTTCTGCATGAAGCGCTCGCTCATGTTCGCCTGCGGCGCTTCAACGGCGGCACTGGTCGTTGCGACTGCCTGATTTGCCGATTGTGTCATATTGTTTTCCTCCTGTCTCGATGTCAGTCTTCCTAATCCTTCCATGCCATGAATCCATTCATCCACCTGCTCCTTGCTCTCAAAATCCGGCCAATGGCCGGGGACTACGCGAAAGCCGGCTTTTTGGTACTTGGCCAGAAAATATTTCTGGACTTCATTGGTCATCGTTGATCCACTCCCATCATTCCTTGACCTTGACGCGCAATGCACCCATGTCCGGTGCCGATACAATAAACCGGATGAGCTGGCCGTCCACGGGGAGCGGCGCTGTGACGCTTTCCGCCTGATCCATCAAGATCGGCAGCGTCACACCGTAGTGTCTGCTCAAGGCGCCGATGATATCGACCTTGGCATTGACCTGCGCCGCATAATTGGCGCTGCGGTACTCGACCCACTCGCCCGCCTTGTTCTCCAGAGTCGGCTCACAGATTTCCTTCAAGCCGCCGTTGATTTGCTCGCGGAAGAGCACGAACCGCACGAGATTGAAATGCCCGTTGATACTGTCCGTGACCATGCGGGCTTTCGTACGCACAAACTCCTCGGCGAGATGGATGCCGTGCTCGATATGCTCAAGCTGCGCCGCCGTGTCCTTGAGCGACGCTTCAAGCTCAGCGACGCGCTTCTTGCTGTCGGCGGCGGTTTTCGCCTCCGCGATGCGCAGATTCGTCGCTGCAATCGCTGCTTGGATTTCTTGCACTTTCGCGTCGTAGTGCCGCGCAGTCTCGTCTTGTGCGCTGTCGCCGATGCGCTCGGCATCGTGCAGCTCTTCCATGCGCTGAGCAAGCAAGGTGTATTCATCTGTCGCTTCAAACGGCGGCTGCACCGTGAGCGAGTCTTGAAGATTGGACAGACGCTCGTCGATGTCGGAGAGGCTCCGTTCTTTCGCCTCAACCTCCGCCTTCTGCGCGGCGATCGCTTCCTCCAACTGCTGGATCTTCACCTTGCTGCATTCCTGCCCGCGACGGTTGATGGATTCCTTCTGCTTCGCCTTCCGCTCATTAAAGGCGGCTCGCAGCTCCTGCACCTTTTCGGCAGGGAGCGCCTGCCCGCAGGTCGGGCAGGTTTCCTTTCCCGCGTCCCACTGCTCCGCCTGTGCAGCAGCGTACTCTTCCATGAGCGATGCTCGCAGACTTGCCATGCGCTCTTTCTGCGCCTCGACATCACGCACCTTGCGCTTGATGGTGTCGATCTCTTCGGCGAGGGTGCGTTTCTCGCCCGACAATTTGTCAATGGCGGCGTGGATGTCGCGGTTCTTCTCGACACCTTCTTTGATGTACGCCGCCCGCGCGTTTTCCATCTCTACGCGCAGGTTGGCGACGGCGGTGCGGATGGCATCCTTCTTGCCGTCTGCGGTCGAGAGACTGCGCCGTTCCTCTTCGGCAGCGGCTTTCTCTGCGTCCAGCCGCTGCAATTCAGCCTGTAAGGCGGCGATATCGCCGACCTCCTCGGGGATGCCTTTCGCCGCCTCATCAATGCGTGTCGGCAGAAGCTCCAAGTCCTTGTTGAGTTTCTGCCGCTGCTCCTTGGCAATCTTCTGCCACTGCTCGATCGCGTAGCTTTTGCCGGAGCTCCCCGGCATGACGAGGTAGGGCGCGAGGGCTTGCAGTGATTCGTTCTGCGCAAAAATATCGGCGTCGGTAAAATCCCCTGCCATCTCAAAGAGGATTTTCCGCTTGTCGTCGGTGCTCATCGTGTCAGCAAAATAGCCGAGCACCATGAGCATCTTGAGATTGTCCAAGCTCGTGCCGCAAGCTCTCTCGACGGTGGCGGTATATTCTTTCTTTTTAGCACGCACGCCGTCGATGAAGTAGTCTGTGACGTTTCCTGTGAACTCGCTTTCGGCAGCGCCGCGCTTCCTCGTCCACTTCTCGTAGTAGTCCTTGGTGAGCGCGATTCGACCGCCGCGATCCGTCTCGATCTCGATGGTTGCAACATGATGGATGCCATGTGCGCCCGTCGTCTTGGGGTCGAAATCCGGCTCTTCGGTCGCCGGGCGGTCGATGAGAAGCCAGCAGATCGCATTCGCGACCGTTGTCTTTCCCGTGCCGTTCGCGCCAAAGATGTCCGTGTCCTTGCCGTCAAAGTCGATGGCAAGGTTCTTGATGCCCCGGAAGTTTTCCAGCTCAAGCCGCAGGATTTTCATGACGCAAGCACCGCCTTTCGGTAGGTGTCGATGCTCCGCACATGGCGGCTCACGGTTTCCTTGATTTTTCCTGTCTCAAAGTCATAGGACAGTTCGCCGTCGATGGAGATAATGAAAAACTCCCCATCGGTCAAGGTCGCCATAAAGCCTGCCTTGCCTCGCAAACGATACATCTGCAGTGAGAGCAGCTTGTTCCCTCGTGCCTGCTCCCCTTCCAGTTTTGCCGCCAAGCCTTTCGGCAGGCGCTTCGGAATCTTCATTTGCATTCCCTCCGTTCCCGTGATATACTCACGGCAGAATCATTTCTTTTGCGCTCGGAGCGGTTGCCGCCGCTTCGGGCGCTTTTTCTTTTGCCTCGACTTCATCCAAATTCTCGTAGATATTGCCAACCACCTCATAATTGCCTATCGTACGACTGACCAACTGAGGACTTATGCGATTCGCCAGAATCGGATCTGCCACAAAACGATAGGTCAAATCACTCCACCGAATCACGTAATCTTTGCCACCGGGAGAACGGATAATATCCCCCTCGTAAATCTCAACGCCATTCTTATCTTTTGCGCCGATGGACTGCATCAAGATATGGTTGTTATCGTCCCCGACGTAACCATGATCAAATACGGGGTGCCCATGCCTTGTCAACTGTTTTGTCATCCTTACGGTGATAAAATCATACGTCAGCGGCTCGCCAAAGTCGATGCGTACCACCTCGTTCATCTGTTTCATTCTCCTATCCCATGCCCTGAATTTTATCTCACGCATAACTGCCAGCCTTCCTCTGTCATAGTCCTTCTTTTACCCCACCAACACCGCCGCCGCAAACAACAGCCCCGCGACGCATACGATGCACGTCCAGCCGTAGTCACTGATATAGTGCAGCGGATTCCATACCGTCTTCATGCCAACGCCCCCTTGTTCAGCTCGTCCGCATTCATTGCGCCATCTCCTCCTCATGCTCCGCTTTGCTCTCAACCTGTGCCCATGTCGCCGCATAGGCTTCAGCTCCATACCAACGCGGCAACTGCAACTGCTTCGCCGCGTACGCCTCGAAACGGCAGCCTGTGCTCTCTTTCCAGTCTCCGCAAAATACGATGCCGTCACACTCGGTAAGCTCGGAGAGGCACTGCGCCATCACTTCAGCGTATGACAGCCCCTCAAACCGTCCCGTCATCCTGCCGACGGGGTTGAAGAACTCCGCGTTTGGCGTCGCCTTGCGCAGCAGTTCCTCTGCTCGCAGCGCACGCTCACGATTCTTCTCCTCGTCACCCGTGTACGGGTGTGCAATGTAAATCCTCATGCGACTCGCCCCTCTCGGTCAAAGATGTACTGCATGACCTCTCCGTCTTCGTACTGGACGCTAATCACACAGATATTTCCTTTGCGCCAACCGAACAGACGGCTGATTTTATGTCTCTTCATCTCTTTTACCTCCTACTTGTACCCATTTCCCTCGGCAGCATAGTCGCGACGGAGGCTTCCGAGACCCTTCACGGCCTCCTGCACCTCCTCCAGCGTGCAGGAGGGGTGCATCCACCACTGCCGCTGAAAGCCGCGATAGCGTA
>ERZ772960.1468-NODE-1468-length-18772-cov-2.986109_pt1 | contig 18772 bp, 13 predicted proteins | sample MGYA00580678_ERZ772960 | MGnify/ENA primary metagenome ERZ772960 (study PRJEB29015, sample SAMEA2737930) | human oral metagenome | biome: human oral; feature: human-associated habitat; material: dental | place: China | collected 2059 ... | reverse complement strand
ACGCGATGGCGGCGGCGCTCCGCGAGGGCAAGCTCGGCGTCATGGACTACTACAACCTCAACAACGTGCAGGCGGACACCGACATGCGAAACGCGATCAGCACGTCGGGCGGCAATAATTTGCAGCCTACGAAACCCGTGAAGTGAGGAGGGATCGTCATGAGCTTTGTATGGCTGATCCTGATCTTCGTCATCATTGCCATCGTATCGGACAAGTTCGGTGGCAGGAAGAGACCGCGTGGCAGCGTGCGAAAGCGCTTGCCGCAGATGAGGCTTCCGCCCTCTGTGCCGAAGCCATGGCAGCAGGATGGGCGCGGAGCCGGTTCATCGCCTATCGCGTTTGAAATACCGGAGCTAAGGGGCGCGCCCCCTGTGCGGGAGAGGGGCGGCAACGTTTGCCGTGAGGCGGACGCATCGATTGCAGCAGAGTCCGAAGCGTATCAAAGCGAGCAGCGCGATGCACTGCGCCGCAGGCCGCGCGAAGTGATTCGCCGCAGGCAGCGAGAAGCGTCTCGGAGACAGGAAGCGATGTGCCTTATGGAGGAACGCGCCGCCGTGAGTCCTGCTGTGCGGGAAGCAGAGGTGCGGACGCAGTCGCTAATACCGACGCTTACGCCGGCAAGCATGCAGCAGGCCGTCGTGCTCGCGGAGATACTCGGAAACCCGAAAGCGCTGCGGAGAAGGTAAGAGAAAGCCTCGCCACGTTTGTTGGGGAGGCTTTTGTCAATCGGCGAGGAGGTGCGTATCATGCAGAAGAAGATGGTGGCCGTCCTTGTATTGCTTGCCTTTCTGGCGGGCGGCATATTCTACTGGCGAGCCAATGCCGCGCGGGAGGCGGCTGCCGCACAGGAGCTGACGCTCATGGGCAATGTGGACGTGCGCGAGGTATCGCTGGCCTTTCGCCAAAGCGACCGCATCAAAGAGATCCTTGTCGAGGCGGGCGATACGGTCGAGGCGGGGCAGGTACTCGCGCGGCTCGATTCGCGGGAGCTTTCGCTCACCATGCAGAAGACGCGTTCGGAGATTCGCGCCCGTGAAAGCGCGCTCGCGAAACTACAAAACGGCACGCGCGTCGAGGAGGTGCGGCAGGCCGAGGCAAACGTGCGCGCGGCGCGGGCGGCGGCAGCGAATGCGGCAGGCGTCTATGCGCGCAAGCAGGCGATTTATGACAGCGTCGAGGGCATCAGCGAGCAGGATCTTGCGGGCGCACGCCATGAGGCGGAGGCACGAGATGCAGAGGCGAGCGTGGCGGAGGAGCGGCTTTCTGAGGCCGTGAGCGGCGCGCGCCAGGAGGACATTGCGGCGAGCGAGGCGGATCTGCAGGCGCTCCAAGACGAGCTTGCGCGCGAAGCGTACCTGCTCACGGAGTACGAGCTGAAGGCACCACAGGCGGGTGTCATCCGCTCGCGCCTGCTGGAGGCGGGCGATATGGCGGGCCCCGCCGCGCCCGTATTCAAGCTGTCGCTTTTGGATAAGAAATGGGTGCGCGTCTACGTCCGCGAGTCCGATCTCGGACGCATCCATGAGGGACAGGCGGCGCGCGTTTACATCGACAGCCGCCCGGACGCGCCGCTTGAGGGACAGGTCGGCTACATCGCGGAGACGGCGGAGTTCACGCCGAAGACGGTGCAGACGGAGGAGCTTCGCACGGCACTTGTCTACGAGGTGCGCGTCTATGTGTCCGATGCGGACAATATCCTGCGCCTCGGGATGCCTGTGACGGTTCGAATTTGACTGAGGTGTGCCATGGGAATGAGGCAAAGCGATGCGGAACGAGCGACTGCCGTTTGGGGGCAAGGACTTCAGAAGGTGTTTGCGCGAAAGGGGCGGCCTGCCGTCCATGCGCTGAAGGGCGTGGATTTTATCGTGCGGGCAGGGACGCTCACAGCACTCGTTGGCCCGGACGGCGCAGGGAAGACGACGCTCATGCGGCTCGTCGCCGGCCTTTCGTCGCCGACGGCAGGGCAGCTTCGCGTGACGGGGCTTGACCTAGCGGCTGGGGAGCGCACGGTGCAGGAGGTGCAGTCGCGCCTCAGCTACATGCCGCAGAAGTTTGGGCTGTACGAGGATCTGACGGTCACCGAGAATTTGGCGCTCTACGCCGACTTGCACGGCGTGGTGCAAGAGGCGCGAAAGGCGCGTTTCCAAAAGCTGCTCGCGATGACGGGGCTGGGTGCGTTTGCTGGGCGGCTCGCGGGAAAGCTCTCGGGCGGCATGAAGCAGAAGCTCGGACTTGCCTGCACGCTCGTGCGCTCGCCGAAACTCCTGCTCCTCGATGAGCCGACAGTCGGCGTTGACCCGCTATCGCGGCGCGAGCTATGGGAGATCCTGCGGCAGATGGCAGAGGAGGAGCATATCTCGACGTTCGTCAGCACCGCCTATATGGATGAGGCTGCGCGCTGCGACACGGTCTATGTGCTGGATCGCGGCGAAATGCTCTTTGCCGGAACGCCGGTGGAACTCGGCGCGCGCGCCGGCAGCGTGGAGGGGGGCTTTCTCGCACTCCTTGCCTCTGCTGCCGAAAAGCGCGGCGAGGCGGCTGCCTCGCCGGATTCCTCCTTGTCACGGCGAAAGGCGGGGACGGCTTCGCGCGCGCCAGTCGAAATCGAAGTGCGTGATCTCGTGAAGCGCTTCGGCCGCTTTACGGCGGTCTCACACACGTCTTTTTCGGTGCATCGCGGCGAGGTGTTCGGGCTGCTCGGCCCAAATGGCGCAGGCAAGACGACGACGTTTCGGATGCTCTGCGGCCTTTTGCCCGCGACTTCTGGGACGCTGCGCGTGGCGGGCGTGGATCTTCGGCGCGCGCGGCGGGAGGCACGCCGGTCGATCGGCTACGTCGCGCAGAAGTTTTCGCTCTACAAGGATCTGACCGCCCGCGAAAACCTCGCGTTTTTCGGCGGGATCTACGGCCTTTGCGGGGCGCATCTCGCGGCGCGCATCAAAGCCGTCGCGGACGAGTTCGAGCTCGGCGCGCGCCTCGGCGATGCGGCAGGCAGTCTCCCCGGCGGCTACAAGCAGCGGCTTTCGATGGCGGCGGCAATGCTGCACGAGCCGCGCATCCTCTTCCTCGATGAGCCGACGAGCGGGATCGACCCGCTCGCGAGGCGCACGTTTTGGCAGCAGATTCGGCGGTTTGCGGCAGGCGGCACGACCATTGTCATCACGACGCATTTCATGGAGGAGGCGGAGCACTGCGACCGCTTCATGATTCAGGATCATGGCGAGATGCTCGTGCTTGGCAGCCCAGCCGCGATTCGCCGCGAGATGGGGATGGCGGACGCGGACATGAACGCAATCTTTATCGCGATTGTCGAGCGGGCAAGGGGCGCGAAGGCACAGGGGACAAAGGGGGAACGTGAGCATGGGACGTGACGCAAGGGCGTCGCTGCGCCGTCTCGGCGCATTGACGAAAAAGGAGTTCCTGCAGCTCGTGCGCGATCGCAGCACGATTCTGATGGGCGTCGTCCTGCCGCTCGTGCTCGTCCTGCTCATCGGGTTCGGCATGTCGCTCGATGTGCGCGATGTGCCGACAGCCGTCGTGCTTGAAGACGATGCGCCGTCGGCGCGTGAGGCAGCGCGCTTTTTGGATGGCTCGGCGTATTTTTCCCCGCGCTACGTCCGTTCGATGGAGGAGGCGGAGGCGCTTCTTTTGCGGCATGAGGCCGATGCGATTTTCTGCGTCCCACCGGATTTTTCGGCCGAGCTCGCGCGCGGCGAGGCAAAGGTGCAGCTCATCCTAAACGGCGTCGAGGCGACGACGGCGATGTCTGTCTCGCGCTACGTCGAGGCGGCTGTGCTGACGTATGCCGCAGGGCAGCACCGCTTAGCGGCGATGCCGAATGGCGCGGTACAGGTGGAGGGGCGCATCTGGTTCAACGATGCGAATACGAGCACGTGGTTCTACGTGCCGGGCATCCTCATGCTCGTCCTCACGATGAGCGGCGTCTTCCTGACCTCGGTCGTCATGGCGCGCGAGTGGGAGCGCGGGACGTTCGAGTCGCTTTTCGTGACGCCCGTCCGAATTTACGAAATCATTCTTGGAAAGGTGCTCCCCTACTTCGTGACCGCGATGCTTGGCATGTTTCTCTGCCTGATGGCAGGGCATTTCCTCTACGCGCTCCCCATGCGCGGCTCGATGGCGCTGATCCTCCTCGTCTCCATGCTCTACATCGTCGTCGCGCTTTCGCTCGGACTGGTGATTTCTGCCGTGACGAAAAACCAGTATGTCGCGTGCCAGATCTCCTCGCTCGTGAGCTTCCTTCCGTCGGTCATGCTGTCGGGCTATCTCTTTGACCTCCACTCCGAGCCGCTTGCGATTCGGGTGATCAGCCGCCTCTTTCCGACGACGTACTACCTGCAGCTCATGAAGTCGCTCTTTCTTTCGGGGGACTATTGGCCGCTCATTGCGCGAAACGGGCTTGTGCTCGCCGCCTTTGCGGCAGGTTTCGCGGCCCTTGCCCTGCATTTGACGCGAAAGAAGGTGGCATGATGGGAGCGGCTCGCCTTTTCTTCCGAAACCTGCGCGTCCTGTGCCGCAAGGAACTCATCGCAACGCTTCGCGACCCGCGTCTGAAGGCGCTGCTTCTGCTCGCACCGCTCCTGCAAGGCTTTCTCTTCGGCTATGCGGCGAACTACAATCTCGACCGCGTGCCGTATGCTGCTGTCGATCTCTCCGGAAGCGCCGCCTCGCGCGACTTCCTCGCGCGGCTGGACGGCGCAGGAACGTTCCTGCGCGTGGCCTCGCCCGCGAATGTGTCCGAGATAGCCCCGCTCATTGATGCGGAGGACATTTTGCTCGCCGTCGTCATTCCGCCGGACTTTGAGCGGCAGCTCGCGCGCGGCGGCGTGGCTGATGTACAGGTCCTTGCCGATGGGCGCAACAGTGCGATTGCGGGGCTCGCGACAGGCTATGCCGCGACGATTGCCGCCGCGTGGAATGAGGCGCGCGGCGCGCGCCCTGCCGTTACGGTGGAGACCCGCACTTGGTACAATCCGAACCAGACGACGCGCTGGAATTTTCTCGCGGGGCTGATTGCGATGATTTCTTTCGTGCAGGTCGTTTCGATCGCGGGGCTTTCGATTGCGAAGGAGCGTGAGGAGGGGACGTTTGACCAGCTTCTCGTGACGCCGCTCTCGTGGGTCGAAATCCTCATCGGAAAGGCGATGGCACCGATTCTCATCGGCCTTTGGCAGAGCATGGTGCTGTTTTCCATCGCATTTTTTTGGTTCGGCGTGCCGTTTGCCGGGAGCATTCTCTCGATCCTGCTGACAATTTTCGTCTTTGCGCTGAGTTCGACGGGGATCGGCCTCTCGATTTCCTCCATTTCGCGCAATATGCAGCAGGTGCTCGTTTACTGCTTCGTCATCCTGATGCCGATGGTCATGCTGTCGGGCATCGCGACGCCCGTACACAATATGCCGGACGCGCTTCAGGCCTTGACCTTCTTGGATCCCATGCGGTTTGCCGTCGATGCGATTCGGCGCATCTACCTTGAAGGGGCAGGGCTTTTTGATGTTGCGCAAGATCTTTTTGCCATGCTCGTGATTGCCGCGGCGACACTGCCGCTCGCTGGCTGGCTCTTTCGCCATAAAACGGCCTGAGGCGGACGGGAAATAAGACGGGAAATAATTCGGTTGAAAAAATTTTAGGAAAATAGTAAACTAAGAAAATAGTAAATGAAGATGTACTATTGCGGATGGAACGGAAGAGGAGGCGGCGGATGCTCCACTTACTGGAATGGATTGGTGCGTTTGTGCTGCGGCGTCTCACGGAACTCGGCACGATCATCCTGCTCTATGCCCAGACGTTGCGCGCACTGCGCCAGCGCCTTCGCGTCCGCCATATTCTTACGCAGATGTCGCATCTCGGCGTGGATTCCCTGCTCATCGTGAGCCTCACACTCCTTTTTACGGGCGTGGTATTCACGCTTCAGACGGCGGATGTGCTCATCCGGTTCGGCGCGCAGAATACGGTCGGCGGCATCATCGTGATCGCGATCGGGCGCGAGCTTGGTCCCGTGCTCGTCGGCGTCGTCTGCGCAGGACGCGTCGGTGCGGCGATCACGGCTGAGATCTCGACGATGAAGGTCACGGAACAAATCGATGCGCTTCGCGTCATGGCGGTAAACCCGGTCAACTACCTCATCGTGCCGCGCATGCTCGCCTGCATGATGGTCGTGCCGATCCTGACGGTGTTTGGCGATGTGATCGGCGTGCTCGGCGGATGGTGTGTCGCCGTCTTCTATTCGGGGATCAGTTCCTATGCATTCGTCGACTCGATCAAGACGTTTGCCGTGCTGTTTGATTTGACGGGCGGGGTGTTCAAGGCAATTTTCTTCGGCAATGTCATCGCTGTGCTCGGCTGCTACTACGGGCTTTCCTGCCCCGCTGGGGCAGAGGGCGTCGGACGCGCGACGACGAAGACGGTCGTCGCCTCGATTATCGTCATTTTCATCTTGAATGCCGTCTTGACATTCTTGCTCTATTAAAGGATGCAGCATGATAAAACTGGTAGGGATTCGCAAGTCTTTTGGCGAAAAGGAAGTCCTGAAAGGCATTGACCTCACGATCAGGGCAGGAGAGACACTCGTGATCATCGGAGGATCGGGATCAGGGAAGAGCACGCTCCTGCGTCTCATGATCGGGCTGATCAAGCCGACGGGCGGCAAGATCCTTATCGATGGAGCCGACACCGTGCCGATGACGGAGGAGGAACTTGATCGCGTGCGCCTGCGCATGGGCATGGTCTTTCAGTATTCGGCGCTCTTCGACTCGATGACGGTCGGCGACAACGTCGCATTCGGTCTTCGCGAACACACGAAGAAAAGCGAGTCGGAGATCGCCGCCATCGTGCGTGAGAAGCTGCACCTCGTCGGGCTCGGAGGCGTGGAGGACATGATGCCGAGCGAACTTTCGGGCGGCATGAAGAAGCGTGTGAGTCTGGCGCGGGCGATCGCGTTTGAGCCTTCTATCATATTTTACGACGAGCCGAGCTCAGGGCTCGATCCATTGATGACGGAAAAGATCGACGAGCTCATCGTCAATACGCAGAAGGCACTCGGCGTGACGAGCGTTGTCGTCACGCACGATATGGCGAGTGCATGCCGCATCGCGGATCGGATCGCCATGCTCTGCGATGGGTACATGATTGCGGTCGATACGGTCGGGCGGTTTAAGGAAAGCAAGGATGCGCGCGTGCAGGCGTTTTTTCATGCGCTTCGCACGGCAAAGGAGGCGAAACCATGACGACAGAGGCAAAGGTTGGCGCATTTACATTAGTCGGAATCCTTTTATTTGGAGCAGCTGCCGTACTCCTCAGCGGATTTTCGCTCGGTCGCACGAGTGGCTATACACTCTACGCAGGCTTTCACGAAGTCATCGGCGTTACGCCTCAGTCTGTCGTCCGCCTATCCGGCGTGCCTGTCGGCGCGGTCAAGGCGATCAAGAACGAGGGGGGCGGCGTCATGGTGACGCTTTCGATTCAGGGCGATACGAAGATTCCGAAGGGCTCGCATGTCGCGATCGGATCGACAGGCGTCATGGGCGATAAGTTCATCAATATTACGCCGGCAAAGGATAATGGCATATACCTCGGCGACGGGGATTACTTGATCGGCGAGGACGAAGCGGGGATGGACAACGTGTTCGAAGGCATATCCAGGTCGCTCGACAGGGTTCAGACGATCCTCGAATCGATGAATGAGATCGTAGGCAACGCCGATTTCCAAAAGGATGTCCTCCAAATGGCAGCGAACGTGCGTGAGACGACGGCGCATCTTTCCAGTCTCGTCGCGGCGATGGAGCAGACCGTGCGGATGAATCAGGGCAACGTTTCGCAGATGCTCCAGAATCTGAATGCGGCGACGGCGAGCATGAATCGCACGATGAACGATGTCGAGGCGATGATGGCGAACCTGAAGACGGTCGGTGCCGATCCGCGGACTGCCGAGAATCTCCGTGCGACGCTCGCAAACGTCAAGGATGCGAGCGAACGCATTGCACATATGGCAGAGAATATGGATCAGACATTCGGCGATCCAAAGACGGCAAAGGAGCTTCAGCAGACGATTCAAAACGCGCGCGTAATGACAGGGCGGGCAAAAGGCATGATGGACGAACTCGATGCAATCGATGTAAAGCCGTCGGCGGACATGCTCTACAGCGGCAGTGCGCACGACTGGAGAACGAATTTCAATATGGATGTCGAGGCAGAGGGCGGGAAGTTCCTGCGCCTTGGCCTTGAAGATATCGGCGACGGCGACCGCGGCAATGTGCAGCTCGGCATGCGGCGCGGCAGAATCGGCGCGCGCGCAGGCGTCGTCGCAGGCGATGTCGGCGCAGGGCTTGATGTCTATAGCGGCGACCGATTCCGCTTCTCGGCGGATGCCTACGATTTCGACGACATGGCGGTGCGCCTCCGCTCCGAGTATCGGCTCGGCAGCGGTGACACATGGCTGGTCGGCGAGTGGGATCACGTCAATGACAGCAAGAACCGCGCCGCGTACTTCGGCGTTCGCCAAGCATTTTGATTGGAGGAGGACTTTACATTGAAACAGAAGACGCATGTTCATAAAAAACTCGCTTCTCTCGTCGCGGCAGGGCTTTTTTCCGCTTCGCTTTTCGGTACGGCATTCGCGGAACAGTCGATGCAGATCGGGCTTCAGGACGCCGTGCAGATGGCGCTCATGAATAACCGCGCGATCCATCAGTCGCTTACGAATGTCGATGCGGCGGCATGGTCGCTTTCGGGCGCGCGCCGCACGATGGGGCCGAAGCTCACATGGGATACGACGGCAGCCCGCATCGGTGGCAAGTCATTGGATTCCGCACACGCAGCGCATGCAGCAGGCCGTGGTCCTGCATACGATTGGACGTGGAGCAATACGGCACAGGTCGGCATGCCGCTCTACAACGGTGCGGCGAACGGTCAGATCGAGCAGGCGCGCTACGGGCTGAACAGCGCCGATCTCGCGCTTGAAGAGACGAAGCAGTCCGTTCGCTTGCAGACGACGGCAGACTACTATCAGATCCTTCAGTGCCGCAACCTCATCGACGTGCAGCAGGACGCTGTAAACACGCTGCAGGAGCACCTCAGCAACGTCAACGCACAGTACCGTGTCGGCACGGTCGCAAAGTCGGACGTGCTCGCTTCGCAGGTGCAGCTCGCAAATGCACAGCAGTCGCTTGTCACGGCGCAGAACAACTACCAGATCGCGATGGCAACACTCAATAACGTGATCGGCCTGCCGACGGACACGGTGCTTGACATCCGTGATCGGCTGAGCTATCAGAAGTACGACCTCGATCTCACGGACTGCACGAATTATGCGCTTTCCCACCGTGCGGACGGTGCGGCAGCCCGCTATCGGGTCAAGCAGGAAGAGGCGAGTGTCAAAACGGCGCGCGCCGGCTATCAGCCAACGGTGAACGCTGCTGTCTCGCGGACGATTGCGGGCGAGGATCCGTTCGGCACGGATCATGACAGCAGCGATAGTTGGAGCGCAGGAGTGTCCGCTTCATGGAATGTATTCGACAACGGCGTGACGCGTGCGAGCGTGCGCGCGGCAGAGGCCTCGCTCCTAAAAGCAAAGGAGACCGCGGCGCAGACGGACGAAGCGATCCAGCTCGACGTGCGCACGGCATACCTCAATCTGCAGGCGGCAGAGAAGAACATCCAAACGACTTCGACGGCTGTCACGCGCGCAGAGGAAGACTACAAGATCGCACAGGTTCGCTACAGTGCTGGGGTCGGCACGAACCTCGACGTCATGGATGCCGAGGAGAAACTGACGGCTGCACGGACGAATTACTACACGGCGCTCTACGGCTACAATACGAGCAAGGCATCGCTTGACAAGGCGATGGGGCTGCCTATCGACCTCGACGTCGTCAAGTACACGGAGGCCGAGCAGGAAGGCAAGACGGCACCGCAGGCACGCGAGGCAGCGAAACTGCACGATGACGCCGTGTTTGACGCAAAACATCTCGCCGACAGCACGAAGCGGGCTGGAGCGCCGGCCGTGCAGAAGAAGCCGGAACATGTGGAGAAACCGTCGGCTGCAGGAGAAAAGCATGTGCCGGAAAAACAGACTGCCACCGCGAATTCCGTTGCGCGTGATATGGAAAAGTAACCGTTTATGGGGATCTTTTGCAGCATAGAAGGAGGCCGGCATGAAACGAAAGGCAATCGGGATTTTTATCCTTGTGTCCGTCGTGCTGGCCGTCTTTGGCGGCTGGGCCTACATCCGCACGGCATCCTTCATGGAGCATGCGGGGGAAGTGGCAGGCGAGACGATGTCCTCTGCGCTTGGCGTTATGACGCAGGTAGGCGCAGTGGAAGTAGACGGTTTTCGCGGCCTCATGATTCATGATATCACGATTTACGACAAGCAGGCGAAACCCATCGTCCACGCCGATTCTGCGCGGGTGGGTTTTCGCCTGCTTTCTTCGCTCACATCGCTTTCCGTACCGGCAGATGCCGTCAAGGATATTACGCTGACGGGCGCTGCGGTCACGCTGGAAAAGCGCGAAGACGGAAGCTGGAATGTATCCGACCTCGCTTCGGATAAAGGAGAAACGATGCCCTTCCACGGCAAGGTCCATCTCGAAGATGCGCATGTTGCCGTTCGTGTGGGCGACAAGGAAATCGTATTGCACGACGTGACCGGTTCGGCGGACTGCGCCGATTATCCCGTCCTTCGTGCAGAAGCCACAGCGACCTGTGAAGGGGCAAGTATTTCTGCGTCAGGCACGTATCGAAAAGAACGTCAGATCGTAAATCTCGCCGTTTCCGATGCGGATCTTTCCCCCTTTTTGCCGCTTCTTCCAGATGGCATTCTTCCAGATGGTGTGACCGTCGAAGCAGGGCACGTCGGTGAGGCGCATCTTGCCGGACAGTACTATGGCAGCGTGCTTTCCTATACGGGCGATGCGACCTTTGATGGAGGACGCGCCGAAGTACTCGGTACGGCAGTAGAGGATATCGCCGGCAGTGTGTTCTTCACGGATGCCGAGGCGCGCGTCAATGCCCGCGCCGAAGCGGCAGGGCAAAAGGCGGACGTGCGCGGCAAAGTGCGCATGGGGGCAGGGGCACCCGATCTCGATCTCACGGTAACGTCCGATTCATTCGCTCCTGCGGCGATTCGCACGGAGCTTCCTTATGCGGGGACAGTCGCCTTTACGGCTACGGTTGCGGGAAAGGCAACCGATCCGACAGTCAATGCGAAAGCTCACGCAGATGCCGGCACCCTCATGGGGATCCCGTTTTCGGCGGCGTCGGCAAACGTGCGCTATCGGAACGGACACGTCTACGTGCAGGATCTGCATGCGCAGACGTTCGGCGGTGAAATCGCAGGAGAAGCGGAATTTGCTGCGGCGGATTTCGCGTATTCCGCGCATCTGAAAGCGAAGAACATCGACCTCGTGGCACTTCACTCCGTTGTTCCCCAAACGATGGATCTAACGGGCCGCGTGACGTTTGACATCGGGGCGAGCGGCATTTGGATGGACGATGCTGCGCGCAACGTGTACGGCAGCGTCGAACTGCAAAGCGGCGGGTACAAAGCGTTGCCGATTGAGCGCGCAGATGCCTCGATAGATCTTTCGGGCGATGCGCTTCACGTCGACTATGCGAGCTTTCGTCTGCCGAATGGAACGAGTCTCGGAATTGAAGGGACAGTCGACTTGGGGAAACATGTCGATCTCGCGTTTTACGGCGGACATGCCGATCTCAGTCTGGTGCAGGCGATCATCCCGCAGGCCGATGTGACGGGACTCGGTGATTTTGCAGGAACCGTGCGCGGCGCAGTCGGCGATCCAAAGGTTGAGCTGAAATTTACAGCAATGCACGGCACACTGTTCAAACAGCCGTTTGACAATGTGCGCCTCAAGGCGGCGGGCAGCCTGTCCGAACTCATGATTGAGGACTTCTCTCTCGTGCAAAACGGCAGGCAGCGTTGGTACGTCGAGGGCAGCGTCGGTCTTGCCGGGGAGCAGCGCGTGAATCTGCGCGTGGACACGGTCGGCGTGCGTGCCGAAGATCTTGCGGCGCTCGTCGCGCCCGATGAGCCAATCACGGGCAACGTAGACAACACGATTCGCATTACGGGAACACTTGACGATCCGCAGGCGATCGGCTATATCCACTTCTACCGCGGCAGCTACAAGGGCGTCCTGCTCTCTGGCATGGACGGGGACTACACGCTCGAAAGCGGACGCGTGCACCTCCAGGATTTTCATATCTTCTCGCCGTGGGTGGATGTCGATGTCAACGGCATCGTCGATCGTACGGGCGCACTCGATGTCGCCGCGCAGGTTCACGAGTTTGATATGAAGCGCATCGCGTCGAAGTTCCCCTATCCCGTCAGCGGCAAGGGCAAGTTCGACGGACATATTGGCGGTACGGTATCCGATCCTACGTTTGACGGTCATTTGACGGCGCCATCCATCCTATTGAACGGACAGGAGCTAACGGATATGGCAGGCGACCTGACGTATTATGAAGGCGTCCTGCGTCTCGATCATTTCGGCTTTGCACAAGGCGAGGGCAAATGCCATGTCTCGGCATCGATCGATACGGAGTCCCGTGTGATGGACGGAATGGTTTCCGTGCGCGATGTCGATCTTTCGGCGCTCGGCGCGGTGCTGAATCAGAGAAACGATCTCGTCACAGGACGCATTTCCGGCGAGGCAGTGCTCAGCGGGACGTACGACAGCCCTGCCTTCACGGCGAATGCTTTCGTGGCAAAAGGATTGGTCGCAGGCTACGATATGCACGACATCTCGATTCAGGCACACATGGAGGACGGCACGCTCTACGTAGACTCGCTAAAAGGGATGCAAGGGGAAAACGGCATGCTTTTCGTTACGGGATCGGCAGGTGTCGGGGATGGGATGGATGGACGCTTGCAGGGAAACTTGGAAGCGGAATCGCTCGCGCTTGGACTCTTCGCAAAGATAGGCGGGATCGCTGCGCCGGTTGCAGGGACAGCAGATATTTCAGCGACATTTGATGGGACGATCGGAAATCCCTCGGCAAATGTACGCCTCTTCGTATGCGACGGCGGTTTTGCAGGCGGCCAATTTGATCGGCTCGAAGGCACGCTTGCGCTCAAGAACGGATTGATTCACGTCGATACACTTCGCGTGCAGAAAGCAATCGGCGGGAAACCGTACGAAGCAAGCGCCGAGGGAATCGTCCCGCTGCGCGCACTGACAGCAGGCGATGCGGAAGAGCTCGCGGATTACGAACAAATCAAGCTGAAACTCTCGCTCGACAAGGCGGATCTCTCGCTCCTCCCTGTTGTATCCGATTCGGTGGAATGGGCGATGGGAGCGACGAACGGTGACGTCGAGATCACGGGAACGGCCGCACACCCATTTTTCAATGGGCACATCATCGTTCCAGCGGGGGCGATGAAGTTTCGCGCGATTGCAACACCCGTGACCGATATGGTCATGCGGCTCGATTTTCACGATAACGTAATGACAGTTCGCGAGTTTTCGGGTAAAATGGGAAACGGATCGTATGCGGGAAGCGGAAAGGTCGTACTCGAAGGGCGGAAGGCGGCTCATTATGAAGGCTCGCTTACGGCCAGCGGGCTGGATGTAAAAAGCAGCTTTTTCCACGGTCCCGTCGACGCGGAAATCAAAGTATCCGAGACGGAGGTCTTCGGACGCAAGATGCCGCTCCTGTCGGGCAATCTGAATCTTCACGACTGCTTGATTTCCGTTCCGACGATCCCCGACCGTGACCGTGATCTCCCCCTGCTCGCACTCGACTTTGACGTGCAGGCAGGCGACCGCGTCCACGCCTACAGCCCCCATCTCTACGATATGTACTTGAAGGGACAGGTGCATTTTGGCGGTACGACACAGCATCCGAAGACGCAAGGCACGATTGCGGCGCGGCGCGGGGGCACGATTACCTATTTGCAGAATGTCTTTTCCGTTCGCGAGGGCGCAGCGTATTTCAATCAGTTTGACACATTCCTTCCGAGCATTTCCTTCTTTGCCGATACGCGCCTCAGCCGCATGCGGGTCTTCCTTGCGCTGCAGGGAAGGCTTGACGCGATGGAGTTCAAGCTCTCTTCGAGTCCCGAGATGAGCCAGGAGGAAATCCTGAAGGTCTTGACGTTCCGCAATGCGGGCTCGAATGGCGAGCTGAAGTTTGATGCGGAAGACGTTCTTCTCGCGGGTCTTCAGATGAGCGTGCTCGGCGAGGTCGAGGATGCCGTCCGAAAATTCCTTTGGCTTGACCGTTTCACGGTGGCAGGCGGAAATGGTTCGCTCTTTTCGCAGACGGATACGGAATCCAATCGTGACCGCGATGTCTATCACATCGAGATGGGCAAGTATATCACCGATAAAGTCATGGTGCGTTACAGCCAAGGCATTTCCGGCACGAGCACGAGCCGCATCGGCCTGCAGTACGATCTCGATGATCGATACGGCATATCACTCGACAAAGAAGGCGGGGAATACATCATCAGCGGAGAGGCTCGCATACGCTTTTAAGAAAGGAGGGGTTTCGTGCAGCTCGCAGAATACTTGGCAGAACTCGCCAAGGTCAAGGCGCTGGAGCCAAAAGAGGAGAAGCGTCTTTGGCGCGCGGCAAAGAACGGCGACGAACAGGCGCGAAGGCGCATCATCGAAGCCTATCAGCCGCTCGTGTTCAAACAAGCCATCCCGTATCGCACGATGGAAGCGGTCATGGATCTCATCCAGGAGGGAACCGTCGGCCTCATTGAAGCGGTGGAACGCTACGACCCGATGCGCGGCGTCGCATTCAGCCTCTTTGCCGTGCACCGCATCCGAGGGCGCATGATGGATTTCCTAGCGCACGAAGGACGGCGTGATCTCGCGTGTATGGAAGGGGCGGATGTGTGCGGCACGGACTCGATGAAGGATCGGCTCGTCGATACCGCGCCGTCTGCACAGGAATTCGCCGAATGGCATGAACTTACGAATCGCCTGCATCAGGCGATGGATCGCCTTCCGGGCAAGGAGAGAGCCGTTTTGGAGGGCGTGTACCTTCGGAGCGAGCCCGTATCGTCTGTCGCCGATGCACTCGATGTCAGCGCTTCGCATATCTATCGTTTGCAGCAGAGCGGCGTCCGGCGCATCCGTGGGATGCTTTCGCGATTCATGCAGCACTGGAAATGAGGATCGCAGCGCAATACGGAGCATTTGCTTGAAATCGAGTGCGAGCGCTAGAAGATATAAGGGAAATGGAGGGAGATCGAAAGGAATCTCTCGATTCTCCTCCATTCAAGATGTGAGAATCGCGGCTGAAAGCGGACTATATAAGATGGGTGTCTGCTTTTAAGGAGGGCTGGCGATGAAGGATAAGGAAAAGCAGGTGCGCCATATCCGTGCAGCGCGCGATTGGCTCGGCGAGGCGGAAGCTTCCGTGCAGGCGGATGAAGGCGTGCGCGGAGGGTTGAAGCTCATGCTTGCCGAGGCGGAACTCGTCCGCATGCGCGAGACGAAGCCGGGGCGTATGCGCCGCTTTTTCGGACGCGGTGCGCCGCTTATCGCCGCCTGTTTGATTGCAGCGGGAGCGGCACTCTTCTATCGAGTGGGAATGCCGGCAGAACAAGCCGAGATACCTGCCGCCTCCGAGGTGGCACGGGAGGAAGCACCGAAGGAGGCGCGCCCACTTCCGAACGCGCCTCTGGACGCAGCGCCGCGTTCGGAAGTCGGCGTTGCGGCAGAGCGTGCCGCTGCTGAGACGACACAAAAGAAACGCCGCGAGGTGGTGCCGAAGGAGCCGGTGCAGGAGAGCGCAGCAGCCCCATCACGCGTGGAGACGACGCAAAGGAGCACAGCGCCTGTTCAGCAGCAAGGCCCCGCTGCAAAAGTACCCGATGCGGAGGTACAGAAATTGATGCAAGACGCAGGAAAAGCACTGCGGGAAAAGTAAGGATTTATAAAGGTTTATAAATCCGTTGCATTTTGGAGGTTATACGATTGGATCAGTCACAGTATCGTGCACTTGCCTATGCCATAGCGCTTGCAACGGGTGTTGCGGCAATGCCGCATACGGGATATGCGGAAGCGGCTTCCGCCGTCCAGGAAGCGCAGGCAGCCGCAACTGAGGCAGCACAGGCGGATGAGGGGAAAGATGCATCTGCTAAAGATGCATCTGCTTCGGATCAGACGGAAGCAAAAGCCGCACCGGCAGGGATGGAAGCTGCGCGTAAAGCGGAAGATGCCTCCGCAAAAACGATGGGGGCAGCGGACAAGAAAAGCGAAACGCAGGTCGATCCGCGCACGGCGAACTGGAGCAAGACGCGCCCACAGGAAGACGAGATCACCGCTAATCTGAAACAGTACGATGGACAGACGGTCGTCGACGTCGTCTTTGACGGCGCGAGCGATGTCACGCTCGGCACGGCGAAGGCGGCTGTCAGGATGAAAGCAGGAGACGTCTACGCCTCGCAGATGCTCGAAAAGGATCGTGAAGCCATCTACGACACGGGCTATTTCTACGATCTCTATCCGACCTTTGAGACCGTTCCGGAAGGTGTTGTCATCACCTACCATATGCTCGAAAATCCTGTACTCGCGAGTGTGAGGATCACGGGAAACACTGTCGAGAAAGATGAGACGCTCATGCCGCTCGTCACGGTCGAGGTCGGCAAGATCCTGAATACGCGCGTGCTCCATGAGAACGTGCAGGCACTGCAGGAACAGTACCGCAAGGACGGCTACATCCTCGCGAAGATCACGGATATGAATATTGACCGGGACGGCAATCTCGTGCTCAAGATCAATGAGGGCAATCTTGAAGGATACACCGTCAAGGGCAATGAAAAGACGAAGAAGCGCGTCATCCTGCGGGAGATGCGCCAAAAGCCCGGCGAGCCATTCAACTCGAAGCAGGCGCGCCGCGGCATGCAGCGCGTCTACAACCTTGGCTTCTTCGAGGATGTCAACGTGAAGATGACTCCGGGCGTCGCGCCGAATGCCGTCGTCATGGAGATCGATGTCAAGGAGAAGCGTACGGGTTCGTTTGGCATCGGTGCGGGCTACTCAAGCGCGGATGGCGTCATCGGCATGCTCTCGGTCGGCGACACGAACTTCCGCGGCACAGGCGATGCTGTGAGCCTGACGTATGAGGTCAGTGGCGACGACAAGGACGCACATGGCTATCGCTTCGCCTATCGTCATCCATGGCTTGACAGCAAAGAAACGGCGATCAGTCTTCGCGTTTACAACCGTACCTACGAATACGATGATTACGATTCGAACGGGGATCTCAACGAAAGCTACATGCGCAAGTACGCGGGTGGCGAGATATCGCTCAGCCGTCCGGTAAGCGAGTATTCGACGAATTCGATCACGATCAAGAGCCGTGACGACAAGTACGTCCGCCATACGGGCGGCACTGATGCGGCGAAGTTCCGCAATGCGGCGTGGCAGGAAGCGAATTTTGGCAAGACGAACAGCATCACGCTATTGCACGTCACCGATACGCGCGATAATGTCTACGATCCGCATACGGGCGGCCGCGTGAGCCTGATGGGCGAGTTCGCAGGTTTCGGCGGGGACTTTACGTTCCAAAAATTCTCCATCGAAGATCAGCGCTACTTCCCGGTCGGGCATGCGCAGGTTTTGGCGCTTCGCGCGCAGTACGGTGCTGCGCATGGCGATCTGTCCTATTTCAACCAGTTTACCGTTGGCGGACAGGACACGCTGCGCGGCTATCGCGAAGATCAGTTCCGTGGCTCGCGCATGGCGATCGGCACGGTGGAGTACCGCTTCCCGATCGTCAAGAAGGTGCAGGGCGCAGTCTTTACGGATTTTGGCGGTGCATGGGATGATGGTCTTGTCCCCGATAATCTCAAGGTGAGCGTCGGCGTAGGACTTGCGCTCAATACGCCGCTCGGACCGCTGCGTCTTGACTATGGCCGCAACAAGGACGGCGGACGCGTGCACTTCACGGTCGGCGGCACGTTCTGATGCGTTGTTGTGGGGCGCACGCGGGTGCATGTCTTCTGCTCGTCTTTGCTGTGCTGCTCTTGCCCATGCAGGCAAGAGCGGCTGAGCGTGTCGCAGAGGTGAAAGCCGTTGTCGCCGCGACGAATGGCATTCCGCCCATCGTCGAAAAGCGCATGGAAAAAAGCGTAAATGCCATTGCAGAGCAGCTCCTCGTCGGACAGGAACTCGATGGCTTGCGGGAGAATGTGCCGCACTGCGAAGCCGTTATCGGGCAGGTCTTCGACAAGGTGCTCGTCGGCTATACCGTCGATCAGGTGAGGATCGAGGTGGGGATCACGTCCACGGTACGGCTCCATCTCGTCCCGTGGACGGATTGCGTTCGCGCGGTCAAGGTCAGCATCGCGGTGGACGGAATGCCGCCTGCCGTCGAATCGCTCGTGCGCGAGGATCTCAGCGGTGTTTCGTCTGTCTTTGACGAAGCACTTTGCGGGCTTCCCGTTGCGGCAACGGACTGGACGAATGGCGCACTGAAGCGTGCACTCGAATCCTATATGGCAGTGCACTTGCCGGAGTTTCGTCCCGATTTTGATATCGCCATCGCGGAACATGACGTGGCAGAGGTACAGCTCACCGTTTATCCACGTTTGCCAGTCGTGCGCACGAATGATCTTTCGATGCGTTCCGATACCGTGCCGAATTTCGCGCTCCTCGGGCATCGCCGCCTCATGCAGGATCGTGTGGATCTTCTTGTCGGTGTCCCCGTCGCATTTGTTTCGCGCCATCGCATTGCTTTTGAACGGCTTTTTGCCGATGCGCTCGACGCGCAGGGC
>ERZ772960.1466-NODE-1466-length-18776-cov-3.010416_pt1 | contig 18776 bp, 17 predicted proteins | sample MGYA00580678_ERZ772960 | MGnify/ENA primary metagenome ERZ772960 (study PRJEB29015, sample SAMEA2737930) | human oral metagenome | biome: human oral; feature: human-associated habitat; material: dental | place: China | collected 2059 ... | reverse complement strand
CGTATAATGTCATCGGTTTTACGCTCAAGGCGTTCGGTTCCAAGCGCAGCAAGCCACGAACGCACCATAATGGGAGCGAGTTTTGGGATAATTTGGTAGCAGGGCGGGTAATCATCGGTCTGCAAAAGCTCTGTATAGTGCCGGGCTATCTGTATGGGAACCGTAAGCTGTAATTGTGGCGGGGTAAGTCCGTTAGCCGTTTTTACATCGGTGTCTACGGCCTCGGCGATGTGAAGAATAACGTTATTGTAGTGGTCATCACGATGGTGATTATGGGCAAACCAGTCGGAAGAGTGGTCGTGTATTTCCACATTTCCAACCCATATCTCGCCTCCAATCTTGACCTTGGCGTTGAAAAAGTCTGGTCCTGCATCCATATTGTGCAAGCCTGTATCTATTATTTCTACGGGCTGTCCGTCTGTAGTGTACAAGGGTTCGGGCGGAAAGAGCTTGTGTTTCCAAACATAATGCAGCAACTTTTCCATATAAAAAGCGGTAGATTAGATGGTTTGATACGCAAAGATATATAAAAAATCCCGGAAGCTAATGCTTTCGGGATAATATGTTGCTTAAATTTTTAACTTTGCTTCGTTGCGCTTTTGTTCAGCGTCAACGCGTTTGTTGGTAATACACAACGGCAGGTTTAACGGTTGATAACCTTGCGAACCTTGTTGCCTTTCTTCACAATGTAGGTCTGTCCGGGTTGCATGGTGCTCACCTTCTGACCGCTAAGGGTGAATATTTCTTCTGTGCCGGCGGCGTCTTCCTGTACCTTTGATATGCCGTTTGAAGTAGGAAGTTCAAACACTTGTGTTGTCTGCTTCTTCAAATCATCAGAGAAAACAGTAACGGTTGCGATGTTTTTACCGTCTTTCTTGCCGTAAACAGTTCTGGTAAAAGCACCTGCACCCTGTGGCGTTACGGTTACGGTACCGTTGGAAATGTTTGAATTGGCAATGCCTGCATTGTAGATAAGTTCGATATCGTCGACGTAAAGCTTGTCGCTTCCACTGCCTTGGCCCGGGTCGGCATTGGTTGAAATGGTTACCAGCATGGTCTTGCCGTCGATGCTTTTATTGACATAATCGAAGGGGATTAAGATGCGTTGCCAGTTTCCGCCGTTCGTAGTTATTTTGTTGTTCTTGGCTTTAGCCATGACGTTGGTGTAAGTTTTGTCCTCCGGATCTTGGTATTTCGTACCGTCTGTAATGGCTGCGCTAACTGTGGCGTAAGGGTGCTTGGCATTAGGTGTGCCTTGGATGAACTTCACCCATACGGCTAATGAATCGGGCTTTCCGGTGATAGTTGCATAGAATGGGTCGCCATTCGTGTCGCGATCTGTAGATGAAGGGTCTATCTCGGCGTGGTTCTTGGGGTCTGCTGCCGAATAAGCACCCGCCACCATACGACCAGTTGTCATGGTTCCGTTGGCAATAACCCAAAGAATTTTGTTTGAAGTGATAAGTGCGCTATGGCTACCGGTTGACCCCGGACGCACGTCATTGGATATCTGTGTGTTCTTATTACTCTTTACCATAGAGGCTAAGCTGCCGATAGCTGTGCCGAAAGAGTGCCACGTGTTAGGAGCGTCGAAATCTCCATCCTTATGGAAAAGCTCGAAGCCGCTGTTGGGGAGCTGGTACCCTGAGCCAAAGGTTACATCAATTGGCAGGTTTGGCATGTTGATGGAAATGCTGGCGTAAATCTTGCTTTCACTGATTCTCGCAGTCAGATTAATAGGTACAGGGCCGAGCATAGGACCGAGCCAGGAACCTGACGGCGACGCAATGTCTCCATCTTTTAGAGTGATATTACGCGATGTTTGCAGCATAGTGTTGCCGCTTGCATTGAATGATTCCAGGTTGTCTACGATTACTGTGCCGACCCCAGTGCTCTCACCGCCAATGTTTAGTAAGAGGTTTTTCAAGGTGAATGTGTAGCGGCCGTCAGCACTTTGTGTCAGAGTCACGGTTGCACTCTGCTCTGTAACAACTCCTGCTACATTGATAACAAGACTGTCTTTATAGTCTTTTGCTTGTGAATTTATTGCACATATTACTGCTGCAATAAAGGTAAAAATCTTTTTCATGTGTCGTAAATATAATGTTATACTGAAAAGATAATGCTATTTTTGTTTGGTTAAGGACGTGTGTCTATATTGTTGATTTACTTTTTATATTTAATATTGTATGTCACTCCTAATGTTCCATAGATGGGATAAAGGGTCTGTTCAATGGTCTTAAACGACTTTTCGTGTATGCCACAAAGGCCCCAGCTAATGTCGGCATAGACGCCCCAACGCTTATAAACATACCAATCGGCACCGAGATCCAGACCCCATTGCAAGTCGCGCATGTTGGCAGAGAAGTCAAAATCTCCTCTTGTCTCGCGGGTATCACCCAATACAATCTTCGGCCCGGTGGGGTCGCCCTGCCGCAAATAGCCGTTATGGGCATAGCCTGTAAAGCTTTTGTCCGTGAGCAAAGAGAAATAAGGTCCGAATCTTAACACAACCTTATCATTGAAGTTATATGTGGCTTGTATGGGTACTGTGAGCATCCATTCGCGCACTTTCATTGTAACGCTGCCTGTAAACTGACCAGCAAGCGACTCGCCTCCGCGCACAATCTCTTCATGATAGTTCTTAACGTCGGCATCAACGTGCATGCCTTTGTTCTCGTAATGGATGCCGAAGAGAACGCCTACGTGCTCTGTGACGTTGTGTGTAACGTCGAATCCAAAGTGTAGGTTAGGCTGGAAAGTGTAGTTGTTCAGCTTGCGGATGCCGGCTGGCAGGGGAAGAGGCGATGTTCCACCGATGCTATAGCCCAGTCTTACTTGTATTCCCACATGGTCAACATCAATGATTTTGTTGGCGTTTACCTGTGTGAAAATGAGACCTGCACATATAATGAGACTGGCTCTGCGCCACCAGAACGACCCTGCGTGAGCCTTATGCTTCTGACATTTCAGCGTCATGGAAAGAATATAAGAAAGGAAATTGCTCTTCATCGTTTCTTTATGAATGGTCAATTATATTGTGCAAGGCACCCTTATACAGACTGTTACAGGTTGTTTAGCTCTTATGCTGCGGTTATATTATGGGTTATTCCTCGCTCTCACACACTACGCGCACTTTGTCAATACACAGTGTACTGCCGAGCGCACCTTCGAATTGGTCTCCCTTACTCGATGAAGAAAAGACCACTGTCAGGTTATATCCCAGTGCCTGTAGCAAGTCGGGGTCAACCGTTTTTGTATAGTTAAACGGTATCGTAAACTCTGTCCAGCTGTCCGTTGGTGCTACAAAGCCCATGTCTGCAATAGCTATAATCTGCGCGTTTGTTTTTACATCGGCACCATTTAGTATCACACTGTTGCCAGCATTATCATGATTTTTATAAAACACGGCATAGATCGAGCCTTGATCTGTTTGTCCGCTGACAGGTCTTCCATTGCGATCTTGATAGGTTTGTCCGGGCTTATACTTGTAATAGCCTTTCAGTATGGTGGGCTTCCTGTCGAATGGAATGCCGAAATGCGTGGAACTAAGTGCATCTGTTAAGGCGTTTGTGACGTCGAAAGAACCCAGAAAAAGATTTCCTGCAGCTATGCGTTTGTTCACCAGATGGGCAATAGGCCCGGGGTCGCTTGTGGTAAGTTTTACGCCGTGTCCGTCGAAACCGTCGGCAAGGGGTATTGTAGGATAGTCTTCCGGAGGGAATGAGCCACGGCTGATTCTGAAGCCAGGGTTACCATTTGCCCAGTCATTGCCGAAGCTTCCGTCGCCTTTTTCGTTATGCCAGATATAGTATTTGTGCTCCCTTTGCTCCAGTTCAAAGTTCTCAAAATCATATTTAATAGTGTCAACCACAGTGCGAGCGACAGGCGTAATGTTCACCGTGTAGCTGCGATGCCATAGTCCGTCTTCTGACGTTACGAGATAACGCAGTGTTCCTCCCGTCGTACTGTTCACCGAATTTCCAGTTTCTTGTACTGTCGCACCGGGGGTAAGCTTGAACTTCGGCTTTATCGTGGTCAGATCGGCAGCGTGGTTGCGACGCACGTTAAAGGTGATAACGGAGTCGGTCGACAGCAATGTTACCAGAGTATCAGTAGCATTATAAAAAGTGCCAAGGGGGTTGTCGAGGTGTATTGACACTACCTCGATATCGCATTCCGAGTTTAAGGGCTCTTCCTTTATGCAGCCCGATAATGAGAGGCATATCATAGCTGCTGGCAAAATTGGAAGTTTATTGATAATGAGATTCATATAATGATTCATTGTGCAAATTTACATCATTTTTCCTCGCGCGCAAATAAATTAGCCGATTAAATTCCAATTTCATTCCATTCCCGTACTTCTGTTCATCTCAAATTGCCGGAAGAAGCCATTTTTTAAATATTTAAGGCTGATAATCAACGTCTTTCTTTTAAAATAGTTACTTTTGCATCATATTTAAATTCTTTCAGACATGAAGATAGCTTTAATTGGCTACGGCAAGATGGGACATATGATTGAACAGATTGCTCTTGCGCGTGGCCACGAGATTGTCTGCAAAATTGATCAGGACAATCAGCAGGATTTTGACTCTCCTGCGTTTTCTTCGGCCGATGTTGCCATTGAATTTACGAATCCCACAGCCGCTTATGATAATTATCTTAAAGCATTTGCCCATCATGTAAAGGTTGTAAGCGGGTCTACAGGATGGATGAAAGACCACCGGGCTGATGTAGAATCTCTCTGTCGTGATGGGCGCAACACATTGTTCTGGGCCAGTAATTATTCTGTCGGCATGGCTATTTTTCAAGCCGTTAACCGTTATTTGGCACATATCATGAATGGCTTTAGCCAGTATGATGTAGAGCTAACCGAAACCCACCATATACATAAACTTGATGCCCCTTCGGGCACGGCTATCACCCTTGCCGAAGAAATCGTTGACCGTCTCGACCGTAAAACCGTATGGAAAAAAGGCTCTGTACATTGGGATGACGGCCGTGTCGAAGGCTCCGATGAGCATCGTTCCGATGAGTTGCTTGTGAAAAGCATCCGCCATGACGAAGTACCGGGCATCCATACTGTTTGTTATGACGCTGAGGCCGACTGCATAAGTATCACCCACGACGCCCACAGCCGCAAGGGTTTTGCCCTGGGAGCCGTGCTCGCTGCCGAATATACCCTCAACCATAGCGGCCTGCTTACCACCAGTGACCTTTTTAAATTCTAAAAAATAATCTCATACCGGCCTGCACGTTGCAGGCTTTCAATAACCATCTGCGCACGTCGCAACAAGAACGAAAAACAATGATTGATAAAGAGAAAGCAAATCTTGACATGAAGAAACAATGGCTAAAGTTCGTAGCCGTGCTTGTTCCCTACCTCCTTTTCCTCCTTTGGCTCAAGAGCTGGCTGGGGCTTTTGGTTATCCCTTTCATCTACGACGTGTATATCAGCCGTAAGATTCGCTGGACCTGGTGGAAAGAAGCCGAAGGCCCCGTGCGCTTCATCATGGGCTGGGTAGACGCTTTGGTATTTGCCTTAGTGGCAGTTTATTTTATCAACCTTTTCTTTTTCCAGAACTATGTCATCCCTTCAAGTTCGCTCGAAAAGTCGTTGCTTACGGGCGATTACCTCTTCGTATCGAAGATAAGCTATGGTCCACGCATTCCCGAAACACCGCTCACAATGCCCCTTACGCAGCATACCTTGCCCATTATCAAGACAAAAAGCTATATCGAATGGCCGAAATGGGACTATCGTCGTGTCAAGGGCTTGGGCAAAGTCAAGCTGAACGATATCGTTGTCTTTAACTATCCTGCCGGTGATACCATCCTTACCGAGGAGAAATATCAGGCTAACGACTACTATGCCATGGTGTACAGCTTTGGCCAGCAGATATATCAAAGCCAGACTCCTACCCCTGTAGATCCCGCTACTTTAAACCCACAGCAGCAGTGGAATTACTTTAAAATGCTCTATGCCATAGGGCGAAGCTACATCGTTAACAATCCCAACGAGTATGGAAACATTGACCATCGTCCTACCGACAGACGCGAAAACTACGTCAAGCGCTGCGTAGGGCTCCCCGGGCAAACGCTGCAAATCAAGAACCGCATTGTGTATCTTGACGGTAAGCCCAACAAGGAGCCAGAAAATGTACAGTATACCTATTATGTAAAACTGAAAGCCGACCTGCCTGACGACCTGCTCAAGCAGCTTGAAATATCGCAGGAAGACCTCATGAGTCTGAACCAAAACGGTTACATGCCCCTCACCAAGGCGGCAGTAAAGGCCCTCCGCGCCCGTAAGGATCTGGTGGCAAGCATCCGTCTGAACACCGATGCTGTCACGGGCGACCTGTATCCTCTCGATGCCGTTACGGGCTGGACACGCGACAATTACGGCCCCGTGTGGATTCCTAAAAAGGGTGCAACGGTCAAGCTTACGATGAAAAACATTGCTCTTTACGAGCGCCCAATCCGTGTCTATGAGCACAATAAGCTTGACGTTCGCAATGGCAAAATTTATATCAACGGCCGCGAAGCCCACAGCTATACGTTCAAAATGGATTACTATTGGATGATGGGCGACAACCGTCACAACTCTGCCGACTCACGCTATTGGGGCTTTGTGCCCGAAGATCACATCGTAGGGAAGCCGATTTTTATATGGTGGAGCTCCGATCCCGACCGCCGCGGCTACTCCGGCGTAAGATGGAATCGCCTGTTCCGATGGGTTGACAATATCAAGTAAACTTTAAGTTCGTGAAGCAAGCGCTGAAGTTTTTAGTGGCGCTTTGCGTTGCAATAGTCATACTTTTTGCAGTGCGCGCCCGTGCATTCATCATCTACACTGTGCCCGCCGACCTCGATTCTATATTGAGAAAGGGCGACAGGGTGCTGGTGAACCGCATGGCGTGTGACGGGCTTTCGCGCGGCGACCTCGTGGCTTTTTCGCGCCGAGGTGTCCACGTGGGGCGCATAGTAAGCCTGCCCGGCGATACCGTCGTGTTGCGCGGAACGGCTTATGTGGTTCCCTCTGTGTGCTGCGGGCGCTGTCCTTGTGCCGACTGCCGTTTCTACGTCGTCAGTTTAGGAGCTGAAAACACCGTTGTTCATACCCACGAAATGATGGGGCGGGCTTCCAAGCTTTTTCATCTTCCATGGTAAGCCTGCTTGCATCCACTTATTTCGGCCCCGTGCAGTGGTACCAGAAACTGAATCAATCGGACTGTTGCCTGATTGAACGCCACGACCATTTCGTCAAGCAAACCTACCGCAACCGCTGTGTCATAGCCACCACAAGCGGCTTGCAGGCCCTGACCGTGCCCATAGAACGTTACGAAGGAGCCCACTGTGAGATGCGCGATATTCGCATAAGCGACCATGGTTCCTGGCGGCACCTTCACTGGAATGCCTTGCAGTCGGCCTACGGTGAGAGCCCATTCTTCGAGTTTTATGCCGATGACCTGAGCCCGTTCTTTGCGCGCCGGTGGGAGTTTCTTTTCGATTTCAATACCGCCATCACCCGCAAGATATGCGAACTACTTGATATTCATCCGCAAATAGCGTTTACCGAGGTCTATGCTTCGGCCGAAAAGGAAGGCGTTACAGACTTTCGCGACGCCATCCGCCCGAAGCATCCGTTGCCCGATGACGGTTTCCGGCCACGCCGATACTATCAGGTATATGAACAGAAACACGGCTTTCAGCCCAACCTTTCCATCCTCGACCTGTTGTTCAACGAGGGTCCGGAGGCTGTTTTATACCTTTAATAAGCAGACGATTACGTGGGAAAAACAATGTGTCTTTTTCTTAAATTTTCTTTCTTTTCGCCTTACCTTTGATTAAATTTGTAACTTTACAGCCTGTTATTATAACGTTTTAAACTTATCATTATGAAAATCAAACATGCAAAGATGGCAGTTTTGCTGACGGCTGGCTGTCTGTTATCAAGTTCCTGTGTGGGTAGTTTCTCGTTGTTTAACAAAATAGCAAAGTGGAACAAACATGCTACGAAGTACAAGTTCCTGAACGAAGTTATCTTCCTTCTCATCAGTCCCGTCTATGCCGTATGCGGTGCTGCCGATGCGATCGTGCTTAACAGTATCGAGTTCTGGACCGGCGAGAATCCGGTAGCCAGCAATATTGGTAAAACGAAACAGGTGTTGGGAGAGGACGGTCGCTATTATGCAGTCAAGACTTTAAAGGATGGATACGAAATTACCGACCCTGACGGAAACAAGCAGTTGTTTACTTATGACAAGGCTTCTAACAGCTGGTCAGAGACCCAGGGGGGCAAGACGCAGCAACTCTTCCGCTTTAATTCTGACGGCACTGTGCGCGTAGTGCTGCCCAGTGGCAAGGCAATGGACGTATCGCTCAACACTGAAGGCGTGAACCAGCTGCGCGGAGCGATGGGCGTTGATGCCCTCTGGGCCATGCGATAAGACTGGCAGGCGGCTCCGTTCATGCAACATGAGCTGCCTCATTACGGTTGAACGAGGTGCGACAAATGTATGTTTTGTCGCACCTTTTTTCTGTCAGACCTATGTCTTTACGCCGTAAAGACAATGCGATTACGCCGTAAAGGCAAAACGATTACATCGTAAAGGCAAAACGATTACATCGTAAAGGCAACGTGATTACGGCGTAAAGGGTGGATGATTACGATGTAAAGGCAAGGCGATTACACCATAAAGGCAGAACCTTAACAGTGTAAAGGCTATGCGATTACTGCGTAAACGTCTGCCCCATACTCTGCGAACTGCTCACACGAACATCGATGGAATGGGGCGTTTTTGAAGAAAAAGCCTACTTTCTCCGTCGCTTCACCCTCTCCTTTACGCCGTAAAGGGAACGTAAAAACGAGAGGGAGATGTCTATAATACGGCTTAAAAGTTTATAAAAAACTGTATAACAGAGAGTTATTAATAACACTCATATTTCGCGCATACGCAGTCAAGGTATTACCTAACCGAAAATATCGCAGGGAGAAAAGGAAAAAACGTAAAATTTTTCATGGTTTTTCCTCATACAGTTTAAATCTAATAGGGACGAGACAGACAACGTTTACAGGCTTTCCATTCTGCCTTCCTGGAATCCATTTTGGCATTAATTTCACCAGGCGTATTGCCTCCCTATCGAGCAATGGGTCAACACTCCGAACTACTAATGGATTTAAAATATTTCCTTCACAATCGACAACGAACTGCACTACAACGCGCCCCTCTATCCTGTGCTCACACGATACGGAAGGGTATCTGAGGCTGTCGGCAATGAATTTCATCATTGCTGCCTGACCTCCTGGGAATTGGGGCATCTGTTCTACAACCTGATAAACCTTGCAACACGGAGTATCCGTATTCTGTGCACGAGCAGTTGTAAGGGTAGTAAAGCCCAGAATAAGAAAGAATAATAGCTTTTTCATTGTCGTTTGATTGAATAAGTTCGATACTTCTGCGTGCTTATGACATTACATTACGAATATAGAGCGAGATAGATATCTTAAATAAGTATTTGCCACCATAATGATGTTAAGTATAATAATAACAGAGAAACAGTAGTCTGTTGCCCGAAGTCTACAATAATTTACACCAGCACGGATTAAAATTTAAATGTTATAGGAAGACGGTACTTGACATTTACAGGCTCTCCATTCACCCTTCCTGGCTTCCATTTAGGCATGCGTTTGACAACTCTTAGTGCTTCGGCATCGAGCAACGGGTGCGCAGAGCGTACCACCGTAGGATGGGTTATACGTCCCTTTTTGTTAACAACAAAAGTCACTATCACGCGTCCCTCTATCTTATTTTTCTGTGCTTCGGCAGGATACTTGACTTTATTGCACAGATATTTCATCAGTTCTCCCTGCCCTCCGGGGAATTGGGGCATCACCTCTACAACGTCGTACACTTTACCGTGCGGCTTTTCCGATTGCTGTGCGCCGACTGTTGTAAGGGCGGTAAAAGCCAGCATTAGAACGAATAACAGCTTTTTCATTGTCTCTTTATTTAATAGGTTTAACTTTTTTATTTAGTTTTGTCACGATATTGCAAATATAGGGTGAAATGTCTGACAATGCAAAAAATTCATTATATAAGCTTTCGTATAAGGCAAAAAAAGGTGCAAAAAGGCCGTTTTTCGCTTACGCCATCGCAATTATACCATGTAAAATTCCATCAAAACAGCCCTTCGATTCTGAAAATATACGGGAAATGGTGCTTGGAATTCGGTTTAACATAAACGTGCACCAATTGTAACAAATTAACATATTTTGTTTTGTACGATTGGAATTTCGTGCCTATCTTTGCCGCCGTATTCAGTAATCCAAAGAAAATTTAACGAAGAAAAACATGATTTGCCAGCGCAGTTACTACCAGTGCGCCTGCAAAACCATATATCCTGTGCATGTCCCAAGCACGGCTTACAAACACATCGACGATTCCAAGAGGTAAGTATCTATTCACAATTCAAATAGGCAACAATGAGTAAAAATCAAGTTATTAAGACAATTTACCCCAAACCGGAAATTGAAATCATACACATCCTTATGGAGTGTCAGCTATTAGATGAGTCCGTTCCGGGCAATCATCAACCGGGGCACCATAAACAAGGGCCTGAGGAAGAAGAAGATGCCGGAGCGAAAAGAGGCTTCTTCAGTGAAAGTGTAGGCTATACTTCTGAAACACTTTGGGAAGATTAAGACAAAAACAACAGCAAAAATCCATTACAATGAGCATTAAGTTATCATATCACGAGGTCATGGGCGCCCTCTTTGTTCTTTTAACAGTTGCTACAAGTTGCTCTAACGACGACTTGGCAACGAAAACAGAGACAAAGCCAACAACCGACAATACAGAAGTAGCACAGGTCAACTTTGTAGCAGGGCATGACGGTACACGCACATCACTGAATTACGATTCAGGAGCTTTCTTTTGGGAAGACGGAGACCGGATTTATATAAAAGACGATAACAATACCTTTCATGCCAGCAGCAATGCCGTATCAGGCAGCAAAGTGCCTTACTTTAAGTTTATGATGCCAGGCAAATATACCGCCAATGAATATACGGTATATTATCCCGGCCAGAACGGAACCGACAATCAAGTAACCATAAAAGCCTCCCAAACCCAGACGGAACCCAACAGTACCCAGCACATCGGAACCTCTGGCGACTGCGGTACAGGTAAGGCAATCAGGCAGCCGAACGGTCAATATACATTCAGTCTTACCCACTCTGCTGCGTTTCTTTGTTTTGAGCCTACCTACGATCACTCGCTTATAAGCACCTATGTAACAAAGATAGAAGTTACTTCTGACAAACCCATTGCCGGTACCTATACGCTCAATGCTACCAACGGCAAACTTACCGGAACGGGTAATGCCAAGACCGTCACACTTACGACTAAAGGTACAGGCGGCAATACCATTGGCTTTCCCATGAAGACAAAGGCTACAGGCTGCTCTGCAGGTAGGGCATTCATGGTTATAGCACCGGGTACATACAAGCTTACCATTAAATACTATCTGAACGATCCACAGACCGGTGTGAACGGAATTGTGACAAAATATCTTAAGTCTGGTACTTATAATGCAAACGACTACTATGATATTTCTGCCGCACTGAACATTAGATCGTATAAGGACGATTACTACACTTGGGATGCTAAAGCAGAATATTGGGCAGGTTATAAAGACGTTCAGCCCAAGACAGTAGGCCGCAGTAACAGCAACTATCCTACAAGTGCCGACGCTAACCGATGGTTCAATACCGCTATTTTCCCGACCGCAGCAAGCAAAACGGCCAAGGATTGTCCAAATGTCAATGAGTGTATGTGGTACTGTGTGAAAGGCGATCCGCATTGGGATAACACCACTCCTTGGACAGTTTGGGGACATCTGTACACAGGTGGCATGTGGTTTAAGAAAGCAAACGTCATCGCCTCTGACAACGGAAAAGCCAATGCAGCTGCGCTTAAAGCTTCCGCTCCTAATGGTAAGGATTACGCCCACACACAACACTTTGAAACTCCACCTAATAATAACAGAATAGAATCGGGTGCACCTGCCAAACGTAGCAAGTATTTCTTCTTGCCTGCCATGGGTAGTTATAACGACAAGGGGACCTTCAGAGAGTTCGGAAGCATAGGACGATACTGGGCAAGCACACTATATCATTACGACAAAGATGTTTCCTACAGTCTCTACTTCAAAGCTAATGATGTGGTTGTAAGCAATCTAATTAATAGATCCAACGGCTTACGATTGTGGACCTCTGAATAATCTTCTTCTACATTATATGTAACGACAAGTGTGTGATCTGTCCGGAGAACTCTCCCGACAAAGCCACACACTTGTCGTTAATTCTGGGATATATTAATGATTTGAGCTTAATAAGTAAGCCTGGCAATAAAGAGAACAAACAGCATGGAACAGATTCTTGCTTAGACCAGATTAAAACGGCATTAAGCATTAAGTGATAAGAACTTTCCATGCTTGGATAATCTGTCAGAAAAGGGCAGCATACGAACCTATCTTCACATAAAAAATAAGGGACCGCAAACTCGAAATGGAGATGTGGTCCCTTAACTGCGTTAGTATGTTATGAAAAATTTGAGAGAATAGAAGCTTCACAGCTTCGTTGTTGTTGTTTTACTAAACATGATTTTATAGAGAAAGCATAGAAATATTCTTCATTGTAATTGCCTGCGGTTTTCAGGCTGCGGGCGCCGACTTACTGGGCCTTTTTGGTAGGCATTGCCATACTCTGCTGGATGGTATCCACCTTGGCGCTGTCGTCCATAGCCACCGAAGTGCCTTTCTGAAGCTCGGGCTTATAATAGCCATCGTAGCTGCTGATCGGGTCTTTCTGCTGACGGGTAAACGACACTTGCACGGCGTTGCCGAGCGTAAGCACAATGGCAACAACGGCAGCAGCCTTGAACAGCGGCTTCAGACGCTGCGGCATGGTGATGATGCGCGCCTTGACGGGTTCGGTCTTCTCAATAGAAGCCAATAGCTTACGGTCGAAATCATCGCCCAATACATTCTGTTCAGTCTCCTGCCCAGCATAGGCAAAGAGGGACTTGTAACGCTTTAGCTCAGCAGGAATAACCTCCTGACGGAAGAAAGCTCGCAAGATGCTCTCTTCCTCAACAGAAGTTTCGCAGCGCCAATAGCGTTCTAATAACTGATTAATGTATTTATAGTCCATTGTTTTCTTGTTTCTATTATTACGACGAGCAGTACTAAAGAAAGTTACATGCTTATGCAGTTTTAACACGTTTTAAATATTTAAACACTGGAAAAACGGGAAGGAGGGGAGTTTTTAAAGAAGAGAAAAGGCAGTTAAAGTCCTTTCTCAAAACTGTCGAGTTTATCAAAACGTTGCTTGATAGCCTGCCGCCCGCGGAAAATATTCACCTTAACCTGCTCTTCGGTAATGCCAAGAATCAGTGCGATATCCTTGTAGGTCTTACCCTCAAAGTCGCGGAGCTGAATGCAGCTGCGTTGTTTTTCGGGCAGACTGTCGACAATCTGGCGTACCAAATTCATCTGGTCATTGACAATGGTCTGCCTGGAAGGGTCGTTCGCAGCATCTATCTGGTCGCTCTCTTTGTCGTCCAAAGTCTTGTTCTGATTATCATGACGTTTGATGCTGTCGAGCGAAAGGTTACGGCAAACTGTAAAACAGAAAGCTTCAATATTATCAATCTGGTTCCAGGTGTCGCGGCGGTTCCACACCTTGATGAGCGTTTCCTGCACAATATCCTCGGCTTCAGCCGTGTTGAGCGTGATGCGAAGGGCAAGACGATACAGCTGATTTTTCAGTGGAAGAATATCTGTGCGGAAGTTGAGCATAAGCTAACGTAGAATACAGTAAAGTGTTTAAGGACGGGCTATTCGGCGGCTATCCATCCACACTATGAAATAAGGCTCGCTCCAAATAGGTGTAGCCGTAAAGGCCTGAGCGGTAATTGCTGCGAAATTCCTTGCCCTCGTCAAGCGAGAGTTTGCCCTCTTTAACGCTCTTTGTCACCCATTGTTCGATCTGGCGAACCAGTTTTTTGGGGTTGTATTGCACGTATTCGAGCACCTCTTCAACCGTTTCGCCGTCTATGATCTGATCAATATGGTAGGTTTCGTCCCTGACAGAGATGTGAGCTGCGTTCGTATCACCGAAGAGATTGTGCATATCGCCAAGTATTTCCTGATAGGCACCAACAAGGAAAACACCGATATAATAAGGTTCGTTCTTACGCAACGCGTGTACGGGAAGCACGTTGGAGAGGGTTCCTCCTGCAACAAAATTACTGATTTTACCGTCTGAATCGCAGGTGATATCCTGCAAAGTGCAATTGCGTGACGGGCGTTCGTCAAGGCGTTGTATGGGCATGATGGGGAACAACTGATCGATACCCCAGCAGTCGGGCAGGCTCTGGAAGAGTGAAAAATTACAGAAATACTTGTCGGCAAGCAGCTTATCAAGGCCCCGCAACTCGTCAGGGATATGCTTCATGCCACGGGTAAGCGCGTTAATTTCGTGACAAACGCTCCAGTACATGGCTTCAATCTCGGCGCGGGTCTTTAAATTAATCATACCGTGCGCAAAGAGATCAAGACTGTCTTCACGAATTTGATCGGCGTCATGCCAGTCTTCAAGCATGGTCTTGAGGTTGAGATTGCACCATATTTCATAAAGGTCCTTGACAAGTTTATGGTCAGTAGGCTTTGCCTCAAACTCTTCGGGCATCACCGGCAGTGACGCAGCACCAAGCACGTCAAGCACAAGAACCGAATGGTGGGCGGCCAGAGAGCGGCCGCTTTCTGTAATGATGTTGGGATGAGGAATGCCATTTCGATTGGCCACATCGGTGAACGAGTAGACACAATCGTTAATATACTCCTGAATGGAATAGTTAACAGAGCTTTCCGAATTGCTTGAACGGGTGCCGTCATAGTCCACACCAAGTCCGCCTCCACAGTCGACATACTCGATATTATAACCCATCTTCCGAAGGTTTACATAGTATTGCCCCGCTTCGGTCAGTGCGTTTTGTATACGCCGAATCTTCGTAATCTGGCTGCCAATATGGAAGTGAATAAGCTTGACGCAATCGTGTAAGCCTACCTCATTTAGCTTATCAAACGCCTGTAAAAGCTCGGAAGAGGTAAGACCAAACTTCGATGCGTCACCGCCACTCTCGGCCCATTTGCCCGAGCCGGAGGAAGCAAGTTTGATACGTATACCCAAATTCGGCTTTACATTCAGGCGTTCGGCAGCTTTCGCAATGACGTCAATTTCATTAAGTTTCTCAACAACAAGGAAAATGTGCTTACCCAGTTTCTGGGCGAGCATAGCCAATTCGATATAATTTTCGTCCTTATAGCCGTTACAGATTATGAGAGAATCGCTCTTGCATTGCACCGCAATGACGGCATGTAACTCGGGTTTTGAGCCTGCTTCAAGACCTAAATTGAACTTGCGCCCGTGCGAAATTATTTCGTCAACAACGGGTTGCATCTGGTTTACCTTGATAGGATAGATGATAAAACTCTCGCCCTGATAGTCGTATTCCTTTGCAGCTTTCTGAAAACATGAAGCCATTTTTTCGATACGATTGTCAAGAATATCGGGGAAACGAAGCAATACAGGCGGTGTGACATCACGTAAAGCCAGTTCGTCTACAATCTGACGGAGGTCTATTTTGACATTGTTTTTGCTGGGATTGACATAAACGTTTCCGTTCTCATTAATGCCAAAATAAGATGTTCCCCACCCATTGATATTGTAGAGCTCCTTAGAGTCTTCAATAGTCCATTTCTTCATTTGTCAGCTATCTCTTCTTAATGCTTGATATTTTATACCGAAAAATTAACGATTATACACCGAGCCTGGTGCGGATTTGCGATACAGTTATGTTGATTTTCTGATAGCTGTCCATCAGTGTTACGTCAACAATATGGCGTGCCCGACTGTAAAAAAACTCACGCTGTGCCAACTGTTCACTGATAAAGAGCTGTACCTCATCGGGTGTTTTGTTCAGTAAAAGCGGCCGAATAGTCTTCCCCATCTTCAAGTGTGCATAAAGTACGTCGGGCGTGCATTTCAAATAGAAACTTTCACCCTGGCGGTTGATATAGTCGATGTTATCAAAGAAGCAAGGAGTTCCGCCGCCACAACTAATGACAACATTCTCAAACTCGGCTACCTCATGCAGCATATTACGCTCTATTTTACGAAATTCCTCCTCGCCCCGTTCGTCAAAAATCTGCCTGATAGTTTTACGCATACGTCCTTCAATATACCAGTCAAGATCATAAAAAGGCATATTTAGTTCTCTGGAAAGGGCCTTGCCGACGGTAGTTTTACCAGAACCCATATAGCCTAAAAGGATGATGCGCACAGGCTTCATTTTCTACCTCTTCTGGCTTTTGGTTCCGGCGCATTCTTAATCATATCCATACACTCGGCATATTTCATATCGCCGGCCAAGGCTCGCTCATGGAATTTCTTATCAATATGATAGTTCTTACCGTCATAAGACAGGTAAGGACCGTAACGGCCTTTCAACAATTCCAACTTTGGGTCTTCGTCAAAAGTCTTGATATGGCGCTCTTTTTCCTGCTTACGCTTCTCTTCTATCAGTTCGACGGCAGTCTCAAGAGTAATCGTCATCGGGTCTTCATCCTTGGGAAGTGAGACGTATTTCTTGTCGTGCAGAACATAAGGGCCGAAACGTCCTACCCCAACGCTTACTTTAGAACCGTCATAATCACCTAAGTTTCGCGGCAGTTTAAATAGTTCGAGAGCCTCTTCAAGAGTTATGGTTTCGATGCTTTTATCTTTAGGGAGCTGCGAGAAGCGTGGCTTTTCTTCATCATCAGCAGAGCCAATTTGGACGACAGGGCCAAAGCGTCCAATTTTAACGAATACGGGTTTACCCGTTTTCGGATCAACGCCTAACTGACGTTCACCAGCTTTATGCTCCGAACGTTGCTGTACAACATTCTCTACAATGGGCTCGAATTTATGGTCGAACTTCTTCATCATATCCTTCCATTCTTCCTTTCCCTCGGCTATTTGATCAAACTGGTTTTCTACTTTAGCCGTAAAATTATAGTCCATGATATCAGGGAAATTCTTTTGAAGGAAATCATTCACAACAATACCTATATCTGTGGGCAGTAATTTCCCTTTCTCAGAACCCACCATTTCTTTCCTTTTACGTGTGGTAATGGCGTTTCCTTTCAGCGTATTGATGACGTATGAACGTTCCTCGCCTTTCTTGTCGCCTTTCTGGACATACTCACGTTGCTGGATTGTTGAGATAGTTGGAGCATAGGTTGACGGGCGCCCAATGCCCAATTCCTCCATTTTGTGCACCAAACTCGCCTCTGTATAACGTGCCGGACCCTGTGAGAAGCGCTCAGTTGAGACAATCTCTCCGCGCTCCATCTTATCGTTTATATGTAATGCCGGCAATACAGAAACTGCGTCTTGACCTGACATGGATTCGTCATCAACTGATTCTCGGTAGACTTTCAGAAAACCATCAAAAATGATAACTTCACCATTTGCCACAAATTTCTCTTCAGCTCCATTAATATCAATAGTCACCGTTGTCCTCTCAATTTGAGCATCTGCCATCTGGGAGGCTATCGTGCGCTTCCAGATAAGGTCGTAAAGACGGCGCTCCTGGCTGGTCCAATCAAAACCTTCTGTGTTGATAAATGTTGGGCGGATGGCTTCGTGGGCTTCCTGCGCACCCTTAGAATGGGTGTGAAATTTACGGGGATAACTATAATCTGCACCGTAGCTTTCAACTATCTCTTTCTTACTTGCATTAATGGCAAGCGACGAAAGATTAACGCTATCGGTGCGCATGTAAGTAATGCGCCCACTCTCATAAAGACGTTGGGCCACCATCATTGTCTGCGACACGGTAAAGCCGAGCTTACGCGCAGCTTCCTGCTGCAAGGTGGAAGTTGTAAAGGGTGGCGCTGGAACGCGCTTCAAAGGCTTCTTGACAATGTTTTCAACTACGAAGTCGGCATTTTTGCATTTCTCAAGAAAAGCCATGGCTTCATCATGGCTGTTGAAACGCCTGTCAAGTTCAGCCTTAACTTCGTTGCGGCTACCATTGGCTTCTATCACAAAGAACGTGGCATTAATGCGGTAATAAGGTTCACTCTTAAAGGATTGGATTTCGCGTTCGCGCTCTACAATAAGCTTCACGGCTACGCTTTGCACGCGACCCGCTGAAAGAGCAGGCTTAACCTTACGCCAAAGCACAGGTGAAAGCTTAAAACCAACCAAACGATCAAGAACACGTCGAGCCTGCTGCGCATTCACCAGGTTCATGTCAAGATGACGCGGAGTCTGGATAGCCTCTAAAATAGCAGGTCTGGTAATTTCGTGAAAGACAATGCGACTTGTTTTCTCTTCATCGAGCCCTAAAACTTCACAAAGATGCCAGCTGATAGCCTCTCCTTCGCGGTCCTCATCAGATGCAAGCCAAATCTTTTTGGCAACCTTAGCATTCTTCTTCAGTTCAGTTACAATCTTCTTTTTATCCTCCGGTATCTCGTAGTCCGGCTCAAAGGTCTTCTCGTCTATGCTGAGTTCTTTTTTCTTCAAATCGCGAATATGGCCATATGAAGACATTACCTTGAAGTCTTTCCCCAAAAACTTCTCTATCGTTTTTGCCTTCGCAGGACTCTCTACAATCACTAAATTATCTTGCATCTTATAGCTATTGTTATTTAAT
>ERZ772960.1458-NODE-1458-length-18878-cov-3.316421_pt1 | contig 18878 bp, 9 predicted proteins | sample MGYA00580678_ERZ772960 | MGnify/ENA primary metagenome ERZ772960 (study PRJEB29015, sample SAMEA2737930) | human oral metagenome | biome: human oral; feature: human-associated habitat; material: dental | place: China | collected 2059 ... | reverse complement strand
ATGCCGTGCTCAGGACGGTTAACGCGGCGGCCCTGCAGGTCGTAGTAGTAGCCGTCGGCAGCTTTTTCCGGGGCGGGCCTTACGGTTTTGATGCCCGTTGCCACAGGAACACCGGTCTGTGGCAGGGCTACCATATGCGAAGGACCAATGTAAGTATCCAGTCCGTCAATAACCGTCTGCCCGTCTTTTGTATAGCCGTATATCTTGCCTGCGGTGCCGTATGTGCGCGAATCGGTAACATAGATGTTGCGCGTATAGGGCGAAACGTAAACGCCATAGGGATTTTGCAGCGCATTTATCTTTGCCGTTACGTCGTCGTTGTATATTTTATCGGTTACGGTAGCGGTGCGGGGGTCGAGGGTTTTCAGCACCAGCGACGAGCCGCCGCTGTAATTAAAGCTCGTGCCCACGATGGTTGTATTGTGGGTTGAAGCAAAGTCGAAAGTCTTCACCTCCTCGGTGTCGAGGTTCAGCAAAACCGTTGCCGCGGGCACATCAGTATAGTTGCCGGCTGCATTAATAAGCATGTATTTGCCTGCCAGCGACGTGTTGCCGTAGAGGTTTTTCTTGCCTGTTTCAATATTCTTGATGAAAGTCATCGATGCCGCATCAACCACGCTCACCGTCGATTCGTGGCTGTGTGGTTCCTGAAAACTGTAGCCGCCGCTGTTGGCTACGTACAGTTTTCCTTTGTAGATTACGATGCCTTCGGGTTCCCATCCCACCTCGCAGGTGCCTACAATTTTGTGTGTACGCACGTCGATTTTGGCTACAAAGCCTTTCGTAAACGTTTTACCTGCACACTGATGGGCGTACGATGTAACGTAAAGATAACGGCCATCGGAAGCCAACCGGCGGTTGTTGGGCACGTCTTCAGTGGCTCCGCAGGCCTTGCCGTCGGGGTGGATGAACTGGATAATGTTCGACCAGTTTACGCAAACAGCCAGCAGCGTATCGTTAACCTGGATAAGATGGTTGGGCGTGTCGCCGAGTTTCTTGCCGTTAACCTGCCTGAACCATCCGTTGGTCAGCGTGTGGTTATCGCCGTTGTAGAACGAAAGCTGGCCGTCGTCCTGCTGCCATGAGCCTTCGTCGCAGAAGACGAGGCTCTCTTTCCGGGGGTCAGACGTCTGGGCCTGAACGTGTAATACCGATGCCGTCAGCACCAGCACGAGTGAAAGTAACTGTTTAATCATGTTGTAAAGTTTATGTGATGATCAATAAAATTAGCTGTTATCGTTTGTGCAGAACCATGTGCAGGGGCATCAATGCTTCAGAAATCCACGCGCAGCGTGCCCATGAAACGTCGGCCCGGCATGGGCCATCGCACAATCATTTCGTAGGGTTTGTCAAATAAATTCTGGCATTCGGTCTCCACCGTCCATCGTCGCCACGTATAGGCGACCTTGATATCGGTGCAGTTGTAGGCCGGAAGGGGAGGCTCAAGACTGTTCTGAAGTGTCCAGAATCGGCTGCCGACGAACATGTCTGACACCGTAGCCGCCAGCCCCCGCCACCGGAAGGTGTAGATGGCTGTGAAGCTCCAGCGCGGCGAGTAGGCAATGAAGTCGTTGTAATCGCCGCCTGCGGGGTCCGTCCGGTTGCGGTCATCCTGAAACGTTCCGGTAAGCATGAGGGTGTGCTTCCGCCATACGGCCGTGGCCTGTGCGTTGACGCCGAGGCACCTTGTCGAGCCATAGTTGAGCATGGTCCATTGCAGGGTGCCGCGCCCGGGCAGGCAAACAATGCGGTCGGTAATCGTATTGTAGTAGGCATCGGCCTGAAATGACAGCCACGAGGCGGTGTAGGAGGCGCCGAAATCAAGCTGTCGGGTGTATTCGGGACGCAGGTTTCGGTTGCCCACGAGGGTGTAATAGAGGTCGTTCAGCGTCGGAGCGCGGAACACGCTCTTGTAGAAAGCCCTGAGCGTCCAGCGCCCGAGGGTGTACGATGCCAGCGCATCCCACGTCACTCTGTTCAGCGGTTTCGCTGCCCCAGCGCGGTGGTCGGTCACGTGTGTGTACAGCATCGTGGCGTTCAAACTAAGGTTTCGCACGCGCCAGAAGGCAGAAAGCGACGACTTGCTGTCAATACGGTAGACGTAACGAAAGAATTTCATGTCGCTCATAAGGTCGCTCCAGCGAAAGTCGGTCGACGCCGAAACCGACACGTTACGCCATATCCACGAAGCGGCCACGGCCGAGTAGGCGTCTTGTTGGTGGTAGCGGGTGTTGGCGTGTACGCTGATATTCTCGTCATAATCCGACCTGTAGTGCAGGCGGTCGTTGGCATATTTGGCGATGGCCCTGATGCCAAAGGCCCCGAAGCGCTGCCTGTACGTGAGTTGTGTAAAGAAGTTTTGGTCCCACTCGCGCCCCAAATCGGTGTACTTGTCCGTCAGTCTTCGCACCACACCACCTGGTAATCCGCGCTGCGACATATAATAATAGGTATGCACCGACAGCGGCCCCGCGAAGGCCGCACCCTCAATACGGAACTGGTCTATGTCGCCGTTGCGCCGCACGCCCGTCGTATCCTCATACTCTGTATGGTATCTGAACGGATAGTTTCCGTCAGAATGCGTAAACTGTGCGTCGATAAAGCCCAGCCTTTTGTAGCTCCACGTGGCCGAAACACGATGTGTATTGAACGAGCCTACGCCGTAGGCAGCCGTGAGCGACGAGCTGTCGGGGCGGTGAGTAGCCAGGTAGACCGTCGAGGCCGAGGCGTATTCGCTGGCCATCATCAGCAGTTCGGTTTTGTTGGCATTGAAGAGAGACACCGACTCGAGCGTTGAAAGCGAATACTTTCCCAGGTCAACCGTGCCGTTCTGTGCATTGGTAACGCGCACACCGTCAATGTAAACGCCCACATGCTGCGACCCCATCGACCGCACGTTCACGGTTTTTTGTCCGCCCAGTCCGCCGTAATCCTTCACCTGCACGCCCGCCATGTATTTCAGCGCATCGGCTATGCTGCCCGACGCTATGCCCTTGAGCTGTGCCCGGGTCATCGTCTGGTGCGGCGTCTGGTTGCGCAAGGCCGTGGTCACAACCTCGTGCAGGCTGAACGTGCTGTCGCGAAACACCCGCGAAGTGTCGGCTTCCGGCCCGCCCGCCGCGAAAGAACGCACGGCCGAGAACCACATAAAAACCAACAGCACAGCGTGCCGTCTGCTCATCATCATGTTGCTGATACCTGTCGTTTGAGGCGTCCGTAGTCCCGCAGACGCGCGTAATCAAGCCATGGCAGGTCTTCTGACTCGCTCTGAAAAGGGCGGTCCGATCTTCCCAATACGTAAAAGCCGAGGCGGCTTTACGTTCAGTGACCACAATTGAACCGTCCGGAAAAAGAACTCACAGCTACGGGTATAGTTGCCGGTTTGCACGGCATTCCCATCTTAGCCCGACGGGATTGTCTCCCGTTCAGGAACCATTGCGCGGCGCAAAGTTACGAAAAAAATCGCCGAAAAGCCCGTAATTTAGTTTTTTTTCTCTACCTTTGGCGACGTAAAGCCATGGCTTTCAATTCAATTCCTAAATCCTGAAAATCAAACATGATGAGGCTTTCCCGTCTTCTTTCCTTACTTTTTCTGTGCGTTTTCACGGCCCGGAGCCATGCCCAATCCATCGTATGCCACGTTACGGGGCACGTTGACGACCCCCGCGAAAAGGAGGTAATGCTCTTCGAAACTTTCAGCGACATCCGCAACGGGCATTATAAAAAGGTGCCCGTAAAGCAGGGGAAATTCGCCTGCGACATCCGTACCGACCGGCCCAAAGGCTATTATGTGGTGCTGACAAGCGAGCATGCGCGCGGCTCCATGCGCGTGGCCGACTTCATTGTAGAGCCTGCCGACGTGCACATTACCATACCGCGGGCTACCGACGAGGGCGACGACGTTATCCGCATATCCTCACGGGGCCCCGAAAACACGATGGCCATGCGCTACATTGCTTTCCGCGACTCGCTTTTCAAAGCCTATGAGCCTCGGCTCCAGAGCCTTACAGCGCCGCCGCCCGCCGCAGCCGACACGTCGCGCGAAGAGCGTCAGGAGGCCCTCAGCGTGAAGCAGAAATACGAGCAGATAAACGACGAGATGGGCCTTAAAAAGGCGGAATGGATAGCTTCGCACGTGTGTTTCTACAGCCTTTCGCGCATCATGCACGACCTTTCATCCTTTGCACCCCCGCGAACAAGGGAGCGACTGACAGAGATTTATTACGAAAAGTTCGCCCGTTTCATGCCCTCTCATCCTTACCATGAGTCGATTCTCCACGTAGCTGCCGCCCTGCAGCTGAAGCCCGGACGCAAATATATCGACTATCTTGTGCCCGACGGGCGCGGCCGCGACGTCATGTTGTCGTCGCTTTATCAGGGCAAGCTCATCTATATTAACCTGTGGGCGTCGTGGTGCGGCTCCTGCAGGAGGCATGCAAAATCGCTCATTCCCCTTTACAATAAATATAAAGACCGCGGCTTCCAAATCATATCCTTTGCCCGCGAAACGCGTAAGGGCGCAATGGAAGAGGCCGAAGAGCGCGACGGATACCCCTGGAAGTCGCAGGCCGAGCTGAACGACCGTCACCGGATTTGGCTGCGCAACGGCCTCGGTAACGCCGGCGGAGGGGGTTATCTCATTGATAATCATGGCACCATCCTTGCCGTTTATCCCACCGCCGACGAGCTGGAGGCCATCCTCGAGCGCCGGTTATAGGCTTTTTTGTGCCCTCCGTTACGTCCGCTCTCGCCCCCTAAGGCGGGGCTACAAGCCCCGTAAGTTAGGGAGATGGGGAGCTGAAAAGGTTTGCTCTCGCCCCCTAAGTTAGGGGGCTGGGGGTCTGAACGCCCCAGTTCCCCATACTTATTCATTTTCCTTGCGCCTTTTATGATATAGCCTTGCGTCCTTTAATTTAGCAGGATAGGGGTCTGAACGCCCAATCTTCCCATGCTTATTCGTTTGTCGCAAGCCCCCTATACTGTGGCCTCACGCGCTTAACTTTGATGGCCCGTGCACACGAATACCTACCCATTTCCCTACATTTTTCCACTCGCCGGGCACTGCTCATACCCCTGTAGCCCCCTAACTTAGGGGGCTCGTGCACACGGATGTCCACCCGTTCCTCTCTTATCTTCTTGCTTTCCCAGCTTGGGTTTCAGGTTACCGCGGCCGCCATACATGCGTGCGACGGCCGTCCGCAGCTCGTATGACGGCCGTCGTACGGGTCTTTTGACGCCCGCCGTACTCCTTCTCCAAGCTCCTGAATCAGAGAATTTATAACAAATGCAGGGCGACCCCGCTGGGGTCGATAGCGTGGCTTGATACTCTCTACCCCGCATCACTTGCCCTGCAAGCTGATACGGGGTTATGGAAAGGTGAAGTCTCCGACTTCATGATACGTCGTGAAGAATGATATAATGCGCCGTAAAAAATGGTATGATACATCGTAAAGAACGGTGTAATACGCCGTGAAGAATGGTGTAATACGCCGTAAGAGATGGTATGATACGTCATAGAAAATGGTGTAATACGCCGTAAAAAATAGTGAAAAGAAGTGTTGGCGAGCCTATTAAGCCAGATGCTCGGGCCCCATAAGTCAGGCGGTTACGCGCGTCTGAATATCATTTGTTGAGTGGGAAGGTGTAAAGAAATATACGGGTATTCATGCCTCTAACCCCTTAACTTAGGGCGCTTGGAGCCCTGATATTAAGGAATTATGTGTGTCAGGACAATGCTCGCAGGGCAGGAAGGAGTAGGGAAATATACGGGCATTCAACCCCTTGCCCCCCTGATTCAGGGGGCTTGCAACAATACCACGGCAAGCTCGGGGAAATAAGCCGAGGGTTTATTTTATGCGGTCGAGATATTCGCGGGGAATAACGGGCATGGCTCCGTCGCAGGTGCAGACGTAGGCGCTGACGTCAACGGCCAGCTGATGCGCCTCTTCGATGCTTTTTCCGGACAGGGTTGCAGCCACGAAGCTGGCGGTGAAACTGTCGCCTGCGCCCACGGTGTCGGCCACGTTAACCTTGGGAGTTTCGAAGAATGACTTGTGTTCGGGCGCAAAAACATAGCTTCCGTTGATGCCGCAAGTCAGTACGAGCATGTCGAGATTGTACTTACCGAGCAGCAACCAGCACTTATTCTCCATGTCAAGACCCGGGTAACCGAACAGCCGCCCGATGGTAACGAGTTCTTCGTCGTTAATCTTGAGGATGTTGCAACGGTGCATCGACTCGCAGATTATCTCCTTCGTATAGAACTGCTGGCGCAGGTTGATGTCGAAAATCTTCAGGCAGTTCTTCGGCGTAGCGTCGAGAAAGCGGTTGATGGTCTGGCGCGAGACGTCGCTCCGCTGTGCCAGGGAGCCGAAGCACACGGCGTGGCACTGGTGTGCGACGGCCTCAATGTCGGGGGTAAAAGGTATGTTATCCCATGCTACGTCGGTCTTGATGTCGTACGTCGGCACGCCTTCGTCGTCGAGAGAAACCTGTACGGTGCCGGTGGGATAATCGACAACGGGCATGATATATTTCAGACCGTTCCTCTTGAATGTGTTGATAGTCTCGTCGCCGAGGGCGTCATTGCCGAGCGCGCTAATCGCCCACGAATCGAAACCAAACTGGCTGACGTGATAGGCAAAGTTGGCAGGAGCGCCGCCTAACTTGCTTCCTTCGGGCAGGCAGTCCCATAAGGCCTCGCCAATGCCTACGATTTTTTTTCCCATAATCAAAAGTATATTAGTGTTTAAGTTGAAGTTTTCTGTATTCTATACAGCGTAAGCATGTATTTTGTGCAGCGTGTTCATGAGCTTTCCTATGGGTACGGAGAATATCGAAAACAGGGAAAGCACCGGCGACGGCAGAATATTCGCGCGGGTATCGCTAAGAGGAAGGCAGGCCTTGACATCGTTTGAGGCTGTTCCTGCAAGGTCTGCGAAACCCATTGCAGAGAAGCCGGGCATGAGGGGAATGATGGCCATGTCTTTCAATTTCTTCATGATGGTATGGCTTTTAGTTTTGGATGTCGTAGTAATCAGGTTTGCTGCAAAGATAAATAAAATAATGAAACCACCACTAAAAAGATACCATCAAATTTACTAATAAAAATTATCGTAAACCGTGCCAGATGCTATCTTTTTGCTTAACTTTGCATCAGAAAGTGAACAAATGTTCAAAACGAGCGAACCAACTACAATAAATACATAGTCTATGACGAATTTACGTTTTGAAGCAGTGACGGAAGCTTCGCGCAAGAAGCCCGTTGAAGTAATCTCTCCGGTGGAGCGTCCCTCCGAATTTTTCGGGAAAAAGGTCTTCAATCGCGCGAGGATGTACAAATATTTACCTGCTGACGTCTATGAAAAACTGATTGATGTCATTGACAACGGTGCACAACTCGACCGCGGAATAGCCGACGCGGTGGCCAAGGGCATGAAGCAATGGGCCGACGAGAACGGCGTTACCCATTACACCCACTGGTTTCAACCCCTAACCGAAGGCACGGCAGAGAAGCACGATGCCTTTGTAGAGCACGACGGGAAAGGCGGTATGATAGAGGAATTTTCGGGCAAACTCCTCGTCCAGCAGGAGCCCGACGCCTCGTCGTTCCCCTCGGGAGGCATCCGCTCTACGTTCGAAGCGCGCGGCTACAGCGCCTGGGACCCCACGTCTCCGGTGTTTATTATCGACGACACACTGTGCATACCCACCATCTTTATTTCCTATACCGGCGAGGCTTTAGACTATAAGGCCCCGCTTTTGCGTTCGTTACATGCCGTAGACAAGGCCGCAACCGAGGTGTGCCGGTACTTTTATCCCGACGTGAAAAAGGTGCAGTCGAACCTCGGCTGGGAGCAGGAATACTTCCTTGTTGATGCCGATTTGTACAGCGCGCGCCCCGATTTGATTCTTACCGGCCGCACTTTGATGGGGCACTCTTCGGCAAAGGACCAGCAGATGGACGACCATTACTTCGGCATAATACCCGAGCGTGTGCAGCAGTTTATGAAACAACTGGAGATAGAAGCCCTCGAACTGGGCATCCCTGTCAAGACGCGTCACAACGAGGTTGCACCGAACCAGTTCGAGTGTGCCCCCATTTTTGAGGAGACAAGCCTGGCTGTCGACCACAACATGCTGCTCATGTCGCTCATGAAAAAGGTTGCCCGCAAACACGGTTTTGAGGTGTTGCTGCACGAAAAACCGTTCAGCGGGGTGAACGGTTCGGGCAAGCACAACAACTGGTCGCTGTCTACCGACACCGGCATTCTGCTGCACGGCCCGGGCAAGACGCCCGAAGACAACCTGCGTTTCGTGGTGTTTGTGGTCGAAACACTGATGGGAGTGTATCGCCATAACGGCCTTCTGAAGGCATCAATCATGGATGCAGGCAACGGCCATCGCCTTGGAGCCAACGAGGCTCCGCCCGCCATTATCTCGAGTTTCCTCGGCCGAACCGTCTCGGATGTGATTGAACACATTGAGAAAGCCGACAAGGACGCGCTCTTCATCAAGGGTAAGGAGGGCGTGCATATTGACATTCCGCAGATTCCCGACATCATGCGCGACAATACCGACCGCAACAGAACATCGCCCTTTGCCTTTACGGGCAACCGCTTTGAGTTCCGCGCCGTGGGCTCGTCAGCCAACTGTGCCAGCGCCCAGATTGTGTTAAACACGGCCGCTGCCGAAGCGCTGACCGACTTTAAGCGTCGGGTAGACGCACTCATTGCGAAGGGCGAGGACAAGTTTTCGGCCATTCTCGACGTGGTTCGTGAGGATATCCGCACCTGCCGTCCGATACATTTCGACGGCAACGGCTACAGCGACGAGTGGATTTCCGAGGCTGAACGCCGCGGCCTGGACACGGAAAAGTCGGCCCCTGTTGTCTTCGACCGCTACCTTGATGAGGCTAGCGTCAGGATGTTTGAGGGCCAGAACGTCATGAAACGCAACGAACTCGAGGCACGAAACGAGGTGAAATGGGAGACGTTCACGAAGAAAATACAGATTGAGGCCCGCGTGCTCGGCGACCTTTCCATGAATCATATCATCCCCGTTGCTACTGATTACCAGAGCCGTCTCTCCAGCAACGTCGAGCGCCTCATGGCTATCTACGGCCCCGAAGAGGGCCGGAAGCTGTCAGAGCGCAATATGAAGATTATTCGTGAAATAGCTGATCGCACCGCCATTATAGAAAAAGGTGTCGAGGATATGGTCAACGCCCGCAAGGTTGCCAACAAGATTGACGACCCCCGCACGAAAGCCGTTGCCTACCACGACACCGTCGAGACCTACTTCGAAGCCATCCGTTACCACATCGACAAGCTTGAATTGATTGTCGCCGACGAGCTATGGACGCTTCCGAAATACCGCGAACTGCTGTTCATCCGGTAGATGAAGCCTCCCCAAACCTCTCCGAAGGAGGGGCTTCCCGCCCGCCACAGTACGATGTTTTGGAGCCTCTTACCCACTAAGTCAGGGGTTTCGGGGTTTGAACAACTGTGTCAATCCCCCGGGTGGAAAGGCTACAGAGTCCCTGTCGGCACCTGTCTTTGCGCCCGTCCGGCGTGTATGGGCTTCCTGAATCAGGAAGAAACAGAATCCCGAACAAGGCTTTTCATGCCGCATCGTGTGCGGAATTGTAAGGTCGTTCCGCTTTCCGGCCCCCTGATTTAAGGGGTGAAGCAGCCCCGTCCACAGGGCAGGGACAAAATGAAACCCCCGAAAACTCATGCCGAGCCTTCGGGGGTTGTCCGTTCTTATAGCGCTATGCGGCGCTGCGTTTTATTGTTTTCTGAAAACCGATGGTTTGTAATCCTGTTCACCCTCCATCGCAACGAATTTCATGATATTGCCTTTCAGTTCAATGGTAATGGTGTCCTTTTCTTCAGGATCAGTAACAAGCTCCCACTTTTTCTCGTTTTTGTTCCACTTCTTTGCGGAAGTCCAGTTCACTATCAGCTGATTGCTCTTCAGCGAATAGTTTCCTGACGAGTACATCAGACGCATGCCGTCCTGTGACCCTACATGTTCAACAAGCATGCCCCCTTTGCTGAACGTGATAGTATCGTTGAGGTTATGGTCGTTCGAGATCCACGTACCGAAGAGGAGACTCGACTGGTCATCATCGTCGTTCGACGAACAACTTGCAAATACGCACGCCATGCCTAAAACGGCAATCATAAGGAAAAAAAACTTTTTCATTCTTTTGTTATTTTAAGTGTATAGTGTATCCTGTCAATTAATATTCCAGATTCATTCGCTGCAAAGATACGTCTTATCTGCGGAAATACCAAGCAGTTAGCCGCTTTTTTTCTTTCAGCGTTCCATTTTCCCTGTATATTTATGACATTATACAGTGCCGGTTCCCATACTTCCGCGGTGCAACCCGCGCGTCCGCCGACTGCCGTATGGTCGTGCCGCATCCGCCATCATATTCGTCTGCCGTCCGTCGCACGCCCGTATCGCGGCCGCCGTAAGGTATCATAATGCCCCCAGACTGGGGAAGCTCGTATAGCCATAAACAAGACGGAGGGCTTTTCTCTGTGACGAGAAAGCCTTCCGCAGTTGACAATTACTATAAAATATACGGGTTATCTTGAAATCATTTTTGCCATTTTACGGACTATCAATATTGTTATTTCAGCGTAAAGCCGGCCGTTTGCGTGTCACGACTGTTGGGCCCTACCATGATTTGGAACTCGCCCGGCTCGCAAACATACTGCAGTTCGCTGTTATAGAATTTCAGCTTATCGGCTGTTATGGTGAACGTTACATCCCTGGTTTCGCCGGCACGCAGGCTGATTCGGGCAAAGTCCTTAAGCTCTTTTACAGGGCGTGCTATTGATGCTGCCACGTCGTGCAGGTATAATTGCACAACCTCGTCGGCGTCGCGGCTGCCCGTATTGGTAACGGGCACGGTAACTTTAATTTGTCCGTCGGCCGTCATACTGTTGGCATCGAGCTGCATCGGGCCGTATTTGAACGTAGTATAACTTAGTCCGTAGCCGAAGGGATAGAGCGGATTGTTGTCGATGTCAATATAGTTACTGCGGAACTTTACGAAAGGCTTGCCGTCGGGTTGCGGGCGGCCGGTGTTGAGATGATTGTAGTAAAGCGGAATCTGTCCGACGCTCTTCGGCATGCTTACCGTAAGGCGTCCCGATGGAACCTTGTCGCCAAACAACACGTCACAGATGGCATCGCCGGCCTCGGAGCCGCCGAACCATACGTTAAGCAGGGCAGGGAAGTTGTCGTTTTCCCAGTTCATGACGGTGGGCCGGCCGCTGAAGTTGACCAGAACAACGGGTTTTCCCGTAGCCTTAAGCGCGGTAAGCAGGTCTTTCTGTGCATCAAAGATGGTTAAATCAGTACGCGAAGCACACTCGCCAGAGAACTCAGAGGTCTCGCCTATGGCCGCAACGATGACGTCGGCCTGACGTGCAGCCTGCACGGCTTCGTCCAACATCTCCTTATCTGAGCGGCTGTCGCGAATTTCACGACCAAACATTGAGCCGCGCGCTTCAAGCTCTTTGTCGTAGCAAATGTTGCTGCCCTTGGCGTAAATAACCTCTCCACGTCTGCCCACAGCGTCGCGCATGGCCTGCAACAGCGTTTTATACTTGCTGAAAACAGCGGCTACACTCCACGAGCCGGGCATGTTGGCGGCCGTATTTGCCAGCGGCCCGACAAGTGCAATCTTGCCTTTTTTCTGCAGCGGAAGCAGGTTGCCGTCGTTCTTCAACAGCACAAAACTTTCGGCTGCAATACGCCGGGCTTCGGCGCGCTTGTCGGCAGAGTAAAGCTCTTTGCGCGCACGCTTCTCATCAAGATAGCGGTAAGGGTCGTCGAAAAGCCCGAGCTTATACTTCGCTTCCAATATACGGCGGCACGCTTCGTTGATGGAAGCCTCGGTAACTTTGCCCTCTTTGAGCGACTTTTCGAGCGTGCCGATGAAGCCTCCTGACACCATATCCATATCGACACCGGCGTTAAGGGCCATCGCCGACACCTGCTGGAGGTTGCCCATACCGTGTGCCTGCATTTCGGAAATGCCGGTATAATCGGTCACTACAAAGCCTTTGAAGCCCCATTGGTTGCGCAGAACATCGGTGAGAAGCCAGCGATTGCCCGTAGCCGGCACGCCATCGACGGTATTAAATGAGGCCATAAAGCTGCCCGCACCGGCGTCGGCGGCAGCCTTGTAGGGCGGAAAGTAGTAGTTGAACATGGCGTTATGGCTCATGTCGGCGGTGTTATACTCGCGCCCTGCTTCTACGGCACCATAGAGAGCAAAGTGTTTTACGCAGGCCATTACGGTGTTGGGCTTACTTAAATCCATGCCCTGATAGCCCTCAACCATGGCTCGTGCCATGGCCGATGCAAGGTAAGGGTCTTCACCATTGCCCTCAGACATGCGGCCCCAACGCGCATCACGACAGATGTCGACCATGGGAGAGAACGTCCACGATATACCATCGGCAGCGGCTTCGGTGGCTGCAAGGCGTGCCGATGTACGCACAGCGGTAGTGTCCCACGTCATAGAGAGGGCCAGAGGAATGGGGAATACCGTTTCGTAACCGTGTATAACGTCCATCCCGAATATCAGCGGGATGTGCAGACGACTGTTTTCTACGGCTATCTTTTGCAGCTCGTGAATGTTCTTTACGCCTTTGAGGTTGAACAGTCCACCCACTTCTCCGCGGGCGATCTGGGCAGCAACGTCGCTGCTTTTGGCTTGTCCGGTGGTGATATTGCCCGCTACGGGCAGGTTGAGCTGCCCGATTTTCTCGCGCAATGTCATCTTGCTCATGAGGTCGTCAACAAACGAAGGTCTCGTGGCATAGACCTGTGCACGGGCCGACGAGGGAAGAATCAGTAGGGCAGCAAGGGCTGCACGAACGAAAGTAGTTTTGATTTTCATGAAAGTTTTAAATTTAGCCTCCCCCTTATCCCCCTCCGAGGGAGGGGGACTTGTGCGGACGTTTGGCTTGGTTTGTTATTTTTTTTGTTGTTATATATTGTTTGGTGATGAGAGGTTTATTTTGTTGTCGCCCTACTTCATCAGTGGTTAGATACTATGTTTATGTTGCGAAGATAACAGTTTTATTTTATTGTTGAACCTCGTTGTCATCAATTTACCTTTATATTTATATCCTTGTCAGGATAGGTTTATTTTATAGTCGTCCTTCGCTAACGGTATCTGAACACTGCAACGATGTTCTTATCATATTGTGGTGATGCTCTTATTATATTATAACGAAGCCCTTATTATATAAGGTGTATATTGCCATTTGTTTCTCCGTGCGCTGGAAGGCCCCTCCTTGGGAGGGGATTGGGGAGGCTCCTAAAATCCCAATTTCTTCAGCCCTTCTTTGATTTCGGGACAGCTCATGAACAGTTTCCAGAGCAGACCGGAGCGGTAATTCTCAATCATGGGCGTGATGATGAGCTGGTCGATGGCCAGATAGCGCGGCAGCGTCCAGTTGTATTGCTCAGAGAAGGCATCGTAAAAGCCATACTTTCCCCATATCCACGCACCCTGTTGCCAGAAGTATTTCAGAGCGTCCATTGACTGACGGGGCGTGTATGGAAACGAACTGAGGGCTGCAGTAGGCGTAATTACGCCGAGGTCGTTGTTGGGAGCGTGGGCCGAATAGCCTGCCGTGCTGTAACTTGCAGTAAGTCCCCAGCATGCCTTTCCGTAGCCTTTGTAGCCCTTTGGGTTCGCAACGCAGTAGGCCCAATTGCTTAAAGCATGGTTGCGTACGACGTCCCAGTAGTTGGCATAGCGGTCTTTCAGTCCGTGAGGACTCAGTCCAAACCACGAGTAATGCGCCCAAAAGAGCGGCCCTCCCGTCGCTTCGGCTCCGTTATGAGCCACTTCAAGCGGGTAGCCATAAGGCGCAGCGGCCGACCGTATAGCCCCCGAACGTGCCCAACCCTCATGATAACATGCTACGGGCACGCTGTGGGTGGGCGATGAGGCCGCCAGAATATACATCACCATACACTCATTATATCCCGTGACGGGGAAGTTCATCTGCCAGCCGTACGATGGCGACCAGTGCCAGTAAAGCACATGTTGTCCGCCCCTGGTGTACCAGTCAAACTCAACTTCGCGCCATAACTTGTCAGCTTTCTTTGCCAAAGCTTTTTCGGCGGCGTTGCCATCTTTGAAATATTGCCGCACGCAGAGCAGGGCCTGCAGCATAAACGACGTTTCAACAAGGTCGCCACCGTTATCCTTTTGGCCAAAACTGACGACGCGTCCAGAGGGTCCTTTGAGCCAGTGGGGCCAGGCACCGTGGAACCTGTCCGCCGTAGAGAGGTAGTCGGCAATACGTGACAGCCGGGCCACGCCATCGTTACGGGGGATAAATCCGCGATTAATTCCTGCAACGATTCCGGCCACACCGAAGGCACTTCCGCCCAGTGTAACAACGTCTTTATCGTTGTCAGGGTAGATGTTATCGAGGTGAATGCGCTCGGGTGCCATGCCTGAGGCAGGCTCTCCACCCTCCCACATGTAGTTGAGTGTTACCTTTTGGATATAGTCGAGCATCGCCGAGTCGGTAGCAAAACTGTCCGGTCGGTCTTCCACCTTTATAATATGAGTGGATGGTAGCGGGCTGTTTGTTGTGCCTCTGTCCGCTGATTCGGCTGACGAACAGGAAGAACCGGCGAACAACAGGGTCATAACGGGGAGGAGATATGAGAAGCGGGTCATGAAGATGCTATAATGATAGCGTTACCAATTAATTGTTTTTGGGCGTATTTTTCAATGCCGGCACCTGGTCGAGCTGGTTAAACGGCAGCGGGAAATAAGTCTTATCGGCCGTCCATCCGCTCTTGTTCGGGTTGGCCTGCAATACTGAAGCTGCCTTGCCAGTGCGTATAAGGTCGTTGTATCGTTCGCCCCACTCGCCGGCAAACTCCATGCGTCGTTCGTCAATTATCTGGTCGAGCGTTACCCCTGTAAGTGGCGGCATGGCCGCACGGGCACGTACAAGGTTGAAGGTTGCGTCGCCGTTCTGTCCCAATCGCACTTTAGCCTCGGCGTTAATCAGCAATACATCGGCATAGCGCATGAGGCGGATATTGTTGTTTGATGACGGTTTCGTGCGACCTGGCGTAAGTTCACTCCGGGGCGTATAAACCTTGGCGTTGTAAAATTCAGTCGTACTGCCGCCAATTGCATCGCCCCAAGCCGTTGTGGTTCCGCCCTGAAGGAACGTGTTGGCAAGGCGAACGGTTTCGCCCCGGTTTTGTGCCCACTGATAAAAGGCAGGGTAAAAGCGCATAAAATTCCACCCACCCATCGAGCCTGCATTTTGAAAAACAAACCACTGATCAGCGTCAACCATTTCGCCTGCGCCCGTACCGAAGTCGGTTGTCTGTACTTCAAACAGGCTCTCATCGCTTAATTTGCCGGGTATTTTAAACAGTTCGGCGTAGTTGTTATACAAAGCAAAGTGGCCGTTTTGGATAATATCGTTCGTAGCGTCAAGTGCTTTCTGGTAGTCGTTTTGCTCCATATAAACCTTGGCTGCGAGGGCTTCGGCTGTGTATGCCGTCACGGCACCCGCGTGTTCCATTTGGTTGGGACGCTTCTTTTCGCAATTATGGTAAGCAAAATCAAGGTCTTCGAGCATGTAATTATACACTGCAGCACGTGTAGAACGGGTGAGATCGCCCTGCTTATTGTCGCGCAGGATGGTTACATCGCCGAATGTTCGCGTGAGCATATAATAGGTCCAGGCGCGTAAAAAGCGCACTTCGCCGCAGTAAGCACGATAGGTTTGCAGCTGGCTGGTAGTTGTCATGTGCTTCGAATACTCCTCGAGCGAGACGAGAGCAGCGTTGGCAGTCTTAATGATACCATAATATTGGTTCCACATTTCGTTCAGTCCCCAGAAGGTATTATCATATTGATACTTGCCGATATTGACGAGAAGCTGCTGGTCATCCGTCCTTCCCGACCACATATCATCGTCACGAACGGCAATCTGTGGGTAAATAACCCAGTGCATTGCGCCCGTGCGCACCTTGGCATAAACGCCTGAAACGGGTTGGTAGAGGTTGTCGAGGTTGGAGAAATCAACGCTTTTTTCGGGCACACTGTTCTCAGGAGCCTTGTCCAAAAAGTTGTTGCACGAGGTAAAAGATAATGCTGCGAAGGCAAGAAAAGCGAAATATTTAGATAATTTCATTGTCTGGAAGTGTTAAGAATGTTGTTAGAATTTGAACTGAACACCCAGTGTATAGGTTGCCGTAAGCGGATAAACCTGTGTGTCCCAGCCTTCTGCGTCGGTAAGTTCAGGCGTAAAAGCATGAGCCGAGAATATGGTAAGCGGTCGGTCGGCCGTCAGCGAGATGCGTACACCGGGCAGTGTATAGCTGCCTATTTTGACGTTCTTCAGCGAATATCCCAGCGTAACGTTCTGTATTCTGAAGTAGTTTGCGCTCTCCACAAAATAAGAATTAACGCGCTGGTCGCTCACATTCCATCCCTTAATTAAGGCTTTTGCCGACGGGTTGGTGTTGGTAGAGCCTTCGCCTGTCCATCGGTCTTTATACTGCGCTTCGTCGAAATTGTAGTTGCTTTGTGCGTAACGCAGCGCGCGTTTACGGTTAAACATCTGCGCTCCGGCCTGTCCATAGGTGGTCAGTTCAAAATCAATTCCCTTCCATTCAAAGCCCAAATTGGCTCCGTATATGAAGTTAGGCTGATACGAGCCGAGCGTAGTGCGGTCGTTTCCATCTATTTTTCCGTCGCCGTTCAGGTCCTTATATTTGAAGTCGCCCGGCTCTAAGCCGTTCAAAACAGCCGTTGGGTCGGCAGCAATTTCGGCGGCGTTCTGGTATATTCCTTCCACAATGTACCCGTAAAATGAGTTCATTTCGTGCCCCACCCAGTTTACAGTCTTGCCATTTTTAATGATAACCTGTCCGCCAAGAGCCTTTACCTTATTACGAATAAAAGAAAGATTGGTGCCGAAATGGTATTTAAAGTTCTGCCCTATGCGGTCGTTCCACGTGGCCGATACGTCGAAACCGTGATTCAAAATGCGGCCATAATTGCCGGCGAGTGTGCGGTTATCGAACGCAATTTGCGGACTAACCACCGCGTTTTTAGTTAGTCGATGGAAGTAGTCAGCATCAATATTAAGCTGATTTCCTAACGTTGCGAGGTTGAAACCGAGGTTAAATTCCTCAACGCGTTCCCACTTCAGGTAACTGAAATAGCTGTTATTCTGGTAGCCTGGGTATATGTTATTACCGAAGACGCCAGAAGTATTGTTACCCGTTGATATGTTGGCGAAGCCGTCACTTGCGGCTACATGGTCGTTGCCAAGCGCGCCCCAGCTGGCACGTAACTTCAGATAGTCGATACCTTTTACGTCTTTCATCCATGGCTCTTCGCTTATAACCCATGCCGTTCCTATCGAAGGGAAGTAGCCCCAATGCTGTTGATACTTCGAGCTGCCGTCGGCACGCATGGTGAGCATCAGCAGATACTTGTCGGCATAGCTGTAATTTATACGGCCGAAATAAGACATACCGCGGTATGTTGAGCCGCTGTCGCCGTTCTTACTTGAGTTTTCATCGCCCAGGCCTATGTACTTATACTCGTCCTTTCCTGCCGGAACGTTCGAGCGTGCACCCATTAAATAGCGGCTGTTTTCTTCGCGCATGGAGAAGCCTGCCATCGCGCCGAGCGTGTGTTTACCCCACGAATCGTTGTATTGCAGCGTGTTATCCCATATATAATTGTCAATATCGGTCATACTTTTACTTAAGTAAGTGGCCGTTGTTTGCAGCGTATTGCTGATATAATACTTCGGTGTGAAGCCTGCTGCCTGCGCTGCAGAGTGGTCGTAATTGATGCTTGTCTTGAAGCTCAACTTCTCGGGAAGCAGCTTGAACAGGGCGTAGAAGCTGGTGTTGTACAGGCTTGTGCGGTTGGTGTTGTCGTAGTAGGTAGCCGTAGCTACGGGGTTGTAGAAGTTGTTTGTAAAGCCAACCGACCCGGGACTGGCAAATTTTAGGGGTGTGGCAAGCGTGTTGTTTTCGTCATATACAGGGTAAATGCCCGGGGAATTGAAGGCTTGCTGCCATGCGGCGTTGTTGGCAAACTGCTGGTTGGCTTTCGACATCATACCGTTAAAGCCCACTGTAAGCCAGCTCGTAGCGTCGTAATCGATACGGGCGCGGAAGTTTAATCGCCTGTAATCGTTGTCAGTTTTCATGATACCGTTTTGGTAAAGGTAGTTCACGCCCAGCGTATAGGTAGCGCGATCGCTGCCTCCCGATATGTTGATGCTGTGGTTAGTGATGACCGCTTTGCGCAGAAGCTCGTCGTACCAGTTGGTATTACTGCCGTACGTCCAATTGTGGAAGTCGGCATCTGCATAGCTGCCGCCGTAACGGTTAATGCTTTGTTTAAAGTAATTATTGTAGGCATTGTAGTCGGCCTCCATCAGCATTTGTGCATATTGGCTCGAGTTTGCCATCTTCAATACGTTGGTAGCCTGCTGCATTCCCACGTATCCGTCGTATGTAATTTGTGCTTTTTGGTTGCGCTGTCCTTTCCTGGTGGTGATAATTACCACGCCGTTGGCAGCACGAACACCGTATATTGCCGCAGCCGATGCGTCCTTAAGCACACTCATATCTTCAATATCTTCGCTGTTAAGGAAGTTGATATTGTCGTAGAACATGCCGTCAACGACATATAAAGGATTGCTGTTTGCAAACGAGCCTGTGCCGCGAACGCGCACCGTAGGCCCTGCACCGGGCACGCCACTGTTTACTACATTCACGCCCGCTACCTTGCCTTGCATGGCCGCCATGGGCGACGACGAGGGCGT
>ERZ772960.1454-NODE-1454-length-18883-cov-2.805980_pt1 | contig 18883 bp, 14 predicted proteins | sample MGYA00580678_ERZ772960 | MGnify/ENA primary metagenome ERZ772960 (study PRJEB29015, sample SAMEA2737930) | human oral metagenome | biome: human oral; feature: human-associated habitat; material: dental | place: China | collected 2059 ... | reverse complement strand
GGAACCATGGGCATTTCGTATTCAAGAAGCCGCTTTATCAAAAGTCTGCCTTCTTCGGGAACGAGAATAACTGCAATGCCTACAAATTGTGCATTAAAGTTGTTGTATGCGTTTTGAACGGCTCTAAGCCATGCTTTTTTCGATTCAGTGTCTATTGCAGGTTGAGGGCCGGTCAGGGTATCTATGCGGCTTGCCAAAACGGTTTGGAAAAAGGCTGAGTCTACCATAAAAGCCCTCAAGGACTTGTCTTCTCCCAGATATTGCTGAACAATTTGTCTGCCTAACCTTTGTCTGACTTTTTCGGCTATTATATACATGTCTCCGGTTATGCGCCTATAGTCTGCTATGGTTTCAAGAATGGCCGTTGTGTTTCGTATGGAAACATTTTCCCTAAGGAGGCACTTAAATACTGTTTGCAAGTCTCCCAATGTCAGCTTGTCATTTGACTGAATTTCGTCGACGACGATTGGGTTTAATTTTTTTGCGGAATCCAAGATGTTGCTTACCATTTGTCTTGAAAGGATATCATCCGCATGTGTTTTTATAACTTGCGTTAAATGAGTTGCTATGATGGAAGGCGGATCTATAACCGTATATCCGGCCCTTTCGGCGGCTGCTTGGTTTGATTCGGAAATCCAAATAGCCGGAAGACCGAAGGCCGGATCTAAGGTAGGTTCGCCGGGGATTTCATCTTGAACATTTCCAGGGTTTACTGCGAGGTATGCGCCCATTCTTATCTTTGATCTCGCTACCTCGGCTCCCTGTATTGTAATACAATATTCATCAGGAGGAAGGTTCATGGCATCCATCATTCTGATAACCGGCATTACAAGACCGGTTTCGAGAGCTATTTCTTTTCTTATGCGTTTAACTCGCGGAACGAGGACTGAACCTCTTTTTTCATCGACCAAGGGAATAAGGCCGTATCCGAATTGCAAGGATAGATCATCGTATGGGCTTACAGCCTTGGTATCGTCGGTTTCGGTTTTTGCCGCTTTTTCCGATGCGGCTTGGGCTTCTTTAGCCGCCTGTTCTTTTTGAGCTCTTGTTACCTTTGTTGTCTGCAGCCTCCAGCCTAAAAAGGCAAGGCTTAATGCAATGAGTATTAAGATTATTGAGGGGAAACCGGGTAAAACTGCCATCACAGTCAAGGTAATAGCTGCTATGTAATAAACAGTCGAATTGCGTGCAAATTGGTCTGTGATGTCTTTTCCGAAAGAACCTGTTGAAGCTGAGCGGGTTACTACAAGACCTGTTGCAACCGATATAAAAAGAGAAGGAAGCTGGGCTAAAAGTCCGTCTCCTATTGTAAACCTTGTGTACATCTGCATCGCTTTAGTGAATTCTTCTTGTCTAAATACTATACCTACGATTAAACCTGCTACAATATTTAAGACCGTTATAAAGATTCCTATTTTTACGTTTCCCGAAACGAATTTACTTGCACCGTCCATAGCTCCATAAAAGTCTGTAGACCTTTGTAATTCTTCCTTTTTCTTTCGGGCTTCGGCTTCAGTTATAACGCCTGCATTGTACTCTGCTTCTATAGACATACTTCTGGTATTATTAAAGTCTAAAGCAAAACGGGCTGCAACCTCGGCAATTCTTGTAGCTCCCTTTGTGATTACAAAGGCTTGAACGGCAATCAAAATGATAAAAACTACAAAGCCTATTACCAAGCCTTGATTTCCTGTAGAGCCGATAACAAATTGACTGAAGGCTGCGATCATCTTTCCGTTAAATTTTTCTCCATATGTTAGAATAAGCCTTGTAGATGAAACGTTTAGGGCAAGGCCGAATATGGTGGAGACTAAAAGCAATGAAGGGAAAACCGTAAACTCCGTAGGCTTATCTACAAATAAAACTATGAGTAATATTATCAAACTGAATATAAGATTCAGTGCCATAAAAAAGTCTAAAAGAGCTGTAGGCAGAGGAATAATAATCACAAATATTACCATGATAGCTCCAATAGCTACCAAGGCATTCGGTACTTCTTTAAAAAATCTGTTTTCGGCCATTTATCGTTTTACCTCCATCTTTTCCTTAACATTTCTTTTTCTTTCATCGAGTAAATTTTTAAGAAAATAATCGAAAGCGATTGATAGTACTCGCTTGGAATTATCTGTCCTAAATCTACGTTAGCGTAAAGGGCTCGGGCTAGGGGAACATTTTCAATCGTAGGAATATTGTTTTCCCGGGCAATTCTTTTTATGTTTTGGGCTGTTGCATCAACTCCCTTCGATATAACCATGGGAGCCGGCATGACGCCTTGTTTCCATTGAAGAGCGACAGCATAATGGGTCGGGTTTGTAATAACGACATCGGCATCCGGAACGTTTTTTATACCGGTCTTTTGCAAGATTGCCTGCATCTGCCTGTTTATTTGAGCCTTTACCATCGGATCGCCTTCCAATTCTTTATACTCATCGGTTACTTCCGTTTTTGACATTTTTAAAGATTCCGAAAACTGACGTTTTTGGAAAAAGTAATCGGGAATACTTAAAAGAACCAATGCGATCGCAGCATACACCAATATTTGCGCCGCCGTTTTTGCTATAAAAATTATCGAATTGGGAAAATCGGATTGAAGCAGGGCTATCATCTTTGTAATATTGTTTTTTATAACAAGATATCCTATAAAGCCTATAATGACAACCTTAAAAAGCGATTTAGCCAAATTAAAAAGTCCTTCGGCAGAAAAGAGAGCTCTTTTAAAGAACCTCACAAAATTGGGAGTAACTCTTTTAAAATCGGGTTGAATAGGTTTTGTCGAAAATAAAAAACCCCTGTTTTGAATAATATTTCCCAGCACTCCCGAAATTAGGGCTACCCCTGTTATCGGAAAAACCGTTTTAAAAAAATATGTAATAAAAATCCCGAACCAAGCTCCGTTTAAAACATCTTCTGTTGTGCAGCGTTCAAAAAAGAAGGCGATGACCTGCATTAAAGATTTAAATATGTAGGGCCCCATTATTATAAGGCTGATTACGGGAAGCAGCACAACCATTGCAGCATTTAAGTCCTGACTTTTTGCAACTCTTCCTTCTTCCCTGGCCTTGCGTATCTTATATTCGGTCGGGTCTTCCGTTCTGCCTTCATCTTCGGCAGCGAACCACTGCAAGCCTATCGTTTTATTGAGAAGGAGCTCTTCTTGAGAAAAATATTTTTGGTAAAGGAGGGGCGATTTTCCCGATATCATTTAGTACCCCCTAAACTGTCTAAAAGCCGCCAAAAATCCGAAAAGCCTTTTTCCAAAATAATTTCAAAGGTGTTTATAAAAAAAGGCAGAGCAAGGGCTAAAATAAAAAAGGCTGTTAAAATAGTAATGGGGAAGCCTTCCGATAAAAGGTTCATCTGAGGGGCAGCCTTTGTTAAAAGTCCCATTGTTATGTGAATTAAAATAAGAGTACCCATAACAGGCAAGGCAATTATCATTGCGTTTAAAAAAAGATTTCCAACCGCTCCTAAAAGATAGGTCGAAAGCTCCTCCTGCCTTTCCAAAAACAAAAAGCAGTTTACATGCTCAATGCTCTTCATTATTCCGCCTAAAAAAAGACGTTGGAAACCGTTTATGCGTAAAAAGATAAGGACTGCAATAAAGTTAAAATATTGACCCACGAGGGGGTTTTCAACTTGAGCTAGGGCATCAAAAACTCCTGATGCCCCAAAGCCCATCTGGAACGAAAAAAACTGTCCCGCCGTGCTGAATGTAGAAAATAAAATGCTTATAAAAAAACCGGTTAAAACACCGATAAGCCCTTCTCCAAGAAGTAAAAGAAGATACTCAAGACTGAAGGCATTTAGATTTCCGAAGTCGGGATAGGCGTATGGGGTTACCATAAATGCAGTTAAGCCCGCAAGAGCAACCTTTGCAATTCGTGAAACATTGCGCATCGACATTAGGGGAGATGTCATTAATATGGCAAAAATGCGTACAGCTGCGAGTAAAAAAATAGGTTCTCTATTTAGGATAAAGTCGAAGGGCTGCATTTATTTATAGAATGTCCCTTATCTTACCAGCTGAGGAATTAAATTCATTAAAGAAACAAAATATTCCCTTAAAACCGTAATCATCCAAGTTGCAAGAAGCGCAATCATTCCCAAAATAGTTAAAATTTTAGGAACAAAGGTCAGCGTCTGTTCCTGTATGGAAGTAGTCGCCTGAAAAATTGCAACAATTAAGCCTACTAAAAGAGCTGCAACTAAGATGGGCGCGGAAAGCATCAGTATGATACCTATACCTTCACGCATTAAAGTAACTATAGTACCTGTAGTCATAGTCCCCTCCATAATGACCTAGGGTTTTCTGTCATTATAAACAAAAATACTATATTTTGCAAGGCAGCAATTAAAATTCAAGTTTAAAAAAAATATGCCGAAAATTTACTTTGTAGAGGAATTTGAAAAGATGGCAGATTTTGTATTTAAAGTTTCATCAAAGGTTATTTTAGGTAATTATTCTCTTGCCCGCATCGGTGAAGAAGTCGTGAAATTCGGGAATAATTTTATGTTTGTGGTTGACCCTTTTTTTGAAGATATGGGTTTAGTAGATAAGGTCCGAAAATCTCTTGAAGAAAAAAACATCTCCCTTTTTGGATTTAACGGTTTTGAACAGACAGCCGATTCTGAGGTTATAGAAAGAGCTCTTTCATTAGCCAGAGGGGCTCATATAAGAGGCGTAATTGCCTGCGGCGATATGACAGCATGTGCCATAGGAAGGGCTATCGCGGCTCTTTATAATGAAGATAAACCTGTTTATCGCTATATTGAAGGAGAGCCTATTACGGCAGAGTCCTTACCTTTTATCCAAGTTCCTACGACATGCAGCGATCCCTTTTTATTTGGAAATTCCAGTTTTATTGTGGATTCCAGAAATAGGACCGTAAATTTATTAAAGATAAAAGAAGATTTATGCGATCTTGTAATTTTTGATTCAAATACATATGCAGGTCTTGCGCCCAATGCGATGACTTCAATGATTTTTGCAGGTTTATGTTCTACCTTTGAAGCCTATGTTTCGACAAGGGGCAGTTTTTTTTCGGAGACTATCTTGGGAAAGGCTGTCGAAATATTTTTAATTTCCATTGATCCTCAGCATGAAAAACTTGTCGGAATGCCTAGAGAAGAACTTGTGGCTCAAGCTGCTTGTCTTTCCGCTATCGGAATTGCGGCTTCCGCACCCGGACTTGGAACAGCCGTTGCCCTAGCTGCGGGCGGAAGATATAGAATTTCAAAATCCCTTATTGCAACGATTTTACTTCCTCATGTCATTAATGATGCGATTTCTTCAAGCCTTTCAAAGACCGTTGCTGTAGCCAGGATGCTGGGTGAAACCATGCTTGAAGGCGGAGATGCTGCCGAAGTTGCAAAACGCGGCGTTGAGGAAATTAGAAGAAGGCTTGCTGAAGCTAATTTACCTATACGCTTAAAAGATATAGATTTAACTATCGAATCCCTTGTGCCTGTTGCAGAAGATGCCGCCCGCTTGAGTTTTATGAACTATAGCCCAAGGCCCCTTGCAAATCACGATATTTTTGAAATTATAAAACAGGCTTTCTAAGATGCCTGAGATTTTCAAGCTTTATAACTTACCCCAAAAACAAAGATGCCGTAAAATATTGCGGATATTGGAATCGGCTGAGACTGCTCTTGTTCAAAATAGGGCAGACGAATTCTTGGATACATTTTATCTGCGTTCTCTTTTAAAAATTATTTTAGACGATTTGGATTCCGAGCCTTCTTTAAAAGTTCAAAAATGGATTGAAGACCCTCAGGAAAAAGATAAAAGAAAGATTATCAATTTTGTCAGATACGAGCTTTATAAAAAACTTGATACAGCACCTGCCGAGTGGGACTTGATTTTGCCTAACTCCTCTGCAGATGAAATTGCAAATTTCAGGCGGACTTTTTTTGAAGGGGTTTATGTTTATGCCGAAGATATCCGCACTCCGTTTAACATAGGTTCGATTTTTAGGACGGCAGAATCTTTCGGGGTCGAAAAAGTTTTTTTGTCTTATGATTGTGTTTCCCCTGAAAGCCCCAAGGCTAAAAGAACGGCGATGGGCTGTACCGAGTATCTCCCGTGGGAGAGGACCGATCTTGAAAGCCTTCCCGATCTTCCGCTGATTGTACTTGAAACGGGCGGGACCGATATTTCAAAGTTCGATTTCCCCAAAAAAGGAATTGTCGTTATCGGCTCGGAAGAATTAGGAGTCAGTCCCGAAGCCGTAAAAAAAGCTCAAGGACGAGTTATCACAATTCCTATGTATGGAATAAAGGCCTCGATAAACGTAAGTGTCGCCTTCGGTATCTGTATGCAAAAATGGTGTGAGGCTCTTACAGCCGATTGAATTAATTGGTAAGGTATAATTATGCGTTGCGATACCCGTCACTGACAGCACTTTTGAAAATAGGCGAGGTAAGTACAAGGAGTTTAGCAAAAGCGAAGCGGAGGCGTAAACGCCGCCATCCGTGGCAGTTTTTGAATAATCTTTTTGAAAATAGGCGGAGCAGATTCAAGGAGTTAGGCAAAAAAGTACCACAGGCGTATCGGGTATACGGCGAGGACACTTTTTTGCCGTGCGACGCAGCAGATGCCCGCATATTTGCAAAAGCCCTATTGAAAAACATTTTTTTTAATGCTATCCTATCTCTGCTGATTGCGGAGGTAAAAATGAAAAAAATTAAAACCGTTTTTTTTATGACTATTCTTGTATTTATTCTTACAGGATGTGAACTTTTGGATTCTTTAGCCAAAGAAACCGAAATAATTAAACAGATAAAAGATGAAGATCTAAGAGGTTATACCGTAACATGGCTGATTTTTGCAGATGACAGCGATGCTTTAAAATCTGCGGCCTATAAAAAAGCTGCTGCATACTATAAAAAGGCTTCCGAAAACGCCGGTTTAAAAGATCAATTTCAAATTATAGTTGTTTCCGACGGTATTGAAAAAGCAATTCGCGAGAAGGTAAAGGAAGCCGGTTTTGATGCGGATTGTTTCCCGCTAAAATGGAACGGCAATGTAAAAAACAAATATAATCCTAACGATAAAAAAAATTATTCCGTCTTTTTCGATAAAAAGGGTAGAGCTCTTTTTAGTATGACGGAAGATTGGAAATTCGAAAATTACGGCGGTCTTGCCGATTATTCTCTTGAAGCTGCTGGTTTAAATAATATAAATGAATTAAAAAATCCTCTCACCTTTTTTAATACCTTAAATAAATTTAAGGAAGACGATATTTTTAAATTTATAAACAATGCCGTGAACTTAAACCTAAAAGATATTTTAAGATATTTTATAAAATAATTTTATTTTTTATGGAGGATTCAAAATGATTTTATTTATAAGCGACAGTATTTTTTCTTCTACTGAAAAAAAAGGAGAAGATTTTGATAAGGCCTTTGCAGGCTACATCGTTGTAGAAGACGGCCTCATTCAAAAGGTAGGCAAGGGAGAAGTTCCCGAAAGTTTAAAAAGCCAAGCCGAAAAAATAATAGATGCACGGGGAAAGACTATTACGGCAGGGCTCGTCGATGCTCACACCCACTTGGTGCACGGCGGTTCACGCGAGCATGAGCTTGCAATGAAACTTGCAGGAAAAACTTATCTTGAAATCCATGCAAGCGGCGGAGGTATTTTCAGCACCGTAAGAGCTACCAGAGCAGCTTCAAAAGAAGAGTTAACGCGAAAAGCTTTGACTAGCCTTGACCGAATGCTTATTCACGGTACAACCACAGCCGAATCAAAAAGCGGTTACGGCCTCGACATGGATACTGAAATTAAGTGTCTTGAGATAAATTCTTATCTGAATAAAAATCACCCAATCGACATTGTTTCAACCTATATGGGTGCTCATGCAACTCCGCCCGAATTTAAGGACAACAAGGAAGGCTATATCAAGTTTATGATAGAAGAGGTTATGCCCGAGGTTAAAAAACGCGGCTTGGCGGAATTCTCCGATGCCTTTTGTGAAGACAAGATTTTTTCCGTAGAAGAAACCGAAAGAATAATGAAGGCCGCTGCCGATCTAGGTTTTAAACTGAAACTTCATGCCGACGAGATTATTCCCTTAAAGGGAGCGGAGCTTGCAGCAAAGATGAATGCTCACTCAGCCGAGCACTTGATGGCTATATCCGATGAGGGCATTACGGCTCTTGCAAAATCGGGAACGGTTGCCGTTCTTCTGCCTGCGACTTCTTTCTTTTTGATGTCGCCTATTTATGCACCTGCAAAAAAGATGATTGAAGAAGGAGTAAGGGTCGCCCTTGCAACCGATTACAACCCCGGAAGCAGCCCGACGGAAAACCTGCAAATGGCAATGTGGGCAGCTTGTTATAAGATGAAGCTTTTGCCTGCACAAATTTTACGCGGCGTTACAATCAATGCGGCTTATGCGATAGCTCGTGAAAAAACTATAGGCAGCATCGAAGAAGGAAAACAGGCCGACCTTGTTATCTTTGGTGCCCCGAACATAGATTTCCTTGTTTATCACTTCGGCGTAAATTCCGTCGATCAGGTTTGGAAAAAGGGAAAGCTTGTTGCCGAAAAGGGCAGGCTTGTTTACAATAACTAAATTTTTTAGTTGTAATACTTGAAGTTAATTAATTTGAACAAAAATAATTTGAAAATAGGAGATATTTTATGGAATTAGTAAAGATGACGGTAAGTGCCTTTGTTGACGAAACAGCCAGCGATTCTCCGGCCCCCGGAGGCGGTTCCGTTTCTGCCTTGGCAGGTTCTCTAGCCTCGGCCCTCGGTCAGATGGTTATCCGCTTGACAACAGGAAAAAAAGCCTTTGCTTCTCTCGACGAAAAAACTCAGGAAGAATTTAAGGCTCAGCTCCCGAAATTAGAAAAGGCTCAAAAACGATTGGTCGAAATCATTGATGAAGACACACAGGCCTTTAACGCCTTTATGGAAGCCCTAAAGCTGCCCAAGGACACCGATGAGCAAAAGGCAAAGCGCAGCAAGGCTATGTCCGATGCTACTGTCGTGGCAATGCAGGTTCCGCTTGAAACAGCTAAGACCTGTTTGGATGTGCTGCGCTTTTTACCCATTGTTGCCCTTCACGGAAACAAAAATGCCGCTTCCGATGCCGGTGTTGCAGCCCTTAATGCCCGCTCCGGTTTGGAAGGTGCTATCTTAAACGTTAAGATAAATCTAGGCGGAATCGATGATGCACCCCTCTGCGAAAAAACAAGGGCTGAATGCAACAAAATGCTTGAAGAAGGCGAAAAGCTAAAGACCGAAATTTTAAAAACGATCTATTCTAAGATTGAATAGGTCTAAGATTGAATAGGTTTAAAGTTTCACGAAATTTAGCTTTAACCTAAATAAAAAAGGCAAGCTTCAAAAAGAAGCCTGCCTTTTTGAAGCAAAATGATGAATAGAATGAAGTCTAAATTTATACGAACTTTTATTTTGTTTTTTAAGGCCTCACCTTTCAGGGTAAGTGCCGTAATTATGCTTACCCTTGCCTTGGGTGTTTTCCCGTCTTTAAGAATTTTTATTTCGATGAAGCTCATCGACTTAATTGCTGATCTTTTGCAAAGCTCAAAGGAAATCGCCTTTGGGGAAACATTTAAGCTCTTGGCGGTTTGGGCTGTAATTACCCTTGCTTCCGAATTAGCCGTAAAACTTCAAGCAACCTTAAATGCCCTTATAAATGAAAAATTTTCTGCCTCCATTATGACAGGTCTATCCGAAAAATTGGCTTCTCTTACCGAGCTTTCTTTTTTTGAAAAAAAAGAAAACCTCGTAAAGGTCGATATAGTGAGGGAACAATTACAGGTAAGACCTCAAAACTATGTTTTTAATATCATTTTAAATTTTCAACGTATTGTAAATTTAATAAGCATGTTTGCTGTTCTATTTTCGATCGATTATCTTTTGCCGATTTTGATGATTTTTTCAACCCTGCCCGTATTTTTAATTTCGCAAAAGGCGGGAAGAGTTCAGTGGGCCGAAACCGAAAAACTTCAAGATAAGAGGCTGAAGATGGCTACATACATCAAGCACGGACTTGAAGGTGAAAAAGCAAAGGATAATTTTTTATTCGGCTTTACGAAAAATTTTAAAAATACTTATTAGAGCATAAAAGATGAGTACTTAAAAAACTTTATCAAAATTGCTCATAGGGGATTGGCCTTTCAATTAATTACAAGTTTTGTTTCTGCCCTGATTATGATAACCTTATTTTTCTTAATGATTTTTATTGTTATAAAAAAAAGAATTGCCGTCGGGGCCGTAGCAGGTTATGTACAAGCCTTTATGTATACCCAATACGAAATACAGGATTTGGCTATGTACGGAAGATGGTATTTTACGATAATGGGGTACTTTCAAAACTATTTTGATATTATGGATTGGACCGAGAAACATCGGGGCGTTGAAGATGTTGAACAATCCGAGCGGATAATTTTAAAAGAAAAAATAGAATCTATTGAATTAAAGAATATCCGCTTTGCTTATAGAGGAAAGGAATTCGACAATGACGGAAACGATATAAGCGATTATGCAATAAAAGATTTATCTCTTTTTATAGACGGTAAAAAAACTTATGCAGTTGTAGGAAAGAACGGCAGCGGTAAAACCACCTTGATAAAACTTTTAACGGGCTTTTACACACCCCAAGAAGGGAGTATCATAATAAACGGCAAATACAATCTTTCCGATTTGGATATGGATTCATATCGGGAAAGGCTATCGGCAGTATTCCAAGACTTTGCCGTTTACTCAGGCTACACTGTAGATGAAAACATTTTTGTAAAACCTGAACACTCTGAGGAAGAAGAAAAAGAAAAGGTAGAAAAGGTTAAATATTTAGGGAAAGACTTTGAAAAGAAACTTGAAAATAATTATTCCCTCATTTTGGGAATGCAGTACGGCGGCAAAGAATTTTCAGGCGGACAAAGGCAGAGGCTTGCAGCTCTTCGCTCCTTTATCAAAAAAAGCGATATAATATTTTTTGACGAACCTACCTCTGCAATAGATCCAATAGCCGAAAACGAATTTATCGAAAGCATTCTTATGCAGGGCAAAGGAAAAATCTCTCTTATCGTAACTCATAGAATGGGAAGCGTAAAATCCTGCAGCGATATAATCGTAATCGATTCGGGCCGTGTAATTGAAAAAGGAAACTTTGAAAGCCTCTTAGCCCAAAACGGTTTATTTGCAGAACTTTATAACAGCCAAAGAAAAAACTTTGTTGAAGAAGAATTTGACCTAAGAAATTAGTCTAAGAGCTGCTTCCCAATCCTTAGCTTTAAAGCCGATAAGAACAGCGGTTTCTACCTCCAAATTATTTCCCGTAAGCTTTTTCCAAGAATTCGGCAGCATGTTTGTTTTTAGGTTCTTTTTCCAATATGTATTGAAAAGTTTTTATTGCATCTTCTTTCTTTTTTAGGCGCATTTGAAGGATGCCTTTGATGAGCATGGAGTCGGTCTTAATGCCGAACATTTTTTCTGCAGCTTTTAAAAGATCGAGGGAGACTTTTGTTTGTCCCATTTTATCAAGACAAAAGACGAGATTGTGTAATAGAAGCCTTTCTTCCGGTTTAGCCCTAAGCATCTTTCTATAAAGAATAGCGGCTTTTTGGTATTGTCCTGCCTTTCTTCGGAATAAAGCAAGCTCAGGATCAAAATTAACTTTTTTGCCTTGACTCATTAAAATTTCAAGCTGATTGCCGGCATCTTCCCAACGCTCGCATTTTTCCAAAAATAGCACATAGTCCCGCCTTATGTAGATATTCTTTCCCCATTCATTTAGATATGAGTTATATGCTTCATCAGCTTCCTTATGTAACTGTAAATTTTCGTAAGAGGCGATAATTCCTATTTTAGCTTCTTCATCTTTTTCGTTGATGCTCAAAGCTCTTTCATACCAGTTTAGGGCGAGGTCGGGCATGTTCAGTTTTATGTAGCAGCAGCCCATCGCATTAAAAATAGCCGAATCGGCTCTTCCGTTTTGAATAAGAGCTTGAATATGAGGCAATACCTCTTCGGGGGGATTATCGATATGGGCAGCGGTAATTATTTTATAATAATAAATATCGTCCGCATCGCAGACGCCGCTTGCTTCTGCCCGCAGGATTGCGGCACTAAGTTCCTCCCATCGGTATGCTTCTTGAAGGGCGAGCATTATGCCGTAATGCGGATAAGGATTTTCAGGTTCATGCTCAAGTGCGCACTTATAATGGCCCAAGGCTGTGTTGGTATTGCCCAGCGAACGCTGAGCTTCGGCAGCGAGGAGGCGTATTTCGGCATCGCTTCCAAAGGTTTTAATAAAGATGCGGGCAGCAACGGCGGCTCTTGAGTAATCGCCCCGCTCCATATGTTTTTTGATAACGCCCATTGCAAAAAAGCGATCCGAAACTCCGTCATCAGGAATCTCAATACCAAGCTTTGCAAAATCTTCGGCCGCTCCGGCAGCATCGCCCAGCTGCATCTTAATCATTGCAGGATACCACTTTAGGGCGGGATCATCGGGCTCGAATTCGCAGGCAGCTTCGTATTGGCCTAGAGCCTCCGGAAGATAGCCCTCCATTTTTAGGGCATGAGCAAGATAGAGGCGCGGAGCAACTCCGTCTATGCCGTTTTTTATTGCAAAGCTGAACATTTGGCGAGCCATATCTGCGTTGCCGTTTCTTAATTCATAAACTCCTTCAACAAAAAGAGAATTTAAATATCCGGCATTCAGCTTTGTATCCGAAGGAGCAAACTTTAGGGCTTCTTCAAAGGTTTCTCTGGCAAGACGCGGCTTTTTCCATTTTAGATAAGCCGAGCCGAGCATTGCCCTTGTTTCAAGAGGATGGGGATTGAGTTTTAAGCTTTTTTCAAGACAATAAACGGCCCTGTCATATTGCCCTGCCGCCAAATAGGAACGGCCCAAAAAAAAGAAGCCCATAGGTAAGTCCGAATTAGCGGAGGCCGAATCCGATGAGCATCTTTTAACATAGGCCTTACCATAGGCTATGGCTCTGCCGTAATTGTTTACGGCAGCCCAAGCCCTTGAAAGGTATAAATATATTTCGGGATTTCCCTTTTTTTCGCCGTAAAAGGGAGAAGATACTTCGGCTAAGCCCTCTGCGGCTAAGTTTTCTAAAATTAAAATTGAAGTCTTATAGTCGCGTTTTTTCCCGGCTTCAATAGCTTCATTTATAAGCGCATTTACAGACTTAGCCATAGGATTATTTTCTTCCGGCTTGAACCAAGGTTACAGCCGAGGTTGTGATTATGTCGTCTACCGAGCAGCCTCTGGAAAGGTCGGATATGGGTTTTGCAAAGCCTTGGAGGAAGGGGCCGAGGGCTTCTGCTCCGGCAATTCTCTGTACCAGCTTATATCCTATGTTTCCGGCTCCGAGGTCGGGGAAGATAAGGGTATTGGCCTGTCCTTTTACGGGAGAGTCGGCCGCTTTCTTTTGCATAACTGAAGGAACTATGGCGCAGTCCAACTGGATTTCTCCGTCAAAGACGAAATCGGGTTTTCTTTCCTGTAAGATTTTTACGGCTTCGCGGACGCGTAAAATATTTTCATCTTTGTCGCCGCCCGAACCCTTGGTAGAAAAGGAGAGCATTGCAACAATCGGCTCAACCCCGGCAAAGGTCCGGCAACTTATAGCTGCAGAGCAGGCAATGTCGGCTAACTGTTCAGAGCTGGGAGTCGGAATTACGGCACAGTCCGAAAAGATAAAGACTCCGTTTGCTCCGAGTTTGGGATTTTTTGTGTCCATCAAAAAGCAAGAAGAAGCGGTTTTCATTCCCGGAAGGGTTCCGATAACTTTTAAACCTGCACGGAGTACATCGGCTGTTGTGTTTAAAGCTCCTGCAACCATTGCATCAGCCTTATCTTGAACCAACATCATCGCTGCGAAGCCCAGCTCCGCACTCATTTCTATTTTAGCCTGTTCAAGGGTCATACCCTTGGCCTTTCTTTTTTCATAATAGCTTTCGGCAAAGGAATCGAGCCATTCCGATTTTTTCGGATCGATTATCTTGATTCCGTCAAGCTTTACCCCTGCCTTAGAAGCCGCTGTAGAAACAGCATCATCGGAACCGATTAAAAAAAGCTCCGATACCAATTTTTCGTCTACGATAGATCGGGCTGCTTTGAGAGTCCTTTCTTCAGTACCTTCAGGCAAAACAAGGCGGTTAGCATACATCTTTGCCTTTCTTTTCATTTCATCTACAAAACTCATAATTTTTTCTCCTTAATCTTTTCCGTATGTTTAAATTGGACTAACAATTTTTACTTACATCGTATTTTATCATTTTTCAATATTTATGTCTAGCAAAGCATTTATCCAAAAGATAAGCTTTTTTAAGTTTCAAGTTCCAAACTAACCTCGCCCGAAATTAACTCATCTTTTTTGCCGTCATCGGTTTCTATGATAAGATGCCCTAAATCGCTGATTCCCAAAACCAAGGCTTGATAGGGGATGCCGGCAAAGGGAAGAACTCTTACCTTTTTTCCCGTAAGGAGGGAGAGGCTTTTATATTCTTCCATTAGCGTGTTTTGAGAATGTAGACCGTATAGGGCTTCAATCAAGCTCGATATAATAGAAGAAGCTAAAACATTCCGGTTGAGGGATGGAGCTTCGGCTTCACTAAAAGATGAGCCGGCTTCGGTAAAAAGAGAGCCGGCCTTGTTTTTAAGTTCGGGAGGAAAATTAGACTCTTTTACATTGAGGCCTATACCTATAATTACGGCCTGCACTGAGGAAGTTTCCATATCGATAATTCCCTCGCTTAAAATGCCGCAGATTTTTTTTCCGTTAAGATAAATATCGTTTACCCACTTTATTTGCGGAGCAAAGCCCAGAGCCTTTAAGCAGCGGCAGATAACCGTTGCCGAAATTGCCGTGTAAAGATCGGAAGAGGGCTCTTCCCTTTCGGTCCTTGCCGGAATTGAGGGGCAAAAAATCAGACTAAAATATAAGCCCGCTCCTTTTGGCGAATAAAAACTGCGTGAAAAGCGGCCCCTTCCGGCACTTTGATGCTCGGCAAAAAGAACCGTTCCGTGAAGGGACTCGGCTCTGCTTGAAGAATTTAAACGCCGTTTCGCCTCGGTATTAGTGGAATCTATTGTCTTAAAAACTTCAACCTTCCCCTTGCAAACGGATTGAGCAAAGGCAGATAGGTTCTTTTCAATTGAAAAAGCGTTCAGCACATCTGAAGAGGATTTTAGAATATAGCCCTTGTTCTTTCCGCCTTCAATTTCATAACCTTCATCCCTTAGCTTTTGCACGGCCTTCCATACGGAAACCCTTGAAAGTCCTAAGCGCAAAGCCGCTTCTTCGCCCGAAAGAGGGCTTCCGTTTTGTTCTATAAGCATATCCAAAAGGATATCGCTCGTTGTCCTTGATATAAGTTCTTCCATATAATAACGCGAGTTTGCTTTATGCAAACTCGACAGCGTTTTTCAGCCGCGCTATTTTAGCGGCTGAAAATAAGCCCCCCTTTAAATTTATCAAATGGAATTCTAGCATATTTCTTCTTTTTTTTCTATTGCAACCTTTTCGGAAAAGCCTTGTCTATAGTCTTATAAGGTGAAACTATGTTTTATAAAGAATATATAAACTATATTGAAAGCGATGATTGGGAAACCGTACATAATTCTTTTTCAGTCAAAGCTCCCGAGAATTTTAATTTTGCTTATGACATAATAGATAGAATAGCGAAGGAATACCCCGAAAAGGAGGCTCTTGTCTGGTGCGATGAAACCGAAGAAAGGATTTTTTCGTTCGGAGAATTGGCAAAGCAGATAAATAAAACGGCCAACTTTTTTAAGGCGATGGGAATAGGAAGAGGCGACACGGTTTTGCTTTTTTTGCGAAGAAGATATGAGTTTTGGTTTGTTCTTCCTGCCCTGCACAAAATAGGAGCTATAGCCGTTCCTGCAACTGTCCAGCTCGCAGCCCACGACATCGAATACCGTATTCAATCCGCCAATATAAAAATGATAATGGCCGTACAAGAAAAGAATTTGCAAGAAGAAATTCAAAAAGCTGCCGAATCCGCTTATAATAAGCCCCTCCTCGTCTGGGTACATGACGAAATGGATGGCTGGATTTCCTTTGATGAACTCGTAAAAAATATGAGTGATGAGTTCACTCCTCCTCAAGGAGAAGCCTACCCTTGCGGAAAGGACACCGCTCTTTTGTACTTTACCTCAGGCACTTCGGGTAATCCCAAAATGGTGGAGCATAATTTTTTATATCCGCTAGGGCACATTGCAACCGCAAAATTTTGGCAAAACGTCAAGGAAGGCGGAAGGCATTTAAGCGTTGCCGAAACAGGCTGGGCAAAGGCCATGTGGGGGAAAATTTACGGTCAATGGCTTTGCGGCTGTGCCGTCTTTGTATACGACATGAAAATGTTTATCCCTAAAAACATGCTCGAAAAATTATCAAAATACAGAGTAACTTCCTTTTGCGCGCCTCCCACCGTTTACAGGTACTTAATCCGCGAAAAAATAGACGATTACGATTTATCCTCATTGGAAGAATGTACAACGGCAGGTGAAGCCCTTAGCATGGACATCTTCAATACCTTTAAAGAAAAGACCGGAATAGAACTGCGGGAAGGCTACGGGCAAACAGAGCTTACCCTCACAACAGGAACCTTCCCCGGCATGAAAATCAAACCCGGCTCGATGGGAAAGCCTGCCCCCGGCTATGAGATAGATATTATCCGCCCCGACGGATCTTCTTGCAAGGCAGGAGAATCGGGAGAAATCATCTTGCGTTTGGATAAAAAGGTTCCCTTCGGAATGTTCGGCGGTTATTATAAAAATGAAGAAAAAACGGCCGAGGTTTTTAAGGACGGAGTTTACCACACGGGAGACGCCGCCTATAGGGATGAAGACGGTTATTTTTGGTTTGAAAGCCGAACCGATGACCTTATAAAAAGCTCCGGTTTCCGTATAAGCCCCTTTGAGGTGGAGTCGGTTCTTTTACAACATCCGGCAGTCTTTGAATGTGCGGTAACAGGCGTACCCGACCCTAAAAGAGGTCAGGCGGTAAAGGCCTTTGTTGTTTTGAACAAAACCTATCAGCCAAGCCAAGCCTTAGAAAAAGAGCTTATGTTCTTTGCAAAGAAAAATGCGGCCCTCTACAAGGCCCCGCGTTCTCTCGAATTTGTAGAAACTTTGCCTAAAACCCACAACGGCAAGATAAGCCGGGCTGCAATCAGAAGCCGAAAGGCCTGATAAAAAGGCTTACGGATAAAAACCGGCCTTGACATAGAAGGCGTAAGCAAGTAGACTTTGTTCAGTAAAAGCTGTTATGTAGACAGCCTGACATAAAAAACGTTCTTTAATAAAGAACAATAAAGAGTACAAAAATGCGGAAATTTACGCAAAAAGGAGTTTATATGAGAAGAGTTGTAATTACAGGCCTCGGTGCCGTAACCCCCATAGGAAACACCCTGAATGAAACATGGGAAGGAATCAAAGCAGGTAAATGCGGAATCGGAAACATTACCCAATTTGATTGTTCCGATTTTAAGATTCAGATAGCGGCAGAGGTAAAAAACTTTGACGCTTCACAATTTATGGATAAAAAAGATGCCCGTAAAATGGCTCGTTTTACTCAATTTGCCGTAGCCGCAGCTTCACAGGCAATGAAGGATGCCGGCCTTTCAAAAGAAACCATCGATGCAAACCGCACAGGTATAATACTCGGAAACGGTATAGGCGGTTTTGAAATCTACCAAGAAGCCTTTAAAAAATACTTTCAAGTTGCTCCGGATCGCATTCCGCCGATGACTGTTCCTCTTCTTATTCCGAATGAGGCAGCCGGAAACATAAGTATGCAGTTCGGTATAAAAGGCCCGTCTTGGACATTGGCCACAGCCTGTGCTTCCGGTACCGATGCCCTCGGAAATGCTTTAGACCTTGTCCGCTCAGGAAGGCTTGATGTATGCGTATCGGGCGGCACGGAAGCTACAATTACCGGTTTCGGCATAAGCGGTTTTACGATTTTGCAAACCCTCGCCTCAGGCGATCCTGCCAAGGCTTGCTGTCCCTTCGATAAAAAGCGTTCAGGCTTTGTAATGGGCGAAGGCTCAGGTATTCTCATTCTTGAAGAATATGAACATGCAAAAAAGAGAGGCGCTAAAATATATGCGGAATTTGCAGGCTATGGAGCTTCCTCCGATGCCTACCACTTAACCAGCCCCGACCCCTCAGGTGACGGAGGCGCTTTGGCCATCACCAACGCCCTCGCCGATGCAGGCGTAAAACCTGAAGAAGTTCAATACTATAATGCTCACGGAACCTCGACACCAATCAACGACCCTGCAGAAACGGCCATGATTAAAAAGGCTTTCGGCGACCATGCGTATAAAATGAAGGTTTCTTCAACCAAGTCGATGATAGGCCACTGCTTAGGTGCCGCAGGAGCTCTTGAAGCTATCTTCTGTATAAAGGCAATGGAAGAAGGATTTTATCCCCCGACCATCAACCTAACCGAACCCGACCTTGAAGCCGGCTGCGATTTGGACTATGTTCCGAACAAGGGCGTCAAAGGCGAAATAAACTGTGCCGCCTCAGGCTCTCTCGGTTTCGGAGGCCATAACGGCGTCGCCGTCTTTAAAAAGATAAAGTAAGGGCTTTTTAAAAAGCTCTAATCAGATAAGCTAAAACCGTTCAGAATGTATGGACTTCCAACATTTTGAACGGTTTTTTGTTGGTTGAAAAAGACATGGCCTTGGAAATATTTTTTAATCATCAGTATCGTGTATATTAGTTTTCATAATAGCTATTGTCACTTCTAATGTAGATAATCTGTGTTATGAGTTTTAATCAACATACCCAGACGCAGAGCATCGGGGTACAGTGCTCAATGTTTCGCACTGTATGTTCTCATAAGGTGGTTG
>ERZ772960.1453-NODE-1453-length-18884-cov-9.395348_pt1 | contig 18884 bp, 15 predicted proteins | sample MGYA00580678_ERZ772960 | MGnify/ENA primary metagenome ERZ772960 (study PRJEB29015, sample SAMEA2737930) | human oral metagenome | biome: human oral; feature: human-associated habitat; material: dental | place: China | collected 2059 ... | reverse complement strand
TCCCCTTGCCCGGCAGCCACTCAAGCGAGCCGTGCGTCCCGACGTGAATGACCGCGTCTGCCCGCCAGATATCGCGCAGCCAATGATAGTAGCCGATGTAGTGATGTGTAGGCGCGGCATCGGGCGAGTGCAGGAGCTTGCCGGGATCCTCACCGAATCCGCGCGGCGGCTGCACCGTGATGAAGATGTTGCCGTTCAGTGTGCCCGGGACGAGGAGCGCACCGTTGTAATTGAACACATCCCCCGGAGCCTCCCCCCAGTCTTGCACGAGCTGCGTGCGCACCTGCTCGGGCAGCTCCGTAAAAAATGCGCGGTATTGCTCTGCTGTCAGCTGTCCGTCGGCAGACTTTGCCTGTTCCATACTCATAAAGCGGCGGTCATTCGTCGCGTGATCCGTCAGCAGCTTCATAAACGCCTTGCTGCTCTCCGGAATCTCATCCATGACATAGCCTGCGGCACGCATCGCCGTGAGCAGACGGAGCACGCTCTCGGGGGAATCCAGTCCCGCTGCACTGCCGATGTTTGCGTTCGTCGGCGGATAGTTGTGGAAAACAATCGCAATCTTTTTCTCCGCATTTGGCTTATGCCGCAGTACCGCCCATTTTCGCGCCTTGCGTGCGATCCGCTCCATGCGTTCATCGAGGGCTGCATAGCTGATCTCTCCACTCTCGTCGCGCACCTTCGCCGCAATCGGTACGGCATGGATCACGCCGTCAAACTCGGGCATGGCAACGCTCATCGAAACCTCCATGGGGTCAAGCCCCGCCGGAGATTTCTCCCACTCCTCCTTCGGAGCGAGCACCGTGTACGCCTCAAGCACGGGAATGCCGAGTGCATAGAGATCCTCGATGCGCGTGCCGCCCGCCTTGATGGAGAACTTCATCGTGCTGATGATGACATCGACAAAGGGCTGTCCGTCCCTGCAGAAATATTTCTGAATCGCATCCATCAGCGTCGGCGACTCTACGCGTTCGTCGCGATAGGCGTTCGAGAACACGGCGACCGCATTCATCCCCTCTGCCTCGATTGCACGAACAAGTGCTGCATGATAGGTAAAGTCTCCCGTAATCCACTCCGAGCGATAGAAGATCACGCCGATGTTCGGTCGTCCATTCTCGTAATGAGCGGCGAGGTACCCCGCGATGTCCTCGGGATCCCCCGCCCAGTCCGGATGATAGACACCGTTCCATGCGAGCGGACGCGGCGGCTCTGCCGTGCAGGCAAGCCCCCCGAACTCCCTGCCGAGCCAAAGAAAGAGATTGCGCATATTCTCCTCGCCGTCATAGCGAAAATATGCCCATGCCGTCTGGATCTGTTTCTCCGAGAAGCCATACGTCACCTTATCATGATCGGCATTGTCCACGACGATCAGATGCGCAGTCCTATGCTTCTGCAAATAGCGCGACGCCTTCTTCAGGAATTCATTGTCGAGCCCCGTACCCATCCAGAGAAAGAGATGGAGATCGGCCTCTGCGCGCATCGCATTCCAATCGTCCATGCCGCTGACAGGGCACACGCACACCTCGGGTTCCGCCATATCGGCGGCGCATCGGCGCGCGAGCACAGTAACGCGCAGGATGTTCGTATAGACTGCAATCTTCATCTATTCTGACTCCTTTTCTTTGCAGGTGCTATCTCTGCATGCTGCGGGATGCGCGAACGATCTCAAGTACGCCCTCTGCCGAGAGCCGCTCCAATGTATAATAACGCGCATTCATGTGACGCGCAAGTTCCGGTGCAAGTCCGACGCGCGGAACGGAGCGCTCCGTATCGAGGACAAGCGTGAGCGCCTGCGTGTCCGCGATCTCTTCCGCCGCACGCAGGGCACGCTGCACGCCGTCATCGCCATCCCGCACAGTGTTCGTCCGTCCGTCTGTGATGAGGACAAGTACCGTTTTCTCGCTGCCCTTGCGCTCCAGTTCACGCAGTGTTTGCAGAGCACAGGCGAGCCCCTCGGCAAGCGGTGTCCGTCCGCCCGTCGGCAGGTCGCGCAGCTGCTTTTCTGCCAGCTCCACACTGCGCGTCATCGACAGGAGCATCTCCGCACGATCCCGCCGAAAGGCGATCAGCCCGACACAGTCACGCTTTTGATATGCCTCCTGCAGAAGGGCAAGGATGGCTCCCTTCACCATCCTCATGCGCTCGCGTGCGCCCATCGAACCACTTGCATCGACGAGAAAAAGAATATTCGCCGCCGCGTGTTTCGCACGCACCCAGACGCGCACATCTTCAGGTCGGATCACAACCGTCTGCGTCCTCTGACGCATGCGTTGATACGGGGCTGCTGCACGCAGCGTAGCGGAGAGTGCGAGATCGAGGCGGGCACCTGCGCGCGGCAGTTCCGTGCGCAGGCAGCGACCATCCGCCGTATGCGTCTGGACAATGTTGCGCTTTCCGCTCTTTCCGCCCTGCGCACGCATCGTCATGGAGAGGAGTGAGAGTCGCGCCATGACGTTCTCAAGCGGTGCTGCGACACGATCATCTCCACCTTCATGTGCCTCCTCCGGCGGGGACGGAGCGTCCTCCCCATCCTGAGGCTCATTCTGTGATTCGTTCTCCGACGAGGCTTCATGAGGCATTTCCGCGCCGCCATCCTCCCGTGGAGGAGGTGTTTCCTGCGGCTCATTCGGCATCTCATTCCCGTCCTGCTCCGGGGCATTCCCATCATCGGGCGGCTGCTGTTCCTCCTGCGGACGGCTCATCCGATGCACGAGCACGAACGCTGCGGCCTCCTCCACATCCGTAGGCATGACGAACGCTCTGCCTGCGAGCGCTGCAATCGCACACGCTGCCTCGATGAGATAAATCTCCGCATGGTTGCCGATACAACAGGCACGCGCAGCACAGGCGGCCGCAAAGTGAAGAATGGCAGACGGAACCTCTACGCACGGCAACAATGCGCGGGCACGGCTGATCATCGCCCCAAATGCCACCTCCTGTGCAGCGTAGGAGGCACGAAAGGAGGCTGGATCGCGCTCGTACGCGAGTACACGCGCGGCAATCGCGCTCCGCTGTACCGGATCCTCCTCCTCCTCCATCGTCACAAACATGCCGAAAGAATCCAGCAGAGCAGGGCGAAGCGTGCCCTCTGCGGGATCCATCGTACCGACGGGCGTATAGGAAACCTCCTCGATGAACGACAGCCCATCCCGTTCGAGGCGAAAAAAACTATCTCTCGCACACTTCAGAACCGTGGACAGAATATCCTCGCGCAGGAGGTTGACCTCATCCATATAGAGGATGGTATCGTGCGCACGGTGCAGAAGTCCGTGCCGCAGGCAACGCTCCCCTTTTTGGAGTGCCGCCTCCATGTCGATTGTGCCGAAGATCATATCCTCCGCCGCGCCGAGCGGCAGCTCCATAATTTTTCCGGTTGGTGTAAACGGTGCTGCCGCACGGACGAGAACGGATTTTGCCGTGCCCCGCATGCCGGAGATCAGGAGACCTCCCGCACGAGGGTTGATGAGTGCAATCGAAAGTGCGCGCCGTGCGTGCTCCTGCCCGACAACGGCCGTCAACGGATAACGCGGAGTATCCAAGTTTTTTCCTCCGAAAAGCTATTTATGCACGTTCTCCCAAGATCGCATCCACCGCACTCCAGTCGACCGCGCCCTCCTCGAACGGGCGGCGGCGCATGCGGTGTGCAAGGACGAGGCGGCTGACGCGCCGCAGATCCTCCGCCATCACTGCACTGCGCCCTGCAAGTGCCGCATGCGCAATGCCCGCCTTGATGAGCGTGATGTCTGCGCGGTGTCCGTCGACGCCGAGCGTCAGCGAGATCCGAGCAGCATAGCCGAGGATTTCATCCGGCACTTCCACGTGGGCGACACGCGCACGCGCCGCTATGATCTTTTCACGCAACTCCTGCTGGGTGTCTGCATAGGTTTCAGCAAAGGCATCGGGATCACGCTCATAGGCAATCCTGCGGCGGATGACCTCGACGCGCGTCCCTGCTTCGCGTTCCCCCGCAACGGTCACGGAGAGCGCAAAGCGATCGAGGAGCTGCGGGCGGATGTCCCCCTCCTCCGGATTCATCGTCCCGACGAGGACAAAGCGCGCCGGATGGGCATAGGAGATGCCCTCACGCTCCACGGTATTGACCCCCATCGCCGCAGAGTCGAGCAGGATGTCAACAATATGATCCTCAAGCAGATTGATCTCATCTACATAGAGGATGTTGCGGTTCGCCGCCGCCAGGATGCCCGGCTCGAACTCCTTGCGCCCGTGCTGGATCGCCGCCTCCATGTCGAGTGTCCCGACCACACGATCCTCTGTCGCGCTGACGGGCAGCTCCACCACGCGCATCGGAATTTCCTCCGCCGTGAGATCTTCTCCGGTTGCCTGCCTTACGCGGCAGGCATCACAGTACAGATCTGGCAGCGCAGGATCACAGTGGCACGTACAGCCGCGCACCGCCCGCAGATCCGGCAGGAGTGCTGCAGCGGCACGAACGGCAGTGGACTTCGCCGTCCCTTTCTCGCCCTTGATGAGCACACCTCCGAGAGACGGCATGACAATGCTGAGTAAGAGTGCTGTCTTCATCTCCTCCTGACCGACAATGGCTGTAAACGGATAAACCGCTGTTGTTTTCATGTGGGTATCCCTTCGTATGTATGACTATCCGAAATATGTACCGTCTGCATCGCCGCCCGTTTCAGTGCACATTCGGCATCGGACAGAGCCGAATGCTGCTGCCCCGCCCAACGTGCATAACACGCACCGCCGCAGCCCGCGAAGTCTGCACACGCCCTGCAAAACGCCATGGCACTCTGCATCTCATGTGCCACCTCCTCCTGCCGCTGAACGTCGATTCCGTGCTCCACATCGCCGAGCAGAAAGCGCGCATCACCGACAAAGGAAGAACAGGCGTAAGCCCGTCCGGCGGCATCAATATGCACGCCCGCCCCACTCATCGCGTGACAGTGGGAAAAACCATCGCCCGTGCGCTGCGAAAGACACGCCGCCTGCTCCTCCTGCGCAATCGCAATGCGGTATCCGTGCAGCCGACCAAGGTGTTCGTTCCGCACAAAGACCTCCGTCATCGCCCGCGCCATCTCCCCCTCGCGCGCGGGGCGGACAGCCGCGCCGCGCCCCTGCAAGCGCAGAAGATCAAAGCCGATATGGCGCACATTGCCGAGGTAGTATGCCATCTCTATGATGCCGGGGAGTTCCCCGACATTCTCCGCCGTAACAACACAGGTCAGGCCGACCGCGATGCCGCGCTGACCGAGACGCTGAATCCCCGCAATCACATCCATCGACGAGCCGCACCCATCAGGGTAGCAGCGGTGCACATCGTGAACATGGGGTCTGCCGTCGAGGCTGACGCCGATGCCAATGCCCGCACCGCGTAGGAAGTCTGCCGTCTCATCCGTAATCAATGTCCCATTCGTCTGGAGATCCATGCGAGCCCGTATTCGATTGATGCGGATATAGTCCGCCATCTGCCGCAGGAGAGGAAGTGACAGCAGCGGCTCTCCGCCCGAGAACTGGAGGATGAAAGAGGTTCCACCCTCCGCTGCGAGGTCGATTGCACGCCGTGCCGTCTCCCACGTCATCGTTCTGCGGTCTTGAGCGGATGCGTAGCAGTAACGGCACGCAAGATTGCAGTTTCCCGTGAGACTCAGCACAAGCATCCGCAGCGGCATCATTCTCGTTTTCTCACTTCTCATCTGCAAAGCGCTCGGGGTAGACCGCACGCGCAAGCTCATAGACACACTCGATGGCATTCTGTCCCGCGCTGTACCGGTAGGTATCGGGCACGGTGTAGAGATGATTCTCCCGCACCGCCTTGACGTGCATAAACAGGGGATCATTGCGCAGCTTTTGACGAAAGTCCTCGGTCTTTTCCCCCTCTGCACTCCATGTTGGCAGAAGGAACACATCGGGATCAAGCGCAACGATCTGCTCCATAGATACCGGTGTATCTGCTGTGAGCCCAACCATGGCGGCACCGTTGCGGAGGGATGCGTGCCGACACATATCGTCAAAGAGACCGTCCTTCTGCCCGAACACGCCGCTAAACGCAAACGCCACGATAATCGGTCGCTTCTCCTCGGGGATGTCCCCGACACGGCGCTCGACATCGGCGAGACGTGCACGCTTCGCGGCGATAAGTGCAGCGGCATTTTCCTCCTGACCGATGAGCTTTCCAATGGTATCAATCCGCGTGAACACGCCCTCGATGCGCTTCGGAGTACGTGAGGCATAGACCGTCAATCCGAGGTCGCGCAGACTCTCAACCAGTTCTTTTGGCACACCGTCCGTTGTGAGAACGAGATCAGGATCAAGTGCGAGCACACGCTCCGGGCTTTTGTCCTTGAGCTTGACCGAGACCGCCTTCGCCGCCTCGCTCATAGCGGATAGTCCGGGATCATCCGAATACGAGGTAAGCGCGGCAATCTGCTCGGGCGGTGCAATCGCAAGGAGGATCTCGTCTGTGGCAAGCCCGAGCGAGACGACGCGCTGCGGCTTCTCGTGCAGCACGACCTCCATCCCCATATCGTCCGTCCCACGATAAAACACAGATTGCTCTGCCACATTCTGCTGCTCCCCCGCACAGCCGGCAATCATGCCGACGAGCGAGAGGAGCAGCAGAAGCGCACAGAGCTGTACATTAGAACGCATGCGTATACGTCAGTCGGAAGTTGCGCCCAAGATCGAGATTGCCATAGCGGTTGGAGTAGTTTTCACGGTTCAGCAGGTTGTAGATGCCAAGCGACACCACGTCATCCTTGCTCGCCGTATAGATCACATTCATATTGAGCTGGATCTTGTCGGGTACATCCTGTGCAGCACCATATCTTTGCGCCGTGTACTCACGGTCGCCAAGGTATTTCAGATTGAGATTTCCCTGCCACTTCGCCATCTGATAGTCGAGACGGACAAGCCCTTCGAGGCGTCCGGCATCCTGCACCCATTCCTTTTTCTTGGCACTCGGATCCTGTACCTTGGGATTCGATACGCTCCCGCCGAGAGTAAGTCGCCATGCGTCATTAAAGCGTTTCGTATACTCGACCTCGACGCCTGTATTTTTGAAGTTCCCCTTGTTCGTGGGATAATTTTCCTGTGTTGCCGGATCCTTCGCCCAACCTATTTTGTTCTTCATGTCCATGTGATAGACGGCAGCTTTCCATGTGTCGTTTCCATGGCGCATCTTGAGCCCTGTTTCATAGGTCCATCCTTCCTCCGGCTTCAGCCCCGAGGGATTATACTTCGTATAGCTGAAGCTGTCATCTACGGTCGGCATTTGGAACGCCTTGCCGACATTGATGTACCATGCCGTATTCCGATCAAATTCATAATTGGTCTGAAACTGCGGCATGAAGACGTTTTGATCCTTCACAGGGTCATTGATGAACTCACCACGCAGACCAAGCGTAAAGTTAAACTTCGGCGTAAACTGTTTGCTGTAAGAGGCATAAAGGGAGTTGCCTGTACGAACTGCAGAACGCCTTTTTGCAGGTGTATCAATCGCCTCACGCTTGTAGGAATATCCAAAAACAAGGGAGTCTGCATCAAACTTCCAGTTCTTTTGGACATCAAAGATCTCTCCATCCATGGTCGCATTGGACGCTGATGCACGGTTTGCAATGAAATCGTACCCCCATACCTTGCGGTAGGTATAGCCGAGAAGCGCGCGAATGCCGTTCTCCTTTCCCTGATAGACGAGACTTGTCGTGTGGCGATAGTCGTTATGACGATAATTGTATTTGGTTCCCTCGGGGACAAGCGCCGTCCCCGCAGGATTCTTTTTATAACGAATCCCACCGCGCGTGATATCAGCATCCATATAATTGTAGTTGAGCGAAACTTCATCGGTGAGTTGAGCCATGATGCCGATGCGATTCTTTTTCCCCTTGCCGACCCACCAGTCAACCCAAGAGATCTTATCGATTCCAAAACCGTTGGAGTGCGGAAGATCCTTCGACCATTCGCGGCTCACATCAACAACGATTCGCTCCCCTACATAAGTCGCCTCGCTCTTCTTAAAGTAATTGCCAACGGTCTGACTGAGTTTAAACTCGGTTTCCTGTTCCGTCGGTTTCTTCAGGATAATGTTAACGACACCGCCCATCGCATTCGCACCATAGAGTGTCGATGCTGCGCCCTTAACAATCTCAATGCGCTCCACCATCGATGCGGGAATGCCTTCTGTACTTGGATAATTCTTGAGATTCATCGGTACACCGTTCACCATGACGAGCGTACCGCGGTCAAAGCCGCGCAGGACAATGCGCCCCGCAGCAAAGCCAAAGTCCTGCCCTGCCTCACCGTACGACGTACTCGTCGAGCCGATCTGCTGGTCGATTGCCTCGAAGACGTTGCGGTAGCCCGCCTTCTCGATTTCCTTCGCTGTGATGATCGTCGTCGTTGCAGGCGTATCAAGATCGCGCTTTACTCGGCGCTGCGCCGTCACAACCGTATCGCTGAGCGCGTGCGCCTCTGCGGAGTCTGCTGTCTGCTCCGCTGCATACGCCGTTCCCACAAAACTTGCACCGGAAAATGCTGCAAGTACCGCAAGCGTCCACTTTTTCTCTCTTGTCATGATCCTTTGTCACCTTTCTTTTTCGCGCGCTCCATGCGCCACATTCATATTTTAAAAACTTTTAGTCATAGCAGAAAACGAAAAGCCCCCTCCTGCCAAAGCAGAAGAGGGCTTAATTTACACACAATAGAAGAGTCTGAATCCCCATCCCCATCACTCGCAGGTCAAACGGCGATTGTTAATCAGGCAGTTCTCCTGGCTCCAGTTCGCCGCTCGCCCGCGCCTTCCCAGGGGTCATCCCCCAGTGGCATTCGTGGAAATACAACCCGTATTTCCATGCGGGTTCGCTCACTGTCACAGTGGCGGGACCGCTCCGGCTTCATCGGAAATATTCCCTTTACCGGATTTTCTATTAAACATTCGTACCTGATCCAATGCTATAAAGTTTTCGTAAAATACTCTGATAAAGATAGCATTGGATGAAGTACTTGTCAATACGTCAAAGAGATATTTTACGAATCATCTCAATATACTTCTCTCTTGCCCTATTTATTTTCCAACAGGTAGAGATAGTCCCCATAGCCCTCGCGCTCCATGTCCTCCTTCGGAATGAAGCGCAGGGAGGCGCTGTTGATGCAGTAGCGCAGGCCACCCGTCGCCGCAGGACCATCGTTAAAGACGTGTCCGAGGTGTGCACCGCTGCCCGCCGCCGTGACCTCCGTACGCACCATACCGTGTGAGCGATCCTCGTGCTCGGCAATGAGCGCACTGTCAATCGGACGCGAGAATGCCGGCCAGCCACAGCCCGAATCGTATTTGTCCGTCGAGATGAAGAGCGGCTCGCCCGTCGTGATGTCGCAGTAGATCCCCGCGCGAAATTCATGATCGTATTCATTAAAGAATGGACGCTCAGTCGCTTTTTCCTGCGTAACAGCATACTGAAGATCCGTCAGACGTTCTTTGAGTTCGGCATCCGATGGCTTTTCATACGTACGTGTAGGCTTCGCCGCCTCCGCACGCTCTGCCGCCGCACGCTTCTCGCGCATCTTGGCGATGAGTGCGGGTGAAATATGGCAGTAGCCATTCGGATGTTTCTCGAGATACTCCTGATGATCCTCCTCCGCACGGTAGAAATTCACAATCGGTTCCACCTCAATGGCGACCTTTTTTCCAATGCGCTGCTGCAGTGCATTGAGCGAGGCACGGATCACGGCGGCATCCGCGCTCTCGCTGCCGTCCGCATTTGGTACATAATAGATTCCTGAGCGGTACTGCCGCCCGATGTCGTTGCCCTGCCGATCCACCGTCGTCGGGTCGATGGAGTCATAGAACGCCGTGAGCAGCTGATCGAGGCTGACGACACGCGGATCATAGACAACGTGCACGGCCTCCGCATGGCCGCTGCCGCTGCACACCTCACGATAGGAAGGTTTTGCCGTCGCGCCGTTTGCATAGCCGCTTTCCACGGAGATGACGCCATGCACAAGTCCAAGATAAAGTTCTGTCCCCCAGAAGCAGCCACCCGCGAGATAGATCTCCTTCTGTCCCTCCGTCGGCGCGTTTTTCTGTACGATCTCATGCGGCATCTCCGCCGATGTTGCGGCAGGTGTTCCGCAGCCGCCGAAACAGACAAGCAGACCAAGTGCACAGATATTGCGCAGGGATGAAATTTTCATGATATTTCTCCTTTCCGCTGTTTTATGATGGAGTAACACATACTTTTACAAAATACCGTTCAGTCTTCCGATTTCCTGTATTTTCTCCGCAGAGAGTTTGGTAACACGCGCGATCAGATCGAGCGACATTTTCTCCCGCAGAAGGGCAAGCACCGTTTCCATGCGCCCTTGCTCGAGTCCTTGCTCGCGCCCCTGTTCGAGCCCGTATTCCACGCCATCCCTATATACACCTTCGCTCAAATTGCACATCTGTGCCACCCCTTTCTCCAAATTCGGCGTCATGATAACATTATATCAGCGATTCCTAAATGTATCCCTAAATTCTATGCCGTGATCTCCTCCGCCGGCGGCAGCTGCCACTCAATTGGCGCCTCACCTGCTGTCGTGAGAAAAGAATTGACACGCGAAAAGGGGCGGCTGCCGAAGAAGCCGCGATGCGCCGAGAGCGGACTCGGGTGCGGCGACTCGACGATGAGGTGGCGCGGATTCGTGATGAGACTGCGCTTCTTCCGTGCGGGGCTGCCCCAGAGGATAAAGGCGAGCGGCCGCTCACGCGCGCCGAGCAGCTGAATGATGTGGTCTGTGAACCGCTCCCAGCCATGTCCCTGATGAGAGGCTGCCGCATGGGCGCGCACGGTCAGCACGGTGTTGAGGAGCAGCACGCCTTGCTTTGCCCACGGGATGAGACAGCCATGCGCGGGCGGTACGATGCCGAGATCGTCCTGCAGCTCCTTGTAGATATTCAGCAGCGATGGCGGCGGGTCGATGCCGACCTGCACAGAGAACGAAAGCCCATGCGCCTGACCGTCGCCGTGGTACGGATCCTGCCCGAGGATGACGACCTTCGTATCCGCAAAGCTCGTATAGTGCAGCGCGTTGAAGATCGCAAACATATCGGGATAGATGCGCTTCGTACGATACTCCTCAATGAGGAATTGGCGCAGCTCCCGATAGTACGGCTGCGCCATTTCGTCTGCAAGCAGTTCCTGCCAATCGTTGTGAAAGATTTCCTTTGCCATGCTAAACTCTCTCGTAAATTTCAAACATATAGGTCTCTCCGCCCCGACTGTTTGTCAATGCAAAGCCTTCAAGCGGGGGTAAGAATACATCTGCTCCATACGTCCCCGACAGGCGCGTGATGTATGCCCGCCGCGTGTATGGCAGGAGGAGGCGGTAACACGCCGCGCCGCCGACGGCAAAGATCGTCCGCGGCACAGCGTGCGTCATCGTACCGAGCAGCGCCCACAGTTCCGCAAGATCATGCACGATATGAAAGCCCTCCGCCCGCTCCATCGTCCCTGAGAGCACAACATTCTCCCGTCCTGCGAGCGGTCTCCGTGCAGGCAGACTCTCCATCGTGCGCCGTCCCATGACAACGATCCCGCCCATCGTCGTCCGGCGGAAATGCGCCATATCCTCGGGGCAGTCCGTGAGCAGCTGCCCCGCCCGTCCAATGCCCCCATCCTCATCACAGGCGGCAATCAGTTCGAGCGGGTACGGCTCAGAGAGTTCACGCGCACGCACAATGCCCTCCGTATCAGTCGCATCAAGCCATGCGGCAACAGACGTTCCATGTACCATCAGATTGGGCGCAATCTCCGCCAGCGGCACGAGCACAAAGGCGCGCTCCGTGAGATAGGGGTGCGGCAGCCTCAGCGCCACATCCGCACACGTTGCCCCCTCGACATAGAGGACATCGAGATCGATTGTCCGCGCGCCCCAATGTTCATGACGCACGCGCCCGAGTTCATGTTCAATGCGTTGGAGTACCCCGAGCAGCTCGTGTGCGCTTCCGTCAAATGAAATGCACGCCGCCGCATTCAAAAACTGGGGCTGATCTGTCTTTCCCCACGGCGGGGTTTCGTAGAAATACGACACCCGTTCCACGCGCAGATGGGGATGCTCCGCCATCCGCCGCAGAGCCGCACGCATCGTCTCTCCGCGATTGCCGAGATTTGCCCCAAGCCCGATGTACGCTATTCCCATTGCACATCCTTACGTCGGCGGAGGATTGTCACACCAACATCCGAAAAGAACGCGTTGATCGGCGCTGTGGGCTTATGAACGGTGATGCGCACCCAGCGCAGCGGAGAAAACTGCCAAAAGAGATCATCCGCAATCTCCTCCGCCAGTGACTCGATCAGCTGCTTCGATGCTCCATCCATAATGGAAGATACCGCACGGTAAACCTTGGCATAGTTCACTGTATCACTGAGATCATCGCTCTCTCCCGCCGCACGCAGATCAAGACCAAGCTCCACATCCACCTCGAACGGCTGCGGAATCTCCTGCTCGTGCGGAAGAACCCCGTGACAAGCCATAAAGCGCATCCCTCGCAGAAAAATACGATCCATATTACGCCCCCAAAATTGCGTCCGTCATACGACACATACGCCCTATCGGCTTCACATCGTGTACGCGGACAATCGAGGCACCGCGCACGATGCCGAGGACACACGCCGCCCCCGTCGCCTCCATGCGCTCCTCGACGGGCAGACCGAGCGCCGCGCCGATGAAGCTCTTGCGGCTCGCCCCGAGGAGGACGGGATAATCCGTACCGTCATACGAGATGAGTTCATCCATACGGCGCATAACGTGCATATTCTGCTCCGCCGTTTTGCCGAAACCGATCCCGGGGTCAAGGATGATCTTGTCCCTCGCCAGTCCTGCCGCGTCTGCCAGTGCAAATGAGCGTTCAAAGAACGCACGCATCTCACCGACAATATCCCCATCGTACGCCGTCCCATTCTGATTGTGCATCACAACGACGGGCGCATCTGCCTCGGCTGCGACGCGTGCCATCTCTCCCGGCTCCTCCGCATACTGCAGCCCCCAGATATCGTTCAGCATATCAGCACCCGCAGCGAGTGCCGCCCGCGCCGTCTCCGCCTTGAACGTATCCACGGAGACAGGTACGGGGCATTCCTGCAAAACCGCCTCAAGAAGCGGAAGAAGTCGCTCCGTCTCCTCTGCCGCCCCCATCGGGACGAAGCCGGGCCGGCTCGACTCTGCACCGACGTCGATGATGTCGGCGCCATCCTGCACCATCTCCTCCATGTGACGGAGCGCCGCATCCCGTGTGTTCCACCTGCCGCCGTCCGAAAACGAATCCGGCGTCACGTTCAGGATCCCCATGACGAGTGTCCGCCCGCCAATCGTCAGTTCCTTCCCGTCACGGAAGCGATATATTCTCTCTGCCGTCATTCCACTCACCTAACATCTGCCATGCCTGCAGTTCCATCGTTTTGTCATCGCGAAAGATGCCGCGACACGCCGAGGTCGTCGTCCTCGTACCGTGTGCACGCGCTCCGCGCATCGTCATGCAGAGCTGCTGTGCATCGATGACGACGAGCACGCCCTCCGCACCGAGTCCCTGCTCCATCTCGCGTGCAATATCCGTTGTCAGGCGCTCCTGCAGCTGCGGACGCCGCGCCATGCACTCGACGAGCCGCGTGAAAACGCCAAAGCCCGCCACGCGGCCTGCGTGCGGGCGATAGACAATATGCGCCGTCCCAAAGAATGGGAGCAAATGGTGCTCACAGATGGAGTGGAACGAAATCCCGCGCACGGCAACAAGACCGTCCGTCTCCTCCGTCAGCACATCCGCCCAGAGATCCCGCGTGTCCGCGTGCAGCCCCGAGAACAGTTCCGTATAGAGCTGTGCCACGCGTGTAGGCGTTTCCTCCATCCCCCGTGCAGCGAGATCAACCCCGACCGCCGCAAGAAATTCGCGCATGGCGCGCTCCGCACGCGGGAGATCAACCGCTGTGCACCCTTCCTCCATTTCCGTCACCTCACCTTGTTCAATTCTTTGCCCATGCAGCTATGTCCGCGATCTCACGGGGCGTTGTCCTGCAGCAGCCGCCGATGAGCCGCGCGCCCGCCGCACGCCAGCGCCGCGCCTCCGTGCCGAAATCTGCCGTCGCACCATACCATCTCCGCTCATGGACATCATACATCTCACCGGAGTTCGGATAGACGACGATGGGCTTCGCCGTCTCGCTCCGAATCGCGCGAATCAGCTCCTCCGCATACTGCGGAGCCGTACAGTTCAGCCCGATCGCCGCAGCCTCCGGCACAGTGTCCAGCCACCGCGCACATGCCGCAATCTCCATGCCGTCACTGATGTGCGCAGCATCGCGGCAGGAGAACGAGAACCACGCGGGAATCCGTATCTCTCTTTCGCGCAGCGCGCGCACAATCGCACGTGCCTCCACCAGACACGGCAGCGTCTCACAGGCGAGCAAGTCAGGTTTTTCCTCTGCAAGCAGTGCAAGGCGCTCCGCATGAAACGCGACAAGTGCGTCCTCGTCGATGCCATAGTCGCCGCAATACTCCGAGCCATCCGCGCGATACGCACCGTATGGTCCGACCGATGCCGCCACAAACGGCACGCCGCCATCCACACCGCGCTCCGAGCAGTACAGTTCACATGCCTCCCGTGCCAGACGCACGGATTTTTGCAGGAGCGCGGCAGCCTCCTCCTCCGTAAAGCCGCACCGCATAAAGCCCTCGACCGTCGCCTGATAGCTCGCACTCGTCACCACATCTGCGCCCGCGCGCAGGTAGTCCAGGTGAACCTCACGCACGAGATCGGGACACGCAAAGAGCGCCTTTGCCGACCAGAGCGCATCGCTGATCGAAAATCCGCGCGCCTCGAGTTCCGTGGCAAGCGCACCGTCGAGCACGATCACATCCTGCCGCGCAAGACGCTCCGCAATCGGATTCACGCCATTCCTCCCCACAAACAGGAAAACGCTCCCCCATCGTGAAGGGCAGCCCCACACAAGAGGAGAGCGTCTGACATCATTTCAGCAGGTCATGCGCACGCAGAGCCGCATCCAGCTTCGCCGCATTCGCCGGCTCCATCTCCGTAAGCGGCATACGCAGGGGACCCGCCTCGTAGCCGAGACGGCGCATCGCCGTCTTGACGGGAATCGGGTTCACTTCGCAGAAGAGCGCATCGATGAGATCGGCATACGCAACCTGCATACGCCCCGCCTCCGCCGCATTGCCGTCAAAATAGTGCTGGCAGATATCATGCGTCGCCTTCGGCGCGATATTCGAGAGCACAGAGATGACACCCGACCCGCCGAGCGAGAGAATGGGGACGATCTGATCATCGTTGCCCGAGTAGACAGCGAAATCATCGCCCGTCGCCGCACGCATGCGCAGGATCGCGGAGAGATCACCGCTCGCCTCCTTAACCCCGACGATGTGCGGGTGCTTGGCGAGTGCCGCGTATGTCTCCGTCTTGATATTGACCCCCGTGCGCGAGGGTACATTGTAGAGAATCGCGGGGATATTCACGCTATCAGCGATCTTCGTGTAGTGCGCGATCAGACCGTTCTGCGTGCACTTATTGTAGTATGGCGTCACGAGAAGGAGTGCGTCCGCACCGACCTGCTCCGCATACTTCGACAACTCGATTGCGTAGGAGGTTTCATTTGAGCCGGTTCCCGCCACAACGGGAATGCGCCCCTTCACCTGCTCCACCGTATAGCGAATCGCCTCACGGTGCTCCGCATCCGTCATCGTCGCGGACTCACCCGTCGTCCCTGTGATAACGATGGCATCCGTGCCGCCCGCGATCTGATCCTCGATAATCCGCCCGAGTTCCGTATAGTTCACACCTGTCTCTGTAAACGGCGTAATGATGGCGACGCCGGCACCACGGAAAACTTTCTTCTTCATGGCAGGTTCCCCCTTCAAAATCATCTTCTGCTATTATCCCACGCACGGTATGAAAAGTCAAAAACTTTATGTCCGCAGCGCGGGGCGGATCTCATCGAAGAGCGCGGCATTCGCGCGAATCTTCTCCTCACCGCCGAGGACGCAGCGCACATTTTCACGCATCGCCGCTTCCACGAGCGGCGCGAGCGCACGCACATCCTCCTGACGTGCCGTCAGGATCTCCTCACGCGCACGCTGGCGATCCTCCCACGTGATGCCGCGCAGATGGAACGTCGCCGCGATATCCCCCTTCATCTGCGGCGTCAGCGGTGCGTCCACGCCGCTCATCGTACCGATGATGAACTTGTCCATCTCGCGGTCAGACACGTCGAACGACCGCACATAGTCCGCCGTCTCATCGAGGACGGCAAACGTCTCCGCGAGATTCGGATCGCGGTAGGAGGAAAAAATCATAAAGCCGTTTCGATTGAACTGCGTCATAGCACCGTACGCACCGCCCTGCACGCGGATGCGCGTCCAGAAATAATCATAGCGCAGCAGCGTTTCCAGTACACGCAGAACTCCCGTATAAGCGAATCCAAGCTTGATAAAGTTCGCGCCCTTCGCCACATACTGAACGCGGCTCTGCGTCATCAGCCCCTCATTTTTCGGGGCAATTTCCCACGTATAGGGGGCAACAGGGAATGTTTCAGACGTGAGCTTCTGCTGGAACGCTGCAAGCTGTGCCGCAACCTCATCATAGTCCGCTGTCGGTGCGGTAACGCTCACCATCAGATCATTTGCATTGAAGATCTGCGGCAGAATGCGCCGAAACGCCGCCTGCATCTCCGCATGGCGTGCTTCGAAGTTATCCTTGAACGTGCGCAGGAAGTCATGGAACGGCAGTCCGCCGACCTCGGCATAGCGCCCCGCGGGCGTCAGATCGGCAGCGATCCGCGCAGCAACTACCTGATTTGCCGCACGCTGGAGCGAGAGCTCCATCCCCGTCTTTTCCTCATCGATCAGCTCGCGGACACGCTTTGCCCCCGAGAAGTCGCTCTCCGTCATGATCTCCGCAAGCAGATCAAAGAGGCGCGGCAGATTCCCCTTCAGCACCTTCGCGCGCAGCTTGAAGCGCGGCAGGAGAGAGTCTGGCTCGCCCGCGCGCGTATAGGCGACAATGTCCGCGCCGAAACCGCCCGTGTAGAGGCTGCGCAGCATCGCGAGCTCCGCATAGCTGTGCCGCGCGGTATCGACCGCACCGAACATCTCCGCGAGGAGGTACGCATACGGCAGATCCGCCTGTGCGACCGCCGCCATCGGGAAGTAAAAATTCAGATAGACAATCCCATTCGTCTCGATATCCGAGTAGAGTATCTTCGTCCCTGCACAATCACGCAGATCGAGCGGCAGACGCTCCGCCTCCGCACGGATATCGGAGCGTGCGAGAATTGGAATCGACGCAAGCGCCTCCTCCGTATCCGGCTCCTCCTGCGCCTCCTTGAGCGCCGCACAGGACGCTAAGACCTCTGCAATCTCCTCGGCACTCATCGCGGCTTTTTTCTCCGCAAGGATCTTCTCCTGTGCCGCCTCGCGCTCCTGCCCGAGCGTACGGCTCGGCGCGAGCATCACGAGAGCCTCATGCGGATTCTCAAGGAAGGATTCCCGAATCACCTGCTCAAAGTAGCCGTTTTCGAGTCCTGCTTTGAGTTCGGCAAGCACGTCCTCATAGCGCAGATAGTCCGCAGGCGCGCCATCGTAGAGCCACGTCTTCATCATGCGGATGCCGTAGATCAGCCCCTTTGGCGACGACCCGAAGTCCGACTCGCGCAGACGGAACTCAAGCGTATTGAGCGACGCCTGCACGAGCGTGTGATCGAGTTCCCCGTCCGCGAGTTTCCGCAGCGTATCTTTGACAATCCGCACAAATTCATCCGCGCGTGCCGTCTCCGATTTGCTGACAATGATGCTGAAGAGCGGCTGCAGAATATCACTCTCATAGTTCGAGTCGACATCGCGCCCAAGCCCCGCATCGATGAGTGCCTGCCGCAGTGGCGCGCCCTGCATACGCAGCAGCGCATGGTCGAGAATCTGGAGCGCCATCACACGCTTTCGATCTGCCGTGTCACCGATCACCCAGTTCAGCGAGAGAAAGCTGTTTTCCTCCAGCGGCTCCTCCGCCCCAATCGGATAGAAATGCGCCTTGTCGACGCGCCCCGCGAACGCCTGTTGACGGTCGATGCGCGAGGGCACAGAAATCTGCTCGAAATGCGAGAGATACGCGCGGTCAAGGTAGGCGAGCTTCTCCTCAATATCCATGTCTCCGTAAAGATAGATATAGCTGTTCGAGGGGTGGTAGTAACGCGCGTGGAAATCGAGGAACATCTCCTGTGTGAGCGTCGGGATCGCCTCGGGATCGCCGCCCGACTCACAGCCATACGTCGTATCGGGATAGAGCGCCGCCATGATGCGGCTGCCGAGGAGATCATCGGGCGCGGAGAGAGCCCCCTTCATCTCATTGTAGACAACACCGCTGTAGGAGAGCGGTGCATCCGCATCCTCGAGTTCGTAGTGCCAGCCCTCCTGCATGAGCACCTGCGGATTCGTCCGCATCGCGGGATAGAATACCGCATCGAGATAGACATCCATCAGATTTTGAAAATCACGGTCGTTGCGGCTCGCAACGGGATACATCGTCTTGTCGGGGAACGTCATCGCATTGAGGAACGTGTTGAGCGAGCCCTTTACCAGTTCGACAAACGGCTCCTTCAGCGGGTACTTGCGCGAGCCGCAGAGCACCGAGTGCTCCACGATGTGCGCCACGCCCGTATCATCCACGGGCGGCGTGCGGAAGCTGATCGAAAAGACCTTGTTGTCGTCCGCCGTTTCGAGGAAGAAGAGCCGTGCGCCCGTCTTCTCGTGGACAAACGTATACCCACGTCCATCCGCCTCTCTGATCTCCTCCAAGCGGATCAGGCGAAAGCCGTGAATGATATCATCTATCTTCATGTGAAATATCCTCCTTCATACAATGGATTTCATTATAG
>ERZ772960.1452-NODE-1452-length-18892-cov-11.123693_pt1 | contig 18892 bp, 18 predicted proteins | sample MGYA00580678_ERZ772960 | MGnify/ENA primary metagenome ERZ772960 (study PRJEB29015, sample SAMEA2737930) | human oral metagenome | biome: human oral; feature: human-associated habitat; material: dental | place: China | collected 2059 ... | reverse complement strand
TCGTCGACAAATCCTCCACATAGCTTTGGCTATGCGTCCGGTTTGTCTCCTTGACCGAACAAAAAATCTACACCAATCTGACAGACTTCATTTTATCAGCGATTCCAATGTTCACAGGAGGTATTATCTATGCTTGTTCTATCCGGTATCCTCGTCATGGTGGTGGGGCTTGCACTGCGGTTTAACGCACTGTTGGTCGTCATTGTCGCCGGCTTTGTCACGGGATTTGCCGCAGGGATGTCCCTGCAGGAGATTGTCACGGTCATCGGCGAGGCATTCATCAAGAACCGCTATATGTCGCTCTTCATCCTCGTGCTGCCCGTTATCGGACTCTCGGAGCGGTTCGGACTGCGCGAGCGCGCCGAGTTTCTCATCTCGAAGATCTCTGCCGCAACGGCAGGGCGCATCTTCCTGCTCTATATGCTTGTGCGGCAGGTCACGGTCGCGCTCGGCATCTCTCTCAGCGGACATCCGACCTTCATCCGCCCGCTGATCTCGCCGATGGGCGAGGCTGCGGCACTCAAGGGACGCAAGGCATCGCCCGAGATCCTCGACAAGATCCGCGGCCATGCGGCGACGGCGGAGAACGCGGGCAATTTCTTCGCGCAGAACGTCTTTATCGCGGCGGGCGGGCTGCTCCTCATCAAGGGCGTGCTTGAGGAACACAGCTACGAGGTGGATCTCGTCACGATGGCTCTCTACTGCATCCCGACCGCCGTGGTCGCGTTCCTCTTTGCGGCGATTCGCTTCCATCTCTTTGATCGGCGCATCGAGCAGGAGATTGCGGCATACAACGAGACGAAGAAAGACTGAGGAGGGAATGCTATGTTGACACTCGATCACGTCTATCTCCTCTGCGGGATCTACCTCGTCCTCTTCGGGGTGCTCTCGTTCGGAGACAGCAAGAATCTGAAACGCTTCGGCACGGGGCTGTTCTGGCTCGTCTACGGCATCACGTTCCTCGGCGGCTCGGCACTCGGCAACGAGAACGCGGGCTGGATGGTCATCCTGATGGCGGTCATTGTCGCTGCAAAACAGATGGGACACGGCGACTATCATGAGACCTCCAAGGAGGAGAAAAATGCCTCGGCGCAGCAACTCGGCAACCGTCTGCTCATCCCCGTCCTCGCGGTCGGCGTGATCACGCTGATCCTCGCGGCGACAACGAAGCTCGGTGCACTCGTCTCGTTCGGCATCGCCTCCATTGTCGCCATTGTAATTGCGCTCGCCATCACGCGTGGCGCACCGCTCCAGACGTTCCATGAGGGGCGTCGCCTCATCGATGCCATCGGCTGGGCTGCGATTCTCTCACAGCTGCTTGCAGCACTTGGCTCGCTCTTTGCCAAGGCGGGCATCGGCAAGATCGTCTCCGACATCGTGGCAAGTGCCATTCCGACAGAGAGCGCACTCGCCGTTGTGATTGCCTATTGTCTCGGCATGGCAATCTTCACCATCATTATGGGCAATGCGTTCGCTGCATTCGCGGTCATCACGAGCGGCATCGGCATCCCTCTCGTGATCGTGGGACACGGCGCAGATCCGCTCATCGTCGCCCCGATTGCGATGCTCGCGGGCTACTGCGGCACGCTCATGACACCGATGGCGGCAAACTTCAACATCGTCCCCGCCGCGCTGCTTGAGATGCAGAGCAAATACGGGGTCATCCGCGCACAGATCCCACTCGCAATCTCACTGCTCGCGGCAAACATCCTGCTCATGTATTTCCTCGGATTCCACGGATAAGAACTGAAAGGGGGCGGCGGCGGTATCCCCGCCGCGAATACGCTATGAAAAAACTTCTGATTACGGGCTTTCAGCCCTTCGGCGGCGAGACGGTCAACCCTGCGCTGGAGCTGGTCAAGCAGCTCGCCGGCAAGAACATCAACGGCTATGAGGTCGTTGCGCGTGAGATCCCCGTGGTGCGCTATGAGGCACTCGACGCGGTGCGTTCGGTGGTGGACGAGATCTCGCCCGATGCCGTCATCGTCGTCGGGCAGGCGGGTGGCCGCCCCGACATCACGGTCGAGCGCATCGGCATCAACGTCGATGATTTCCGCATCCCCGACAACAAGGGCAATCAGCCTGTGGACGAGCCGGTCGCGAAGGACGGCCCCATCGCCTACTGGGCGACGCTGCCGATCAAGAAGATGGTCGCGAACATGAAGGCGGCGGGCATCCCCGCAAGCGTCTCAAACTCGGCGGGCACATACGTCTGCAACCACCTCCTCTACGGCGTGCTCCACCTCCTCGCCACAGTGGGCAAGGCGCACATCCCCGCCGGCTTTGTCCACATTCCCTACCTGCCAGAGCAGATGTCGGTGCGCAAGGGGATCGAAAGCCAGTACCCGACGATGGGTGTCGAAACGCTCGTCAAGGGCTTTACGGCAATGATTGAGGCATTGGACTGACAATAGCAGTCATCGAAAGGAGAGAGCATCATGCGAACGGAACACGATTTTCTCGGTGAGTTGGAAGTCCCCGATGATGTCTACTACGGCGTGCAGACGATGCGTGCCATTGAGAATTTCAACATCACGGGGCAGAAGCTCGACCCCGACTTCATCAAGGCACTCGCGCAGGTAAAAAAGGCGGCGGCACTCGCAAACATGGATACAGGCCGTCTTCCGCACGACATTGGCGACGTGCTCGTGCGTGCCGCAGACGAGATCATCGCGGGCGGTCTGATCGACCAGTTCCCCGTCGACCCGATCCAGGGCGGCGCGGGCACGTCCATCAACATGAACATGAACGAAGTGCTCTGCAACCGTGCACTCGAGCTGCGCGGCGAGGCGAAGGGGCGCTACGACATCATCTCGCCGAACAACCACGCGAATATGGCGCAGTCGACGAACGATTCCTTCCCGACGGGCATCAAGGTCTGTCTCTCGGCAAAGAGCACGAAGTTCCTCGCATCGCTCGACCGTCTTGCTGCCGAACTGGAGAAAAAGGCGACCGCGTTCCGTGCAATCCTCAAGATGGGGCGCACACATCTGCAGGACGCTGTCCCCATTACACTCGGACAGGAGATGGGCTCATACGCGTCCGCCGTACGCCGCTCGATGCGCCGCATCCGCTACGTGCAGCGGCACATCCACACGATCAACATGGGCGGCACCGCTGTCGGTACGGGGCTGAACGCCGAGCCCGCCTACATCAAGGCGGTCGCCAAACGGCTCTCGGAGATCACAGGCGAAAAATACCGTACATCTCAGAACATCATCGACGCGACGAACAACACGGATGCATTTGCAGACTTTTCCTCCGCGCTCAAGAATGCGGCACTCGTCCTCATCAAGCTCGCGAATGACTTCCGCCTCATGGCATCGGGGCCGCGCTGCGGGCTGAACGAGCTGCAGCTGCCCATGCGACAGCCGGGTTCGTCGATCATGCCCGGCAAGGTCAACCCCGTCATCGCCGAGGTGCTCGATCAGGCGTGCTATCAGGTCATCGCGGGCGATCTCGCCGTGACGCTCGGCGTGGAGAACGGACAGTTCGAGCTGAACGTCATGGAGCCGGTCATGGCGTTCAATATGTTCAACTCGCTCAACTACATCACGCGTGCAGTGGACACCTTCGTCGACAAGCTCCTCGTCGATCTGAAGCCAAACGTCGAGCAGTGCCAGAAATGGCTCGATAACAGTGTCGGTATCGTGACCGCACTCCTGCCGCACATTGGCTATGAAAAGTCCGCCGAACTCGCACGCGAGGCATATACGACGGGTAAGCCCATCCGCGAGATCATCCTCGACCGGGGAATCCTCACGAAAAAGGAACTGAATCACATCCTCTCGCCGCGCCAGATGACGCGGCCGGGAATTGCCGAATAATCGGCAGGCGCATAGGGAAGCATCGCACGATCGCGGCTTCCCTATTTCTGTGGGAAGGATTTCCCCTTTTTGGGGCGAATTTCTAAATGGTTTTGATATTACACCAAAGGAGGTTCTTTCATTGGCTATTGCCGGAGGAATTATTGTCATCATCGCCTTTGCCGCGATCATCAAGAAGTACGAGACGCGCATGGTGTTGCTCGCTGCGGGCTTTCTCATGTGCTTCATCGGCGGGGTCACGGGCAATGCGGTCGCGACGTTCAGCAAAACGATGGTACATGGCTCGCTCGTGCCCGTCATCTGTACGGTCATGGGCTTCTCGTTCGTCATGAAGATCACGACCTGTGACCGTCATCTCGTCGAGTCCATCTCGGGGGTCATCACGCGGAGCAAATTCATCCTCATCCCGCTCGCAACGCTCCTCACATGGTGGATCAACATCGCCATTCCGAGTGCGGCGGGCTGCTCGGCGGCGGTCGGCAGCATCCTCATCCCGACGCTCATGGCGGCGGGCGTGCATCCCGCGATGGCAGCTGCGGCTGTGCTCGCAGGGACATGGGGCAGCGCGATCAGTCCGGGACAGGCGCACAACATCTTTGTCGCCGATCTCGCACAGACTGACCTCATGACCGTCATCATGGCGCAGGTGCCCGCCGCAATCGTCGCCTCCATCGTCGCTGTCGTCACGCTCACCATCATCGCCACCATCCGCAAGGAAGGTCCCGACGAGACGCGCCGTCTCGCGTATCACGCACAGCTCGAAAAGGAGGAGGGCGGCAAGGCGTTCCACGTCAACCCGATCTACGCCATCGTTCCGCTCGTTCCGCTCATCCTGCTCGTCCTCGGCAGCAAGCAGATCGCCGTCCTGCCGCTCACGGATGTCCCGACGGCGATGATCGTCGGCACGGTACTCGCGCTCATCGTCACGCGGAAAAATCCACAGGAGATCACGAAGAAGTTCTTCGACGGCATGGGGGATGCGTACGGCAGTGTCATCGGTCTCATCGTCTCAGCCGCTGTCTTTACCGCCGGCATGGCGGCAATGGGTCTGACCGACGCCCTCATCGAGGCGATGAAGGGCTCGGAGTCCATCGCAAAGATTGCGGGCGCGTTCGGCCCCTTTATCATCGCCGTCATCTCCGGCTCGGGCGACGCCGCCGCACTCGCCTTCAACGGTGCCATCACACCGCAGGCGGCATCGTTCGGCATGAGCATCATCGACCTCGGCTCGCTCGCGCAGATGGCGGGGTCGATCGGACGCTCCATGTCGCCCGTCGCCGGTGCGGCGCTCGTCTGCGCGGGGCTTGCCAAGGTCAGCCCGATGGAGCTGTCGAAGCGCAATGCCCTGCCGATGCTGCTCGCAACCATCACCTTTATGATCGTCCTCTTCCTCGGAAAGTAGGCTCGCTATGATTGACAAGAAACGCGTATTGAACGAATTCTTTGAACTCGTCTCCATCCGCTGCTCCACGCTCGACGAGCGTGCGATGGGCGACCTGCTGACGGCACGTCTGCGTGACCTCGGTGCTGCGGAGATCCACGAAGACGACGCAGGAAAGAAACTCGGCGGGAACACGGGCAACATCGTCGCGAATTTCAAGGGGACGGTCACGGGTGTCCCGACGGTCATGCTGACGGCACATATGGACTGCGTTGAGCCATGCGCCGGCATCAAGCCCGTGCTCAAGAACGGCGTGATTCGCTCCGACGGCACGACCATCCTCGGCGCAGACGACAAGGCGGGTGTGGTTGCGATCCTCGAAACGCTGCGCTGTCTGAAGGAGCATGACGTCCCGCACGGCGATCTGCAGATCGTCTTCACCGTCGCCGAAGAGGGCGGTGTCAACGGGTCGCGCTGTCTCGATACGAGCCTTTTGCACGCCGACCTCGGCTATACGCTCGACACACACGGTCATGCGGGTGTGGCGGCGTTCAAAGCCCCCGGCAAGAATCAGCTCGAAGTGCGGATCTGCGGCAAGGCGGCACATGCAGGCATCGACCCCGATGCGGGGCGCAACGCCATCACAGCGGCGGGCAAGGTGCTCACCGCCGTCCCGCAGGGGCGCATTGACGAGGAGACAACGTGCAATGTCGGCAGGATTGAGGGCGGCACGGCAACGAATGTCGTCGCCGAGTTCTGCACGCTGAACTTTGAGACGCGCAGCCGCGACAAGGTAAAGCTCGACGCACTCACGCAGCGCATGATCGACGCCGTGAACGCAGCGATGGAGGGCACGGGCTGCACGGCGGAGATTGACCTCAAAAAGGACTACGATCCCTACGAACTGCCCCCCGATGCGTTGCCCATTCAGTATCTGCGCCGCGCCGCAGAAAAGCTCGGCTTTCCCGTCGTGCTCGAGGAGGAGGGCGGCGGCTCGGATGCGAACCATTTCAATGCGTACGGTGTGCCAACCACCGTCCTCGGCGTCGGCATGACGGACTGCCATACGAAGGAGGAGAGCATCCTCGAGCAGGATCTCTACGATGCGGCAGAGCTGACGCTTGCCATCGTGCAGGAAGTCGCAGAGAAGAGATAACAGGAACGTATGAAGCGGCTGTGCGTCGCGTATGCACAGCCGCTTTTGAAATGCTCCGTGCTTGCTCCACGCAAACGCTTAGTTACGCAAACGGTCGGACACTTATCTGCCTAAATACCTGCGGACTTCTTAAACGCGCGCTACGCGCTTGAACGAAAGAAATCCGCAGGGGGCAGAACGTGTCCTCGTTTCCGCTTGCTCCACTAGGGTTTGCTTAGGAGCATCGCACGGATTTGTTTCCAACGCTACGCAACGTACAGAAAAGCTCCATTCTTTATCACCTGTTGCTAACGCTCCCTCTCCGTGTTATAATCAACCAAGCGAAACGAAAGCGGGTGAGATCATGGCGGCAAACGAAAGCTATCGGAGCGGCGGAGCAGCTGCGATGGGCGTCCCTGCACGGCGCACGGAGACTGCGCCCGCAGGTGTGCGCCGCATGGGCGAGGTGTCGATGAACGTCCGGCAGGATGCCATCACGCCCGAGTATTTCATCGCACATTTTTACGAATACCTCCCGCGCTACATTGCGGGCGGCGCGCCGACGGCGGACACGCGCGACACCTACGAGCTTGCCATTCGCCTGTTCCTCCACTGGTGCATGGAGCAGAATCTCCACCCGCTGAATGACATACACGACTATCAGATTCGCATCTACATGGAGGACATGCGCATGCGCGGCTACAGCGCGGCGACCCTCATGATCAAGGGCGCGGCGATCCGCGCGTTCTACAAGGTCGCACAGCGCCTCTCCTTCATCGCGGAGAACCCCTGCGCCGACCTGCAACTGCGCAACCCGCAGCACCTCGACGAGGACTATAAATACCTCACCGTCGACCAGATCAAGGAGATCTGCGAGGGACTTGCCGCTGACAAGAACGCCCTGCGCCGCCTGCGCAACCTCCTCATCGTCTACCTCATGGGCGTCGAGGGACTGCGCGTCGTCGAGGTCATGCGCCTCTCGGATGAGGACATCGACTGGCAGCGCGGACGCATCGAAATACGGGGAAAGGGGCATGCCGGCATCATCTATCCGTGCGAGGAAACCTTTCAGCTGCTCAAGGCATACATCGAAACACGCGGTGCCATCCCGCCCGAGAACCGCCTCACGCCGACCATCATCTCCTGCTCGCCGAACAATCGGAACGGGCGCATCACACGCGTCGGCATCCGCTATGTCATCAACAAGGCGCTCACGGACGCAGGACTGAAGCAGCCCGGCTACGCCTGCCACCTCTTTCGCCACAGCTGCGGCACAAATCTCTATCAGGAGACCAAGGATCTGCGCGTCGTGCAGGAGACCCTGCGCCAGCGCAGCCCCAAAGTCACCGCAAAATACGCCCACGTCCACGACCGCATGGAGAACCGCCACACGCAGGGCATCACGCCGGGGATGAGTGTAGAGGATATGCAAAAAACGGCGACAACACGAGAACACGAATAGGAAAACACAAAAGCGGCAGTGAGAACATCAATCCTCACTGCCGCTTTTTGCATGCTTCAACGATCATTCAGCATCGTGTTCCAAATAAGAAATACAAGCCTCTGTAACCACTGCCGGCAAGACATGATAGAGACAATTGGGCTGCGGATAGCTCGGACATTCCGTTTCCCGATATGTGCACGGACAACACGGCTCGTTCGAGGTGAACGCCCGCGCGTGCTCGCTGATGGGGTGCCAACGACGCGGCGAGGTGCAGCCGAACATAACGACCATAGGAACGCCCGTCACAGCCGCAATGTGCGCGCCGCCCGTGTCCACAGTGACGAGGAGATCGAGCTGCGCATAGAGCGCGGCGAGTTCCATGAGATTGGTCTTGCCGCAGAGATTTTCGACTGGCAGTCTGATGGCGTCAATCACCTCTTCGGCGTAGGCATAGTCGCCCGGTGCACCCGTCAGATAGAACGCCGCATCATAACGCGCGTGGAGTGCGCGCACAACCTCTGCAAAGTACTCCTTCGGCCATGTTTTAAGCCCGAACGTCCCTTTGACACAGAGACCAATCTTGTGTCGCGTGCCCGCTGACGAGAGAATTGTCGCTGCCTTTGCACACTCTGCCGTTGACGGCGCAGGAAGGACGGGTCGTCCATGTCCCTGTGCGCCCGTAAATCCGCGTATGATCTCCTGATACGTCTCCGCTTGCAACGTATTCTCAAGGTCGTGTGCGATCGGAACTGTATGCGTATAGAGCCATGTTACGCGGCTCGGCTTGTCTTCAAAGACGCGCGAGGGTCCCACGCGGACGGGGATTCCCGCGAACAGGCACAGGAGTGCGGGGCGCAGCTTGCGATCGAACGAAATCGCAAGGTCGAACTTGCGCGCGCGCAGCTCCCTCACCATCGCCCACATGCGCCCCATTGAATTCTGCTTCGCCTTATAGTCAAAGAGAATCACATCGTCGATCACGGGATTCCGCTCGATCACCTCGCGCACGATGGGACGCGAGAGCATCGTAATGCGGGCATCCGGATATATTTCCTTGAGCAGCGCAATGGCGCTCGTCGTCAGAACGACATCACCGAGATTCACCATCGCATAGACAAGGATATTGCGGTACTCTGTCACGACTGCAATACCTCCTTCATCCGCTCCTCAACCTCTCTGTCGACCTCATCCAGCATGGCAAAGCGCCGCCGATAGACCGCCCGCTTGCGCGTCGGCACCTCCTCCATCGTCTTGCGTACCTCGATGAGCGGCAGCTCCATAAAGCGCGTATCGTCCGTGTTCACACCACCTGCCTCACGCCAGAACTCGCTGAAATCCGTTTTGAGTTTCCGATCCACGCGTACATGATTGTTCGCATAGTAGCCGCTGTTCGTCACCGCAAAAATGTGCCTCAGCCCCAGCATCCGCGCGACCGCCTGCGCAATATAGAGAACGAGATTCTTCGTTCGATAGCTGTGACATACCTTTGTCGCCTGCTTCACGACATCGCGCGCATGCGCCATATTCGGTCCCTGCATTGCACCGATCCACATGGCATATGTTCCATCCTTGGCATGGGCAATCCAAAAGATGATCTGATACAGGGAGGCCGCCCCCAGTCGCAGAATGACAGACAGCAGCCCCTCCTTGCGCTGCCCATATTCGAAGAATAACGACGCCGTCATCTGCTCCCCCATACACGGGATTCCCGACCAGAGAGGCAGGGATTCACGCCGATACAGACTAAGGAATACCCTCTTTTGGATGTGCTCTCGCAGGAAGAGCATATGTGACTCAACAATGCGCACACGCTCATCGAACGTGGATTTATTGTAAAAGAACGCGCGCGTCGGCTGCTCATAGACAAAGGGATAGATGTCCGCAAGTTCGGCAAGAACCGAATCCCTGCGAAAAAAAAGGTCAAGCTCACGCATCTGTGCACGGCGGAAATATGCACGCACACAGAAGATCAGCGCACGCCGCACCTCGCGCGGATTTGTCATATCGTAAATTCGCTTCGACAGTTCATAGAAAGATTGCATGAAGCCCCCCACCCTAGTTCAGCAAATTTCGAATAAAATTCGTCCTGCTGTATTTTTTCGAAGCCGCTGTCAAATTTCTCGCATAGTTCTCCTGTCTTTGGGAAAATGTATTGACGAAGTTCTCCATCCCCATGCAGAATTCCTCATAACTGTCCATCGATACGATCCTGCCGACATCGAACTCCACCAGAATCTCGGGGTTCAGTACCGCCGTTGTAATGACGGGTTTGTGAAAGCCGATCGCCGTAAAGTACAGAGCACTCCAGTTATAGCGGTAGCGCTCTGCCGTGTAGGGCAGGAACAGCGCATCGACGCCGGCAATCATCTCATACCATGCAGCGCCGATGCGCTTATCCGTCAGGACTGTGATCGTCGCATGCGCCCGATAATGCGCTACGAGCGCTTCCACCTCCGCACGATCCTGCTCCGTTGTCGGCGCTGCCTGCAAAACAAAGTGAACCGAGCGTGAAAAACGCCCTTCCTCCGCCACGCGCAAAAACCACGCGAGCTTTTTTTCTCCCTTGCGATAGTGCCCGAAGAACCCGATGCGAAGCACATCATCCGACTGAGTGGCACGCACAGCGGGCGGGGACATGACCGGCGGCGCAATGAGACGCACATTCTCAGGACGCTGCGCACCAAAATCGTCGCGCAGCGTCGTCACGTAGAGACGGATATTGTGATAGGGCAGACAGGAGTGCGCCGCCTTTTGGAATTTCGGCATTTCCTGCGGGTTCACCCCGAGAAAAATGAAGCAGATAGGCACGCTGCTGTGTCGCAGTGCACTCTTTTTCAATGCGCGCAGATAGCGGTATGTCGCCGTTGTAAGCAGGACGACATCGACCTGCTCCCGCACGATTGCCACCGCCATCGCGTCAAACCAGCGAACTCTGCGATATTCACGCTGCACGGAGAGCCATATCTTTTTGAGCCGTCCCACACCGTCGTAGCTAACAATACGCCCACCCTCCAAATAGCGCACAGGTACACGGAAATCCCGCCCGAGATCCGTCCCCTCGGGCAAAAAGAGGACAGGCTCATGTCCCTCCTCTTTCAACGTCTCTATGATGATATGGTCAAATTCGAGTTCAAATCCACCGTCCGCCTTCACCGTTTCCAGTATTGCAACTCTCACGACACCCCTCCCGTGTCAGCCCCATATATGAATGCTCATTGTTTCACCTGTAAATAATACAGTTTCACATATTTCACCATCGTATAAAAACCATGCGTCATAGCGAGGATAAAACCAAGCCGCCCGTCGAGGAAGCCGCGCTGCAGAATATAAAAACGAAAGAACGCAAACGGCGGATCAAGTAAAATCTTGAGAAACGAGGCCCGCTTTCCGTCTGCATACTGACGCTCCGCCATGAGGGTCGTATACTGATTGAATTTCTGAAAATAGCGATCCCAGTCCGTATAGGTATAGTGCAGGAGACTTCCCTTCAGGCGGCGAACGGGGAATTCGGACACTGTACGCTCGTGCACAAGCCCCTCCCAGCGCACACCATCACGTGGGAAGAAACGGCGCGGATAGTCCGGTCGGTGACCGCCGTAGTACATACGCTGCCCAAAAGCGACATTGATGCGTTTGATCTCATACACGGCACGTGCATCCTCCGCCATAATGCGGCGCAGTTCCGCCTCCGTCTCCACACACACGCGCTCGTCCGCATCCACATAGAGCACCCAATCCACATCCGTCTGCATGAGCGCGAAATTGCGCTGTCCCGCAAAATCCCCCGCCAAGGGATGTGCAATCACGCGCGCTCCCGCTGCACGCGCAAGCTCCGCCGTGCGATCCGTGCTCTCGTCGTCAATGACGAGAATCTCATCGGCAAACGAGGCGCTCCGAATGCACGCCTCGATGTGCCGCTCCTCATTGTGCGTGAGAATGATAACGGCAAGTTTCACATGAGCACCTCCGATCTATGTAACGCCTTGTTCCTGTAAATACTGTTCAAACTCTGACTGATTCATTGTATACACCTGACGAAACAGATAGCCCTTGAAGCGATCCAGGCCGAAGAGGATGATGCTCCTTTTCCCCAATGCTCTGAATGCTTTATAGATTGCCGTTCGTGATTTCGCGTTTTGAGGGTTCTGCCGCTTCGATGCCTCTTCAAGTTTTGAAAATTGAACACCTTGTCGCTCCAGACCTTTTTTCGTATGAGGCGTATGATGTTCTTCATCATATTTATCTGTATTATAGACCAGTATATAGTCCATATGCTCCCGTGTATAGGAGATGTTCTGCTTGAAATCCGGACGACAATACGAAAGATCAAATTTATCATCGAGGAGCATGAGCAAACTATCATATACTTTGAAAATAATCTTATTATTTCCCTCCTCATCGATTTTCCCATTCTTGAATTCGATGAACACAGCATGGTCTACATCCAACCACAGTGCATCATTGGAGCAGGGCTTCTGTGCCTGTTTTGGCATGTACTTCTTGACATACCACTTTTTCAGTCCATCAAAGTTAAAAATCTGCATAGAGCTGTCACACATATATTCTTTTTGATCGCTGTCATAGGAAGCCTTATGCAGTGTTGTATGACAATCTCGAAAATATGAAGGCATTTTTGTCATAACATTCAATGCCTCATTCGGAGTTCGGCGCGAAGATTTTCTAACACCTGTACGGGATTTGACATCTTCTCATAGATTTTGTCAATTTCATTGGAAACATCACGGAACATGACTTGCCTGCCATCATTCTCAGAAAGATAATAATGCGCCTTTTCTCCGATTCCATGTTTGCACGCATATAATTCGACAGCATCCAAGAAAAACGGGCTGTGGGTTGTAAGAAGCACAGTTAAATTGAACTCTTTCTGAAGCAGAACAAGGATTTCGGCATAACGGAGCTGCCATTCCGGATGCAGATGAATCTCCGGTTCGTCCAAGATCAGAATGCCTTTTTGATGCAAAGCCCCATTTTCCAACAAGCGCTTTAGAATGGCAAACGATTTGATGCCGGTAGACCAATTTTCTACGTTAAGTACCCCGCCTTGATTGTCCAGCTCCAAGACAAAACGACGTTTCTCACGGGTAATATTGCCGGGCACAATCTGCTGAAACAGGGAAAAAATTTCAGATAATTTCCTTTTAATTTCAAGCCCTTCAATGACACCTGGACGATCATCTGTTTCCAAATAGCTAATTAAACTTTTTCTCAGAGGATTCGTTTCTATTCCCAAGCCCCGTATTCTGCGATGAAAGCATTGGTCAATCAAAAACGGATCATCTACGTAAATAGCATCTTCAAGAAGTTCTATTCCACTCTTGTACTCTTTACATTCATTTGCTTGAAATACAGCCTCCTTCTCTTTTCCTTGGACACAAAGCGATATACGCGCTTCCGCCTCGCCATAAACAGAGTTACTTTGACCCGCAAACATATCGAAAAAAGCATTTCCAACGAGGGATTTCTCGATCTCCTCATCTGATGGCTCCAGCGCTTCTTTAATCTTGAATTTAAGATTTTCCTTGTCATCTTCTGACAATTCTAAATGCAATACTTCTGCCAGATTATGTAGAAGCACTTCATACCATGACTGCACCGATTCTACTTTTGTATCAAAACCATTAAAAAGATCCGACATCCCCTCCATTTCTATCATTCGAAGCAAGCGATACCGGTCACTGTCGCGCCTTAAAAGAACAGAGAAAAAACTTCTTATGACGGATTTTCTTTCCTCAAGAACCTGCTGAGGCATATTCCGCAACGAATGAAACAGAGTAAACAGAACCTTGCCAATCGTACTCTTTCCCGTATTATTATCCCCGGCAATGACAGTCAGGCCATCAAAATGAATCTCTGCCTCTTTTATCTTTGCAAAATTCTTCAGTCTCAGCTTCATTTTATTTCCATCCGTTATCTATGAGGTTTCAATCGTTGCTCTTATAAGCTCGCACAGACTTCCCCCCGCATACCGTACGCCCCGCACACCCGCATTTGCGGCGGCGGTAACATCGCGCGCACCGTCGCCGAACATCCATGAGGCGGCAGGGTCGATATCGTGCTCCGCAATCGCGCGCAGAATCATGCCGGGCGCAGGCTTGCGGCAGTCGCAGGATTTCGTATAGGCAGGGAGTTTGCCCTCTGTATGATGGGGGCAGTAGTAGAATGCATCGATATGTGCGTTATGCTTTTCCAGTTCTGTATTCATCCAGTCGTGCAGATGGTGCACGGCAGCCTCGTCATAGTAGCCGCGTGCGATGCCGCTCTGATTCGTGACGACGATGACGAGATAGCCGTGTTCATTCGCCCAGCGAATCGCTTCGATTGCGCCCGGGGTCCAGACGAAGTCCCGCGGATCGTGAAGATAGTGCACGTCGACGTTGAGCGTACCGTCACGGTCGAAGAAGATCGCCTTATTCGGCATACGAAAAATACCCGCCCGCCATCAGGAAGTCGCAGTACTCCTTGACCGCCTCCTCCATCGGGGTAAAACCGCCGTCGTAGCCCGCCGCGAGGAGCGCTGTCGTATCCGCCTGCGTGTAGTTCTGGTACTTGCCGCGCAAGACCTCGGGGAAGTCGCAATAGACGATCGTGCCCTTGCCAAGAGCCGCGATGACGGCACGCGCCGCCTCATTGTAGCTGTGCGCAACGCCCGTGCCGCAGTTGTAGACGCCGCTCTCGCCGCCGTGCTCGAAGAAATGCAGGTTGACGCGCACCACGTCGCCGACATAGACGAAGTCGCGTCGCTGCTCCCCATCTGCAATCCCGTCCGTGCCACGGAAAATACGTGCCTCACCCATCTCCATGATCTGATGGTAAAGCTGGTAAAAGATCGACGCCATCTTCCCCTTGTGGTGCTCCTGCGGCCCGTAGACGTTGAAGTATCTCAGTCCGACGATGAGGCTGCGCGCCTCGGGGATAACCTGCCGTACGTAGCGGTCGAACGCGAGCTTTGAGAATGCATAGGGATTGAGCGCATCCTCGCATTTGTCCCCCTCGGTGAACCCATTTTTCCCGCCACCATAGGTGGATGCAGAGGAGGCGTAGAAGAACGGGATGCGCGCGCCCATTGCAAAGTGCAGGAGTGCCTTGGAGTAGGCATAATTCTCCTTCATCATGTAGTTGACATCGTACTCCATCGTATCTGAGCACGCGCCCTCGTGGAAGATCGCGTCGATGTCCGTCCCGTCAAAGTCCCCCTCCTCGACGAGGTGGAGGAAGTCGTCCTTCTGCTGGTAGTCGATAAAGTGCAGTCCGCGCAGATTCTTGTAGTTCTCACCGTCCGCAAGGTCGTCGACGATGAGGATGTCCTTATGTCCGCGCTTATTGAGTTCGTGAACGAGATTACTGCCGATAAACCCGGCACCACCCGTAACAATAATCATAGCTGTTCCCCCTCCTGACGGTCAAGCACCCGCATGAGTTCTTCGCGGTTGACCGCATACGTTCCGAGCTTCGAGACGACGACACTTGCCGCAATGTTCGCGAGATACGCGCCGTCCGCCGGCTTCAGCCCGCCCGCAAGCGCAAGTCCGAACACGGCGATGACCGTATCGCCCGCACCCGAGACATCAAAGACCTCCTGTGCCTTCGTCGGGATATGGACGACCTCCTCGCCGTGGATGAGCGAAAGCCCCTTCGCCGAACGTGTGAGAACAACATTGCGGATGCTGAATTTGCGCATGGCATAGCGCGCCGCCTTTTCGACTTCGAAGTCGTCATTGTGAACGGGCTCGAGCATGATCTCATTGATCTCTTTGATGTTCGGCGTAAGATAGTCGGCGTCCTTGTACTTCAGCCACTGCGCGCCCTTCGGATCAACAATGACAGGCACGCCGTGATCGTGCGCTACGCGGATGATGTGCTGGCACGCGAACTCCGTACACGCGCCCTTGCCGTAGTCGGAGATGATGACGCAGTCCATGCTCTCGTTGAGTTTCCGGTCGATGTACGCGAGATACTGCTCCGCATAGGCTCCGTCAATCGGGCTGGCATCCTCAAAGTCGAGGCGGAGCATCTGCTGATGTCCGCCGATGATGCGGATCTTCGTCGTGGTCGGACGATCCGTATGGACGAGCCCCGCGTGATCAATGCCGCGCGCAGCAAATTTCTCAAGGAGGCTCTTGCAGTGCACGTCCCCGCCGACATAGCCCGCGATGCTCACATTCGTCCCGAGCAGTGCGAGGTTGTGCGCAACGTTTGCCGCGCCGCCGAGGGTCTCGCGCGTCCCCGTCACATGCGTGATCGGCACGGGTGCCTCAGGGGAAATGCGCGTGACCTCGCCCGAATAGTATTTGTCGAGCATGACATCACCGACGACGAGAATGTTGCTGCGTACACTCTTCTCCGCGACCGTTTCGCGGATCTTTGCCATATCCATGGAACGCTCCTATCTTTAGAGTACAACGAAAACATCACTATTTTATCAATCAAACCCATGGGCTTTGAGCCCTGCGGGCATCACAGGACGAACGACGCGTGCCGCTGCCCCCTTCGGCGCAAGGACAAAAGCCCCATCCATCTGCTCCACCACGCGCGTCTCGAAGTCCGTCGGAGGCGCAAGCTCGTACGCAGGTTTTTCCCCAAACTCCCTGAGCATCTGATCTGCATACGTCAAGATGAGGTCGGGCGACATTCGCTTCATGCACTTCATGTGCTCCTCTCCGCTGAGAGGACATTCGTGAATGCGGCAGGGATGGCACGGTACAGGTGCGCGGACGGAAATGCTCCGCGCATCGTAAGGGTAGAAGCCCGGAATCGGCGACGCGCCAAACATACAGAGGACGGGCACGTGCATTGCAACACCGACGTGCATGGGACCTGAGTCCGTCGTGATGAAGAGAATGCAGCGGCGTAAAAGCCCCGCAAGCACGCCGAGACTGACCTGCCCCGTAAAGATGTGAAGGCGCGGATTGTCCCTCTCCTTCATCCGAGCACGGCAGGCGCTGACCATCTCCACGTCCATCGGACCGCCCATGACGGCGAGGTGATAGCCGCGCACGAGGTAGTAGTCTGCCACCTCTGCAAAGTATTCGTCCACCCACCGCTTCGTCCGCCAGCTCGCGCCGATGTTGAGCGCGATCACCCTATCCTCCGGTGCGAAATGCTCCGCCCAGAGCCGCCTCGCTTCTTTCTCGGCGGCGGGCGGCAGCCACATCTCCAGTCCCGCATCATCGACTTCGCCAATCACGCCCGCCGCACGCAGGGCTGCATAGTGTGAGTGAACCTCGTGCATGACGGGGTGCTGATCAGGACTGACGTGATCGAAGAAGAGGGCAAATCCAGGCTTTGCATAGCCGACGATGCACTTGCCACCGCTGAGCGCCGCAAGCGCAGAGGAGCGCTCGTTGCGATGGAGGTTGACGACGAGATCGTATTTCCTTTTGCGCAGCCGCCACGCGAACCGCAGAATGCCGAGGAAACTCCGATCCCTCCCCTTCTTGTCGATCAGCAGACATTCGTCGATGTTCCGATTCTCCTGCACGATGTCTGCGAGAATCCGATCGGCGAGCAACGTGATGCGTGCCTCGGGATAATTGTGCCGCAGCGTCCGCAGGACAGGCGTCACAAGCATGAGATCACCGAGGTGCATGAGGTTGATGACGAGAATGTTTCGGTACAAACTTACTGCCTCCCTCAGGCGAATGCTTCCCTAGCGCGAAAGCAGCGGTCTCATCTTCGCCGCAACCTCCTCCACGGAAATCGCCGCAAGGCAGTCCAGCCCCTTCGGACAGGCGCGCCTCCAGCAGCCGCGGCAGGGACGTTGGGCTTCGATGGCGTTTTCGAGCTGTCCGTAGGGACCGTTGCGGTTCGCATCGGTCGGTCCCATGAGCATGACGGTCGGACGGCGCAGTCCTGCCGCGAGATGGACGGGGCCCGTGTCGCCACCGAGCACGAGCGCGGCGCGCGTGAAGATATGCGCGAGCTGCTTGAGGTTCGTGCGCCCGACGAGATTCACGGGCGGGATCTCACACGCCGCCATAATATCCTGCGCGAGCGTCTCATCGAGCCGTCCGCCGCCGACGAGGACGGGGACGTAATGCGCGCGATAGAGCCTGTCCGCGAGTGCGGCAAAGTGCTCCACGGGCCAGCGTTTGTTCGGCCAGTTCGCACCGATGGCAAAGGCGACAAACGCGCGCCCCTCCTGCACACCCTCGCGTGCGAGCAGCATCTCAGCCGCCGAGCAATCGCGTTCGGATACGGCAACGGGAAAGCGCACCTCATCGACCGTGCAGCCCAGCGCACGCGCGACATCGAGATAGCGCTCAACGATGTGCCCCCTAGCGTGCGCACCACGCACAGGACGGCTCACGAGATGTGCGCCCTCGCGCATATTCGCCGTGCCGATGCGCCGCCGTGCGCCCGCATTCCACACGATTGCCGCCGATTTGAAGAGCCCCTGCAGATCGAGCGAGGCGTCATAGCGCCGCACGCGCAGGCGGCGGCGAAAGGGGCCAATCTCGCGCAGAAAGCCACCGATACTGCGGAACTTCGCCTTCTCGAAGAGGATGATCTCGTCGATGTAGGGATTGTCCTCAAGAATCGGATAGGCGGGCTTTTCGACCACCCATGTCAAATGTGCTTCAGGAAAACGCTCCTTGATGGCATACGAAACGGGCAGGGCATGAATCACATCGCCGATTGCACTCAATTTGACAACCAAGATGTTCTTCATGCCCTGCCCTCCTTTCGTTATTTCTGCCCCGCCCGCGCGATAATATTCGTCGTGGATTTCCCCGCGACGAGCGGGATAAATGCCACCTCGCCGCCATAGCGTTCCACAATGCGCGCCTCGGGCAGCGTTTCCAGCGTGTAGTCGCCGCCCTTTGCATAGACGGCGGGCTGCACCTTTGCAATCAGCTCCTCGGCCGTATCCTCACCAAAGATCACGACATAATCCACGGAGGTCAGTGCCCCCACGACCTCCGCGCGATCCGCCTCGCTGTTCACGGGACGCCCATCGCCCTTCAGACGGCGCACGGACGCGTCGCTGTTCAGCCCGAGGATGAGCACATCACCGAGCGCACGCGCCGCCGCAAGATAGCGCACATGCCCCGCGTGGAGGATGTCAAAGCAGCCGTTCGTAAAGA
>ERZ772960.1451-NODE-1451-length-18894-cov-22.677796_pt1 | contig 18894 bp, 10 predicted proteins | sample MGYA00580678_ERZ772960 | MGnify/ENA primary metagenome ERZ772960 (study PRJEB29015, sample SAMEA2737930) | human oral metagenome | biome: human oral; feature: human-associated habitat; material: dental | place: China | collected 2059 ... | reverse complement strand
AGTGTGAAGATGCAAGACTGCTTCGTGGGTGAAGCCTGCCAGATAAGCAATGGCTTCACAGCCTCACAGAGCGTCTTCTTCGCCAATTCCTTTATGTCAAACGGTGAGGCCTGCGCTGCCTTCTGTGGCCCATTCTGTGCCTCACATCATAAGAGTTCACTGCTTATCGGTGGTATGTTCTCTTTCTATAACGCTGGTTCTGGCACCAACTTCTCTAATCATGCGTATAAGATGGGACCCATGCATTGGGGCATCTTAGAGCGTGGCACGAAGACAGCCAGTGGTAGTTATCTGCTTATGCCAGCAACTATCGGTACGTTCTCCGTATGCTTCGGTAAGCTAATGCACCACCCTAACACAACGGCCCTACCCTTCTCTTACCTCATTGCAGAGGCCGACAAGATGTATCTCGTGCCTGGTCGCAACATCACAACAGTTGGTCTTTATCGTGACATACGCAAGTGGCCGAAGCGTGACATGCGTCCACAGCAGACACAAAAGAGCATTGTTAACTTCGACTGGCTATCCCCTTACTCTGTTGGAGAGATTTTACAAGGTAAGAAGATACTTGAGAATCTGCGTCAGGCAAGCGGTGACAACGTTTCATCCTATAACTATCATGAATACGTCATCAATGCTACCAGTCTGCGAAAAGGTATCAAGTATTATGACATCGCACTGCGTATCTACATGGGAGCGGTACTGAAACGCGCACATAAATGGGGCTTCTTTGGTAAGCCACAGACCGAGGTTGGACTCGGACGATGGGATGATCTCTCTGGCCTTCTACTCCCTGTTTCAGAGGAGCGGCGCCTCATTGAGGATGTAAAGAACGGCTGTCTTGAAACGATAGAAGAAGTAGTTAACCGCTTCGAAGAGATTAACGAGAACTATCGCATCTATCAATGGGCATGGACCTATCGCATGATACTTGAATACTATGGCATCAACGAGATCACTCCAGAGTACGATGCACGTATCAAACAAGACTATATCGAAGCTCGCCGAGCATGGATAGCAGAGATAAAGAAGGATGCCGAGAAGGAATATGAGATGGGTGATGTGGACAGAGAGGTCTTTGAATCATTCGTCCACAGCCTCGACCATGAGGTTGACTTTGAGGATTAGCATTACATTCACTACCTTATTATAATAACAAACAAATACTGATTGTATGAAAAAACATTCCCTCAACAGTTCCTTTATCAAGGGACTAAGCTTAGGACTAATGTTCCTATTTGCATCAGTGACGGTCTATGCGCAGCATTACAACTATGAGAGCGTACCGAACGACCCGATGCAGACACGTATCTACACGCTGAAGAACGGTCTAAAAATCTACCTTTCCGTCAACAAAGAGAAGCCTCGTGTACAGACATACATCGCTGTGCGCACTGGTTCTCGCAATGATCCAAAGGAGACAACAGGCCTTGCACACTACTTAGAGCACCTGATGTTTAAGGGTACTACCCACTTTGGTTCATCTAATGTAGAGGCAGAACGCCCTTACCTCGACTCTATCGAGGCTCGTTTCGAGCAATATCGCCGTATCACAGACCCTGCTGCTCGCAAGCTGTGGTACCATCAGATTGACTCTATCTCACAACTTGCAGCTCGTTATAATATCCCGAATGAGTACGACAAGATGATGACCGCCATCGGTAGTGAGGGTACTAACGCTTATACATCAAATGATGTAACGTGTTATGTAGAGAATATTCCATCCAACGAGATAGACACTTGGGCAAGAGTTCAGGCCGATCGCTTCCAGAACATGGTTATCCGTGGATTCCACACAGAGTTGGAGGCGGTGTATGAGGAGTATAACATCGGTCTTTCAAGCGACTGGCGTAAGGTCTATGCAGCCCTCTTCGCAAAGCTCTTCCCTACCCATCCATACGGTACACAGACAACTATCGGACTCGGTGAGCACCTGAAGAACCCTTCAATCACCAATATCAAGAACTACTTCAAGAAGTATTATGTACCTAACAACATCGCCATCTGTCTTTCAGGCGACCTCGACCCAGACAAGACAGTAGCAGCGATTGATAAGTACTTCGGCAGCTGGCAGCCAAGTGCACACATCGACGTACCACAGTTCCCAGCCCAGCCTGTACTCACAGCACCCATCGACACGACTGTTATTGGTAAGGAAGCTCCTATGCTCTTCATGGGTTGGCGCGCTGAACCAAGCAATTCTCAACAGATCGATACATTAGAGATTGTAGCACAACTCTTGTCTAATGGACAGGCAGGACTCTTCGATCTCGACCTCAGTCAGAAGATGAAAGTACAGGAGATAGAGGCTGGAGTGACCGATATGAACGACTACTCCGTCTTTTATGTCTATGGACAGTCTAAGAGTGGACAGACTTTACAGGAAGTGCGTAGCCTTGCTTTGGATGAAATAGAGAAACTTAAGAAGGGAAACTTCTCTGATGATCTGTTGCCATCTATCGTTAACAACTACAAGCGCTACTACTATACGCAGTTAGATAACAATCAGTTCCGTGCGAAACAGTATGTGGATGCTTTCATCAACCACAAAGACTGGAAAAAGGAGGTCGATAAGCTCAATCGCATCTCAAAGTTGACAAAGGCCGAGATAGTAAAGTTTGCTAATCAATTCTTCCATAACGACTTCGCTTGTGTCTACAAGGAACAGGGCAACGACACCACTATCAAGAAGGTTGAGAAGCCTACTATCACACCTATCCCTACCAATAACGACAAGCAGAGTGACTTCCTCAAGGAGATTGTAAACACCAAGACAACGCCTATTCAGCCACAGTTTGTTGACTTCAAGCGTGACCTTACGAAGGCAACAACCAAGAAGGGCTTGCCTGTTCTCTATAAGCAGAACACAAGCAACGACCTCTTTACAATGTGCTTCGTACTTCCTTTCGGTTCTGAGCACTCTCCAATGCTCAGCTATGCAGGTGGTTATCTCGATTACTTAGGTACTAACAAACTTAATAACGAGCAGGTAAGACAGCAATTCTATAAGCTTGCTTGCGATTATAGCATCAGTGAGAGCTATGACCGTTCATACATCACACTGAGCGGATTGAACGCTAACTTGCCACAAGCACTTGCTCTGTTGAACAACTTACTCAACAATGCTAAGGTCGACAAAGAGGCTTACGAGCTTTATGTTGACCAAGTTGTCAAGGCACGCAAAGACAATAAAGCAAACCAGAAGGCTAACTTCTCTGCACTAAGAAACTATGCATCTTTCGGTGAGTATAACCCAACACGTAACCTCATCAGCGAACAGAAGCTGAAAGCAATGAACCCACAAGAGTTCCTTAATGTGTTGAAGAGCTTAAAGAACTACAAGCAGACCGTACTCTACTATGGTCCTTCAAGTCTGAAAGAGGTCGACCTTCTTGTCAGCAAGACTATTCAGTCGCCGAAGAAATTCGCCGAAGTGCCTGCTGCAAAACGCTATACAGAGCAGACAACTCCTAAGAACGAGGTTATCATTGCACCTTACGATGCGAAGAACATATACATGGTTCAACTCCAGAACCAGAACCAGCAGTGGTCTGCCGACCGTGCTCCTATCATCGCTCTCTTCAATGAATACTTCGGAGGAGGTATGAATGCCATCGTCTTCCAAGAGTTACGTGAGGCACGCGGATTGGCTTATTCTGCTTATGCACAGTATGATTCGCCAACCCGTTTGGGCGATAGTGAGAGCTTCTACACCTATATCATCACACAAAACGATAAGATGATGGACTGCGTAGGCGAGTTCAATAAGATCCTCAATAACGTCCCTGTACGTCAGAGTGGTTTCGACCTTGCAAAGCAGAGCTTGATGAAGAACCTTGCTTCACAGCGTACAACAAAGTACTCTGTACTGACCTCTTATCTTGCTCTACAGCGTTTAGGCCTCGATTGCTCATTGAGTGAAAAGATTTACAAGGCCCTTCCAAGTCTGCAACTGCAGGATGTTATCAACTTCGAGAAGGAGTATATTGCTAACAAGACCTTCAAGTATATCATCCTTGGCAACGAGAAAGAACTTGACATGAAGGCCTTGGAAAAGATTGCACCTATCAGGAAAGTGACAACAGAAGAGATTTTCGGCTATTAATAAACAGTAAGAACAGAATACAAAAACATATTATAAACAAATAGAACAAAACCTGTCTGCCCTAACAACAAAGGGCAGACAGCTAAACAAAACATTATGGCAGAGTTCAAGTATGCACCAATGTTCCAATTGGGCAAAGATGACACTGAGTATCGCCTCGTATCTAAAGAGGGTATCAGCGTTGGTGAGTTTGAAGGTAAAGAGATTTTGAAGGTGAGCAAGGAAGCACTTACCTTGTTGGCACAGGAGGCTTTCCACGATTGTGAGTTCATGCTTCGTCGTGCACACAATGAGCAAGTTGCGAAGATACTGACCGATCCAGAGGCTTCTGAGAACGATAAGTATGTTGCGCTTCAGTTCCTTCGTAATGCGGAGACGGCCGTAAAGGGCGTGTTGCCTTTCTGCCAAGATACGGGTACGGCTATCATCCATGGCGAGAAAGGTCAGCAGGTTTGGACAGGCTTCGAGGACGAGGAAGCACTCTCTCGTGGCGTTTTCAACACCTTTACTGAGGAGAACCTGCGTTACTCACAGAACGCTCCTCTGAATATGTATGACGAGGTTAACACGAAGTGTAACCTCCCCGCACAGATCGACATCGAGGCTGTTGAGGGTGCTGAATACCGTTTCATCATGGTAGCTAAGGGTGGTGGCTCTGCCAACAAGACCTATTTCTACCCAATGACCAAGGCTACTATTCAGAATGAGGGTACTCTTATACCTTTCCTCGTTGAGAAGATGAAGAGCCTTGGAACGGCTGCTTGCCCTCCATACCACATCTGCTTCGTGATTGGTGGTACTTCTGCAGAGAAGAACCTCCTCACTGTTAAGCTCGGAAGTATCAAATATTACGACAATCTCCCTACTACTGGCGACGAGACAGGACGTGCTTTCCGCGACCTCGACCTCGAAGAGAAGCTCCTCAAAGAGGCTCATAAGATTGGTCTTGGAGCACAGTTTGGTGGTAAGTACTTGGCTCACGACATCCGTATCATCCGTCTGCCACGTCACGGTGCAAGCTGCCCTATCGGTATGGGTGTTAGCTGTTCTGCCGATCGTAACATCAAAGCAAAGATTAATAAGGACGGTATTTGGTTGGAGAAGATGGACACCAACCCTGGTGAACTAATCCCTGAAGAGTATCGCAAGCCTGGAGAAGGAGCGAAGGGCGTAGAGATCGACCTCGACAAGGGTATGGATGCTGTTCGTGCTGAGCTGACTAAGTATCCTGTCTCAACTCGTGTTAACCTCAAGGGTACCATCATCGTGGCTCGTGACATTGCTCATGCTAAGCTCAAAGCACGCTTAGATGCTGGCGAGGATCTGCCTGATTACATCAAGAACTACCCTGTCCTCTATGCAGGACCAGCCAAGACACCAAAGGGTTATCCATGTGGTTCAATGGGCCCAACCACTGCCAACCGTATGGACCCATACGTTGATGAGTTCCAAGAGCATGGCGGTTCGCTCGTGATGATTGCTAAGGGTAACCGTACACAGGCTGTGACAGACGCTTGCCAGAAGCATGGTGGCTTCTACCTCGGTACTATCGGCGGTGTAGCCGCTGTCCTTTCACAGAGCAGCATCAAGAGTATTGAGTGCGTAGAGTATCCAGAGTTGGGTATGGAAGCTGTTTGGAAGATTACCGTTGAGGACTTCCCTGCCTTCATCCTCGTTGACGACAAGGGTCATGACTTCTTCAAAGAGCTGAAGCCTTGGACTGGCTGTAGCTGCAAGAAGTAATCCTACACATACATATCACGGCTCTACCAACGATGGTTGTAATCGTAATTCGTAGGAGAGGACATCCCCTCTCCTGACGAAACGTGGGTATAGCCTCATCTTACAAAGCGGTATAAGACGTACATTCTCGGCGTCCTTATACCGCTTTTTTATATTCTCCTTTCTCGAAAAATACCACCTTATCGACTGCGAAATATATTTACATATTAGCGTAATAAGTTCCACTAAAACCGCCTAAGTTACTCCTCTCCATTATTACTGTAACTCTCATCGTATCAACAACTTGCCAAACACGAAAGAAGAAGGCGCTTTTCTAAGTTCAAGAAGGGCGTGTTCTGCATACAAGAAGGGCGTGTTCTGCATGCTTAACAGGCGTCTTCTACAAGGGAGAAGGGCGTCTTCTCAAACCGAGGAGTGAATTTTCTTTACATTACGGATGGCGTACATGCGCTTGCAAGTAGCCTTCCTCTCAATGAAACGATACGCTAATAAAACGCTGCGGAGTTTTTTCTCTCACAGAACTCACAGCGGCCTCACCCCCAGCCCCTCTCCGAATGGAGAGGGGAGTAGTATGTGAGGTTACCCCTTTTGGCCTGCTGATGAGAGGAGATGGGCTGCTAAACATCTGGAGAGCATGTAGGGGTATCTCGGTAATCACTCCCCTCTCCATTCGGAGAGGGGCCGGGGGTGAGGCTTCAAACGGCCTCCGGCATACAGAGAACACAGAGCGTTTCAGCTAAAATTGGCTGTAAGGTTCTGTGACTTCTGCCGCCCGTAAGGGCTCTGTGAAATGCTGTGTGTTCTGTTCTTCTGTGTTAATCTGTGAGAAAGAAAAATATCCTCTGAATAAGATGAACAAGCAGATAGACTCGCTGGTGAGTTTTTTCTCTCACAGAGCGCACAGAGTTCACGGAGTTTTTTGGCGCACAGTTTCGAGCTCACAGAACACCTCCGGCATACAGAGAACACAGAGGCCTCACCCCCAGCCCCTCTCCGAATGGAGAGGGGAGTAGTATGTGAGGTTACCCCTACCGAGCTGGTGATAGAAGGAGATGCGCTGCTTAACATACAGAGGACATACAGGGGTATCTCGGTGATCACTCCCCTCTCCATTCGGAGAGGGGCCGGGGGTGAGGCCGTATGGGTGTTGGGTGATGGATGTTAGGTGTTGATGAATACCCATAGAGCCGTCAGGGCGGGGCAACATCTTCATCAAGACACAAGCAGCGAAGGAAGGGTAACCTCGGTGATCACTCCCCTTCCCTTCGGGGGAGGGGCCAGGGGGAGGGGCCGGAAGGGTGTTGGGTGATGGGTGTTAGATGATGATGTTATCTTCTGTCATCACTGTCCTTTGTAAGAGAACATCAATCTTCATCAATATAGAAAGATTTATTCTTCTCAAATAGTTGCGCCGTATTGAATATTATTATATATTTGCAATAGATTAGATAATACCGTCAGATAGAATGCAGTTAGGAGCACAGAACATCGTAGAAAAATAACTTTAAACCAAGAAAAGATATGATGGACATCATTGTAATATTACTGATGAGCTTACCACTAATCGTTATCGGCAGCACTATCGGACCTGATTCTTCTATCAATTTTGGGTCAAGAATATCGAAAGAGAAACTTAAAAGTGAGGAAGGACTTAAACGGCTGAGGAGGATAAAGATAGCACTAATACTGGCAGGTAGCATCATCCTCGTCGGTGGCTTCACCTGTTTTGTCTTTCATTGGGAAACTTATCAACTTGTCGTCATACTCATCCCTGAGATAGTAGCTATCGTTTACATGCTGTTACAGCTGTACATGATAGAGAAGAAAGGGAAAGGCTTGCTCGTGCTCATGCTTTCTATCATTGTGATATTAGGTATGATTCCTCTCATTGCAGCCCTCCCAATCACTGGGAACGACAACAACACGGTGATTAGAAATGACACGCTGTTTATTGAAGGGTCGTATGCTAAGGAAATACCGATAGCGAGTATTACACAAGTAGACGGCAACGCAACGGTGCCACCCATTGGGGTAAGAACAAACGGAATGTCACTTGGCGAAATTAATGTGGGTCATTTCAAGACCGAAGGAGGGCAGGATGTGCTATTATACTTACATTCAGATGATACGAATGTGACGCATATCATGACAAAGAACAACGAAGATATCTACATTAACTTCAATGATTCGGCACAGTCAGTAGACTTCTCTAATAAGCTGAAAGCAGCTTTTCGCCAACAAACCAAACACCAATAAGACTACGTCTTAAACTCATCTGAAGACAAGTATTCAGCGATTTAGAGCCTCGAACAGTAGGGGTTCTATCAGCTTTCACAGCCGTGATGGTTTGTGAAAGCTGTCCTTGCACATTCATAATAAAGTGTAAATGCGTTAAACCTCTTATTTCCTGCATCTATTACAGTGTTTTTTAGTACCTTTGCAGAATAAATCCTTGTCAAGAGACAACGGACGAAAGTATCAATCGACAATAATAAATCATACAGAGATAATCATGTTAATAGACTACAAGAAGGTAAACATATATCAAGATGAACGCTTAATTCTGAAAGACGTTGACTTTCAAGCAGAAACAGGAGAGTTTATCTATCTCATTGGCCGGGTTGGTTCGGGTAAGAGTTCGCTGTTGAAAACAATCTATGGCGAGCTGGACATTGACAGTGAGGACGCAGAGAAGGCAGTCGTACTCGAGGAGAGTATGCCCAATATCAAGCGTAGTCGCATCCCTTCCCTACGTAAGCAAATGGGTATTATCTTCCAAGACTTCCAACTCTTACATGACCGTTCTGTAGCAAAGAACCTCAAGTTTGTCTTGCAGGCAACGGGCTGGAACAACAGTCAAAAGATTGACCGACGTATTGATGAGGTGTTAGCACAGGTGGGCATGACCGACAAGAGGACCAAAATGCCAAGTGAACTCTCTGGTGGAGAACAGCAGCGTATTGCCATAGCACGTGCCTTGTTGAATATTCCAAAGATTATTATTGCCGATGAACCGACTGGTAATCTCGACCCAGAGACGGCTGCCAACATCGTTAGTATCCTCAAAGACACTTGTAAGGCAGGGACGACAGTTATCATGTCAACCCATAACATCAACCTCCTCGACCAATTCCCTGGTAAGGTCTATCGCTGCCATGAGGGCCAGCTTACCCTCCTTACCGACAAAAAGCAGGTGTGCGAATTAGCCGAAGAGACGGCCCCTGTAGAGACGATTGACGAACAAGAGCCAAACGATTAAGCCCGTAGAACTCAGCAAAAATCCACATATAGAAAGATTGAAGATGATGAAAGTAATGAAATTTGGAGGTACCTCTGTTGGTTCACCAGAACGAATGAAGAGCGTAGCCGCCTTGATAACAAAGTCAGGAGAGCCAACATTCATCGTGCTCTCAGCAATGAGTGGAACGACAAACACACTGATAGAAATATCTGACTACCTCTATCGCAAGAACCCAGAGGGTGCTAACGAACTTATCAACAGCCTCGAACAGAAATATCTCGGACATGTTGAAGAACTGTATTCGACTGAGGAATACAAACAGAAGACACGCCAGTTCCTTAATGAAGAGTTCAACTACCTACGCACATTCACCAAGGATCTCTTCACTTCGTTCGAAGAGAAGAGCATTGTAGCACAAGGTGAGATACTCTCAACCAATATGGTTGTGAACTATCTAAAGGAACAAGGCGTTAAAGCAACATTACTTTCTGCACTCGACTTCATGCGCACTGATAAGAATGCGGAGCCTGACGCACAGTATATCAAAGAGCATCTGACAGCCATCATGGACGAGAACAAGGGCTATCAGATATATATCACACAGGGCTTCATCTGCCGTAATGCCTACGGAGAGGTGGACAACTTGCAGCGTGGTGGCTCTGATTATACGGCTTCACTCGTAGGTGCTGCTGTCAACGCTGAGGAGATTCAGATATGGACAGACATCGATGGTATGCACAACAACGACCCTCGTGTGGTGGAGAAGACCGAGGCTGTGCGCCAACTGAACTTTGAGGAAGCATCAGAGCTGGCTTATTTCGGTGCGAAGATTCTACACCCTACCTGTGTTCAACCTGCTAAGTATGCGGGTATCCCAGTTCGTTTAAAGAACACGATGGACCCAGATGCGGAGGGAACTATCATCAATAACACATTGGTAAGGAGGAAGATTAAAGCCGTAGCAGCCAAAGACAATATCACAGCCATTAAGATTAAGTCAAGCAGAATGCTTGGGGCTTCGGGCTTCCTACGTAAGGTGTTTGAAATCTTCGAGAGCTATCAGACGTCTATCGACATGATTACTACCAGCGAGGTGGGCGTGTCTATGACTATAGAGAACGATAGCCACCTGTCTGAGATAGTAGATGAATTGAAGAAGTATGGCACTGTAACCGTCGATACAGATATGTGTATTGTATGCGTGGTGGGCGACCTCGACTGGAGCAATGTAGGCTTTGAGACATTGGCAACTGACGCAATGAAGGACATACCTGTACGCATGATTAGCTACGGTGGCAGCAACTACAACATCTCTTTCCTTATCCGTGAAGAGGATAAGAAGCGTGCCTTGCAGTCGCTCTCAAGCGTACTCTTTAACTAAGGCAAGAACTGATAAATTCACAAGAAGTATTTATCCGAAGGAATGAACGCCCTCGCCTGTTCATGACAAAAGCAGACAAGTGGACATACGAGGGCGTATGTCTCCTCAATAACTCAGATAAACACTACATCACGACACAACACACATGACACAAGAATTCCCTATTGATAAGTTTAATAAGATGGAGACTCCATTTTATTATTACGACTGCAACCTCCTAAGGGAGACTTTGCAAGCTATTAACAATGAGCTGAAGACGTATGAGAACTTCGTCGTTCACTATGCTGTTAAAGCCAATGCGAACGCTAAAGTACTGAACATTATCCAACAGGCAGGACTGGGAGCCGACTGTGTCAGTGGTGGTGAGATACAAAGAAGTTTAGACTGTGGCTTCCCAGCGGACAAGATTGTCTATGCTGGGGTGGGTAAAGCCGACTGGGAAATCAACCTTGGTCTGGACAAGAACATCTTCTGCTTCAACGTAGAAAGTGTCGCTGAGTTAGAGATTATCAATGAGTTAGCAGCCAAGAAGGGCAAGATAGCCAATGTTTGCTTCCGTATTAACCCTGACGTAGGGGCACATACACACGAGAAGATCACCACTGGTCTGGCTGAGAATAAGTTTGGTATTGCGATGCAGGACATGCTCCCTACCATCCTTGAAGCAAGCAGGATGCCGAACATCCACTTTATCGGCTTGCACTTTCACATCGGTTCTCAGCTGCTCGAAATGACGGATTTTCGCCACCTCTGCAGCCGCATCAACGAGATACAAGACCATCTGGAAGAGGAGAATATAACGATTAAGAACATCAATGTTGGCGGTGGATTGGGTATCGACTACGACCAGCCTGACAGCCACCCCATCCCTGACTTTAAGTCTTATTTCTATACTTTCGCACGCTATCTAAAGTTAAGAGACGGACAGAAGTTACACTTTGAGTTAGGAAGAGCAGTCGTTGGACAAATGGGAAGTCTCATTACTCGCACGCTGTATGTCAAGCAAGGGATGGCAAAACAGTTCGCTATCGTAGACGCAGGAATGACCGACTTGATTCGACCTGCACTTTATCAAGCAAGCCATAAGATAGAGAATCTATCCAACAACGGTCCTTTGGCCACCTATGACGTGGTGGGTCCGATATGCGAATCGAGTGATGTTTTTGCAAAGGCAATAGCCCTCAACACCGTACATCGGGGTGACCTGATAGCGATGCGGTCTGCTGGAGCATACGGAGAAATCATGGCTTCGCAATATAACTGTAGGAAGTTGCCTGCTGGTTACACCTCCGACGAACTATAAACAATAACGAATTAAATCAATGTTCACTTTTGATAATACAACCATCATAGCCTCAGTAGTGCTGATACTGGTAGCAGTACTGACCTCATTGTTCAATCCCTTCTTTCGAAGAGTGGGGATTGTTGCGTATGGTTTACCATCTTCTACCAACGAAAGTGACGATACAAGCACAGAAGAGGAGCCTGAGGAAGAGGGGAAGGAAACGATAGCGGAGCTTGATGACAAGGCCGAGGAACACCCGTCACTACCTCCCATCTCAATCATCTTCACGCCCCACGACAATGCACAGGAGCTTGCAAAGAACCTCCCACTCTATCTGAATCAAGACTATCCAACAGACTTTCAGGTGATTGTCGTGGCTCCTCAGAACGACCATGAGACAAGTGATGTGCTCAAGCGCTTTGCTTCCAACACACATCTATACACCACCTTCATCCCTGAATCGTCTCGTTATATGAGCAAGAAGAAGCTTGCCATAACCTTAGGAGTTAAGGCTGCAAAGTATGATTGGGTCTTAATGGCTGACATCTGCTGCTTTCCTACGGGTGATAACTGGCTGCAAGCCCTTGCAAGAAACTGCCAAGAAGGGAAAGAGCTCGTTGTCGGCTACACCCGATACGAGGATGAGACGCCCGACTATCGACGCTTTGAGCGTCATTACTTAGCCCGCTATTTCATGCGTGAATACCAGCATAACAGGGCTTACGCATGCCCTTTTAATGCCTTAGTGTTCCGTAAGAAGACCTTCTTACAGGCTGAGGGATTTCGTGGAAACCTCAAGTATATACGTGGAGAATACGATTTCATGGTGAATAAGTATGCGAAGGCTGATAACCTGACGTTCGAGAACTCGCCTGAAGGAACGCTCATTGAAGAGGCACCAACAGATAAGGTTTGGCTCGGAGGACACCTCTTCTATATGGAGAATCGCCAACACCTTGAGCGGACAACACGCCATCGTCTCCTCCCTTACATCGACCAGACGGCCCTACATGGCAATTACGTGTTGCAGTGTGCAGCACTCGCTGCCTCTTACCTCCTCGGTATGTGGACCATTACAGCAGCTGCCGGACTGGCACTTATACTATCCCTTATCCTCCGACTAACCATCGGTAAGAAAGCATTACGCCGTTTCGACTTAGATATTCCAGCATGGAAGATTATCCCATACGAGTTTGCCATTGCATGGAAACACCTTGGTTATAAGCTAAAATACCATCGTGCAGACAAGTATGACTTCATCTCTCACAAACTATAAATGCGCATTATCCATTACATAGACAGTATAAAGGCAGGCAATCTGCTCTCTGATCAACTGCTGCGGCTCACCTCTGCGCAGGAAGAATATGCTGATGTTAAAACGATTACACAACAGGGTGATTTCAAGAAACTCCTTGCTGATTTCCAACCTGACATCGTTCATATTCATTCTTGCTGGCAGTATCATATTGCGACCTACGCTAATTGGGCTGCAAAGAAGCATTGTGCCGTTGTCTTCTCACCGCATTGGGAACTTAACGAACGGGCAAGAACGACGGAGCAGGGCATGAGGAAGAAGGTTAAGGCCCTACTCTATCAAGCCAAGATGGTGCGATCAACGGAAGCTCTCCTCGTCAGTAGCGAGCATGAAAAGCAAGAGGTACTGTCATTAGGATGGACGCAACGCATTGATATCGTGCGTGATAGCGTATTAAATAGTACGTTGACTGATGACGAGATGGCACAACAGACGATAACATTCTATCGTAAGGTGCTCGACACACGTTACCAGTTTGTCATGACGGCAATGGAGAAAGACGCCATCCCAAGCCTCCTTTACGTTGGCTTAACAGAGGAGTCTGTACACAACCTCCTACCGAGTGACCAGCTTCTCAACCTACGAAGCCTCAACCCAGAACAATGGAGAAGAGTCTTACTCTATGCTGATGACGAGGGAGTAAGGGAGATTGTCGATAGCGCTATCAGCCGTTTACAACTCAACGCACCCGCCATCGACACTGCAGCCATCCGTCGTTTCCCATTGTTACGACCCAAGGAAACAACGTCGGTGGACACAGACAAACTCGTCGGGAACCTCCCCATGACCCGTCAAAGGCTCGATGACTATACAAGCAAAGAAGACGCTATCTTCAAGCAGATAGCTATCATCATTGCAAACACACGTCAGATAGAACGGAAAAAGAAGCTGTCACTCCGCTTACTGACTGATTTATACAAAGTTATAAAGTATAATGACTACGACGAAGACCGCTTAGCAGAGGTGCTTCGCCACCTGCGTTTCTATCGCTATTCATGTCGGATGATACAACTACTGGCGGAGAAGACGCTCCTAAAAGAGGGTTTTATGCCCTTCCCTCCACGCAATGATAGGAAGACAAAGGGCATGATAAGAAACAATTTCGAACAAAGACATTGAACATGACAAAGAAGAAATACGACTTAAAAAAGGATGAACGATATCTACGACTCTTAGCTAAATCGTTCCCAAACATCGCTGAAGCATCTACAGAAATTATCAACCTTGAGGCCATCGCACACCTTCCTAAGGGTACTGAACACTTCCTTGCTGATATTCACGGGGAGCATCAAGCCTTCCAACACGTACTGAAGAACGCCTCTGGTAACATCAAAAGAAAGGTGAACGAGCTCTTCGGTGAGCGACTGAGGAACGTGGAGAAACAAGAACTATGTACCTTGATTTACTACCCAGCACAGAAGTTAGAGCTCGTTAAAAAGCAAGAGAAAGACATTAAGGATTGGTATCATATCACAATACACCGCCTCGTTGAGGTTTGTCGTGACGTATCCAGTAAATACACTCGCTCGAAGGTAAGGAAATCATTACCAGCCGATTTCTCTTACATCATACAAGAGTTACTACACGAACATGCCGACGACAAGGATAAAACCGACTATGTGAGTGCGATTATCAAGACGATTATCTCCACCGGACGGGCCGACGACTTTATCATCGCTATATGCGAGGTTATCCAGCGATTAGTCATCGACCAGCTGCATATCTTGGGTGATATGTACGACAGAGGACCGGGTGCTCACATCGTGATGGACACTTTGAAGAACTATCATAACTGGGATATCACGTGGGGTAACCATGACATCCTATGGATGGGAGCGTCTGCAGGTAACGATGCTTGTATCTGTAACGTCATTCGTATTGCCCTTCGCTATGCTAACATGGCTACTATCGAGGACGGATATGGTATTAATCTTATCCAGTTGGCCACCTTCGCAATGGATGTCTATGGTGACGATCCATGCGAGGAGTTCATCCCGAAGGTGTCAAAAGACAATCCGCTCGACGAGCGTAGCTTGACTCTTACGGCACAAATGCACAAGGCTATCAGTGTTATTCAGTTCAAGATTGAGTCGCAGATGATAAGCCGTCACCCGCTTTGGAAGATGGATGACCGCCGCCTCCTCAATGCGATTGACTATAAGAAGGGTACGATTAAACTTGATGGCAAGGAATATCAGATGCGCTCATGCAACTTCCCTACCATCGACCCTAAGCACCCCGACCAGCTAACTGAGGCTGAACAGGCTCTCATCGACCGCCTTCATCAGTCGTTCACGGGTAGTGAGAAGCTACGTAGTCATATCCGTTCTCTACTCCGCCATGGCTGTATGTATAACATATTCAACCATAACCTTCTCTTCCATGCGTCTATCCCGCTCACCGAAGAAGGGAAACTAAAGGAGGTTGAGATAGAACCGGGTGTGAAACTGAAGGGTAAGGAGTTGCTCTATCAGACAGGTATGAAGATTCGTTCGGCATTCCAGTCTAACAACGACCTACAGACAGAAGAGCAACGACAAGACGCTATCGACTTCTTCCTCTACCTATGGTCAGGACCAGACAGTCCGCTCTTTGACAAGGCTAAGATGGCCACCTTCGAACGCTATTTCATAGCCGAAAAGGAGACACACCACGAGAAGAAAGGATATTACTTTGAGATGCGTGACAACGAGGAGATTGTCGACATGATTTTAGACGAGTTCGATGTGCCTCAGCCTAACCGTCATATCATCAACGGTCACATGCCTGTTCATGTCGTCAAGGGCGAGAACCCTATCAAAGCAAACGGTAAGTTGATGGTCATTGATGGTGGTTTCTCACAGGCTTACCATAAGGAGACGGGTATTGCGGGCTATACATTGGTGTGCCACTCACGTGGTTTCCAACTCGTACAGCACGAGCCTTTCACCTCAACTGAGGATGCTATCAAACGAGGAACAGACATTGTTTCGACCACACAGATTGTTGAGATGAACCAACAACGCCTACGCGTGGAAGACACCGACAAGGGTACAGAGCTACGCCTACAGATAGAAGCACTCGAGGAACTACTCTATGCCTATCGAAGTGGCTTCCTTACGGAGGTAGAAAGAAAGACTCCACAGAAGGTATAAGACGAATAGAAGGGGCGCACAGTGTGTGTCCCTTCTTCTTTTTCGCCATCTTCAGTTCAAAACTCACGGGTTTCATAGAAGCATCGTTACATACATCTGAATCTTTTGGGTGCTTTTTCTCTAAAAGAGCGCATATATGCTAAAGTCGCAATATAAAATTCTCTCTCACAGAACTCACAGATTTAACAGAACCCATTTGCGCACATTTCGAGCCCACAGAAGGCCTCCGGCATACAGAATTCACAGAACGTTTCAGCTAAAGTTGGCTGTAAGGTTCTGTGAGTTCTGCCGCCCGCAAGGGCTCTGTGAAATACTGTGTGTTCTGTTCATCTGTGTTATTCTGTGAGAAAAAGTACGCACCCTCGCTATGAGATGACACCCAAGCAAATCACTGGGGAGTATTATCTCTCACAGAGCGCACAGATCTAACAGAACCCATTTGCGCACAGTTTCGAACACACAGAACGCCTCCGGCATACAGAATTCACAGAACGTTATAGCTAAAGGTGGCTGTAAGGTTCTGTGATATCGGTTGACTTAATGTCTCTGTGGGCCTTTGTGTGTTCTGTTCATCTGTGTTCTCTGTGAGAAAAAAAACATTTTTGAGACTCGCAGGGGAGTTTTATCTCTCACAGAACTCACAGATTTAACAGAACGCATTTGCGCACAGTTTCGAACTCACAGAACGCCTCCGGCATACAGAATTCACAGAGGCCTCACCCCCAACCCCTCTCCGAATGGAGAGGGGAGTAGTATGTGAGGTTACCCCTTTTGGGCTGCTCAAAATAGGAGAATATATAGGGGTAACTCAGTGATCACTCCCCTCTCCATTCGGAGAGGGGCTGGGGGTGAGGCCTCTGTTGGCTGTAAGGTTCTGTGAGTTCTGCCGCCCGTAAGGGCTCTGTGAAATGCTGTGTATTCTGTTCATCTGTGTCTTTCTGTGAGAAAAAAAACGCACCCTCGCTATGAGATAACACACAAGCAAATCACTGTGAAGGTTTTCCTCTCACAGAGCACACAGATTTAACAGAAAATTTTAGCACACGTTTTGAGTGCAGAAAGTGTAAAGCTATTTCACAAAGCTACCCACCTCTCCTATCGAAGAGAGGGTCTTCTACATTGAAGAACATGCCTTTCTTGAAACGAGAACATGCTCTTCTTGAAGCAAGAAGACGCCCTTCTTGAGGTAAGAAAGGCGTATTCTTGAACGATAACTGTAACCTTCTGATTTAGTGTAGGTTGCGAGCATAACATAAAGAGATATGACCATCTTATTCAGAGAACGATAAACTCGACGTGATGTAAGGATTTTTCACAACCTTATCGCCTACCCCTGACGCATCAAGTAAAGCAACAAAAAAAGCGAGGAACCCCACAAGGTTCCTCGCTGAATATGATTGATAAGATTGGATTATCCGAAGTTATCGTACATAATAGCATCCTGATCAACACCAATACTATCAAGATAATCGGTCACAGTCTTGATGAGCATTGGAGGTCCACAGAGATAGTACTCACAGTCCTCAGGTGCTTCATGATTCTTAAGATACTCATCACGGATACAGTTAACCGCAAAGCCTGTGTAATACTTTACTCCTGCCTCATCAGCCTTAGGGTCTGGACGGTCGAGAGAGAGGTGGAAGTGGAAGTTAGGATACTCCTTCTCAAGCTCCCAGAAGTCCTCAAGGAAGAACGCCTCACTGAGTGATCGCGCACCATAGAAGAAATGCATCTCACGATCGCGAGTGTGGAGTGTCTTCGTCATGTGCATAATCTGCGCACGCAAAGGCGCCATACCAGCACCACCACCAATCCAAATCATCTCCTTACCAGAGGTGAAATTAGGATGGAAATCACCGTAAGGACCGCTCATCATCACCTTATCGCCCTCCTTAAGAGAGAAGATATAGGTAGAGCCAATACCTGTCGGTACGTTCTGGAAACCTACCTGTGGACGAGGCAAGAAAGGCGGTGTAGCAATACGAACAGTCAGTGTGATGATATCACCCTCAGCTGGATAGTTCGCCATAGAGTAAGCACGAACAGTTGGCTCTGGGTTCTTTCCCTTCAAAGAAAGGAGGTTAAACTGCTTCCAAGGACCGAGGTATTCCTCCCCGATATCGTTCTTATCGAAATCCTTATCATAGTCGATACAGTCGTAGGCAGGGATAGAAATCTGTGCATAAGAGCCTGGGATGAAGTCCATGTGTTCGCCAGGAGGCAAGGCAACCTTGAACTCCTTGATAAAGCTTGACACATTCTTATTAGAGATAACAGTACACTCCCACTCCTTAACGCCCATGACAGACTCAGGAACCTTAAGTGACATATCACCCTTCACCTTACACTGACAACCCAAGCGCCAGTGGTCTTTGATCTCTTTACGGCTGAAGTGAGGACGCTCAGAGTCGAGAATCTCACCGCCACCTTCTACTACCTGCAACTTACACTGCCCACAGCTACCCTTACCACCACAGGCAGAAGGGAGGAAGACACCGTTCTCATTCAGCGTAGACAATACCGAGCTACCCTGATCGACGGTCATCTCCTTATCACCATTAATAGTTAATTTCACCTTTCCACTTGGGCTAAGATACTTCTTAGACACCAATAGGAGAATCACCAACACGAGGATGGTGATAAGGAATACCACAATACTTATTGTTATGAATTGTCCCATTGTTTACTTA
>ERZ772960.1450-NODE-1450-length-18900-cov-15.362324_pt1 | contig 18900 bp, 11 predicted proteins | sample MGYA00580678_ERZ772960 | MGnify/ENA primary metagenome ERZ772960 (study PRJEB29015, sample SAMEA2737930) | human oral metagenome | biome: human oral; feature: human-associated habitat; material: dental | place: China | collected 2059 ... | reverse complement strand
AACGGATTAGATCCCCGGGAACTAACGCATTTTTTCTTTGAAACGGATTAGATCCCCGGGAACTAACGCATTTTTTCTTGAAAACGGATTAGATCCCCGGGAACTAACGCATTTTTTCTTTGAAATGGATTAGATACGCGGTAACTAACGTGTTTTTTCTTTGAAACAGATTAGATACGCTGTAACTAACGCGCGCTTGAAAGGCAAAAAGCTATAAAATACCAACGTTTAGGTATTGCGCGCACTGTTTATTCTCGGTATTTTTGCAGCAAACCCATTTCCAAATTCTACATTATTCATGATATGATAAAAACTCTCAAACGTTTAGGAGCTTACATGGGAGGCCGCAAATGGTTGCTGCCCTGCTCTGTCGGGCTGTCGGCGGTTAACGGACTGCTGGCGCTCGTTCCCTTTGTTTTGTTGTGGCTTGTGGTGCGCACACTGCTCACCGCCGAGGGCAATCTCGCGCAAACGCCACTGTGGGACTATGCCCTAGCGGCTTTCGTGGTGTCGGTGGCCGGCGTGGCGCTCTATTTTGTGGTGCTCATGTGTTCACACTTGGCGGCTTTCCGTGTGGAAACCAACATGCGGCGGCGTGCCATGGAACGGCTCATGCGGGCGCCATTGGGCTTCTTCGACACCCAAAGCACGGGGCGGATGCGCAAAATCATTGACGAGGATTCGGCGCAAACCCACACGTTCTTGGCCCACATCCTGCCCGACGTGGCCGGCAGCGTGGTGGCTCCCATCGGCGTTATCGTGCTGCTGCTGGCGGTCGACTGGCAGTTGGGCTTGGCTTCGATGCTGCCCATCGTGGGCGCATTCGCCATCATGGGCTATATGACGAATCCCAAAAACAACGATTTTCAGCGCCTATATCTCGACGCGCAAGAGAAAATGAGTGCCGAGGCGGTGGAATATGTGCGGGGCATTCCGGTGGTGAAAGTGTTTCAGCAGACGGTGTTCTCGTTCAAACGGTTCTACAACAGCATCATCAACTACCGCGACCTCGTCATTCAATACACCCTTCAGTGGCGCTCGCCGATGTCGGGCTATATCGTTGCCATCAACGCCTTTGCCTTTGTGCTCGTCCCCGTGGGCATCCTCTTGATGGCCCATGGCAGCCGGCCGTCGGTGGTGGTGGCCGACGTGGTACTCTATGTGCTCATCGCGCCGGTGATTTCGGGCAACATCATGAAGATGATGTATCTCAGCCAAAATCTTTTCATGGCCAACGAAGCTGTGGAACGCTTAGAGCGGCTCACCTCTGTTGTGCCGCTGCCCGAGAGCGCGACACCCAAGACGGCGGAGTCCTTCGATATCCGTATAGAGCAGGTGTCGTTTCGCTACGAAGGTGCCGAGCGGGATGCCGTGAGCCACATCAGTCTCACCATTCCTGAAGGTAAGACGGTGGCACTCGTGGGTGCTTCGGGCAGCGGCAAGACCACCATCGCGCGGCTCATTCCCCGCTTTTGGGATGTGCGCGAAGGCTGTGTGCGCATTGGCGGCATCGACGTGCGACAGATAGATCGGGGCGAACTGATGCGCAACATTTCGTTTGTTTTTCAAAACACGCGGCTGTTCAAAACGTCTATCTTGGAAAACGTGCGCTATGGTTCGCCCGATGCAACCATAGAGCAGGTGAACCGTGCCATCGACCTGTCGCAAAGTCGGGAAATCATCGACCGGCTTCCCCAAGGCTTGCACACGGTCATCGGTAGCGAGGGCACCTATCTCTCGGGCGGCGAGCAGCAGCGCATTGTGCTGGCACGTGCTCTACTCAAGAACGCCCCCATCGTGGTGCTCGATGAAGCGACGGCATTTGCCGATCCCGAAAACGAGCATCTCATTCGCCAGGCACTCTCCCATCTCACACGTGGCAAAACGGTGTTGATGATTGCCCACCGCCTCACCACTGTGCGCGATGCCGATAATATCGTGGTGGTAGACGGCGGAAAGATTGTCGAGCAAGGCACGCACGATGAGCTGATGGCGTTGCAGGCACACTATTATAAAATGTGGAACGAATACCAAAAATCGGTAGTATGGAAATTATAACGATCAAAAGCATACAACTATGATGAAATACTTTCAAAATCGGTTCGCCCTGTCCGAGAAAGGGGCAAACGACTTGTTGCGAGGCATCGTCTTCTCCACGCTGCTGAACCTGGCGCTGATGCTGCCGCCCACCTATCTGTTTCTTTTTCTCATGGAATATATCGGCACGCATCCACAATTACAGCGCCACACACTGTGGTTCTATCTGCTCGTGGCGGCGGTGCTGGCGGCCGTGATGTTTTTCGTGGCACGGTGGCAATACGACAGCACCTACACCACCGTCTACAACGAAAGTGCCAAGCGGCGCATCAGCATTGCCGAGAAACTGCGCCAGTTGCCGTTGGCGTTTTTCGGCGAACGCAATCTGTCGGATCTCACGTCAACCGTGATGGAGGATTGCACCGAACTCGAACACACCTTTTCGCATGCCGTGCCCCAGCTATTTGCTTCGATAATAAGCATACTCATCATTGCCGTGAGTCTGTTCTGCTACGACTGGCGGTTAGCTGCCGCGCTCTTCTATGTCGTTCCGCTTGCCTTGGCCACGCTGTTGCTGTCACGCCACCTGCTCAACAAGGTCTTCGCACGGCATTATCTCACCAAGCGCGGCATCACCGAGCAAATTCAAGAAGGATTGGAATGTGTGCAGGAAATCAAATCATACAGTGGCGAACAAGCCTATTGCAGCAGCTTCGACCAACGGCTGAAACGCTATGAGCAGGCCCTTGTACGCAGCGAACTCATCGTCGGCACCTTTCCCAACCTTTCGGTGGTGCTGCTCAAGCTGGGCATGCCAACGGTCATCCTCGTGGGTGCGTGGTTGCTGCAACGCGGCGACGTGTCGCCCTTCGTCTACCTCGCATTTCTCATTGTTTCGGCCATGGTCTACAACCCCATTCAGGAGGTGTGCAACAACCTCGTCTTGCTTTCCTATCTCGACGTGCGCATCAACCGCACGAAAGAGATTGAAACGATGCCGGCACAGCAAGGATGCAAAGATGTTGCATTGACGCACTACGATATTGAGTTTCGCAACGTTAGTTTTGCCTATGAAGCCGACAAGCAGGTGCTACACCATGTTTCATTCACGGCAAGACAGGGCGAGGTGACGGCACTCGTTGGGCCGTCGGGTGACGGAAAGAGCACCACTGCCAAACTTGCTGCCCGCTTTTGGGATATCAACGATGGCGAAATTTTGCTCGGCGGTCACGACATTGCTGCCATCGACCCCGAGGCGCTACTCAAGAACTACGCCATCGTCTTTCAAGATGTGTTGCTTTTCAATGCCTCTGTTGCCGACAACATTCGCATCGGCAAACGCAATGCCACCGACGAAGAAGTGCACCGCGCAGCGCAGTTGGCCCAATGCGACGACTTCATCCACCGCATGCCACAAGGCTATGACACCATCATCGGCGAAAACGGCGAAACACTTTCGGGCGGAGAGCGCCAACGCATTTCCATTGCCCGTGCACTGCTGAAAAACGCGCCTATCATCCTTTTAGACGAAGCCACCGCCAGCCTCGATGCCGAAAACGAAACGAAGATTCAAGCCGGCATCTCCGAACTGGTGCGCGACAAAACGGTCATCATCATCGCCCACCGCATGCGCACCGTGCGCAATGCCGACAAAATCGTGGTGCTTAGCGGAGGAACGGTGAGCGAACAAGGCACGCCTGACGAGCTGATGGCCGCGAATGGCGAGTTTGCCCGCATGGTGAAGCTGCAACAAGACGACGGCACTGCCGCTGGCTAAGCATTCGAAAGCGCTGTAATCGCACTCGACAACCTCACTTCAGCGCAGCGCATGCAACCTCGCAGGAACGAAGAAAGATCGCTTTTTCGTTCCTGCAAACTTGAAAACATCAAAATCAAAATGCGTTTCGTTGGAATCGACCTCGAAAACAACAAAATCGTATTGCATTTCGTTGGAATCGCCCCCAAAAACAACAAATTTGTGCTTAGCCGTTGAGATAGCGCAACACGCGGGCGTAGAGCAATTCGTAGTGGGCTTTGACGGCCGATGAACGGGTGGTGGCGATGCGCGCTTCCAACAGCTGTTTGAGCTGCTGCGCGTAGTGGAAAATATATTCGGCAGTGCGGTCGACGGTCTCGGTCCACATCGATTCGGGCTCACCATAACCGCTACCAAAGCTAAGGAACGCCACGCTATCGGGCGCGTTGGTTTGCAGACTGCGCACCTTGCCGATTTGCTTCACCTCGTCAACATTTTGGCGTAACTTCTCCACATAGATGTTTTGCAGCGCACGATCGGTCTCGTCTAAGTTCTCATCGCCCGCCAGCGTCTTTGCCCACACGTTTCGATACACGTCGTCGCAATATTCCAACGGTGAGTAGGACGTGGAATCGAGATAATAGGTCAGCGCCAGACGCGGCGTGGCTGAGAGGGCATATTCTTGTACCCCGCTCTCAAGCATCTTATAAGGATGGTTGTTGAGCTGCGGCAATCGCTGTTCGATTTCGGGCACTCCACGTTTGCCAAAGCGGTGGGCTTCGGCCAACATCCATAGGGCTGCGGTGCGTTGTTGCGCTTTGGGCACCACTTGATAGCGCGGAAGGCCCGACGATTCGGACGACTGCAAGAGATGGATGCCGCTGATGTGGGCATAGACGTTGCGCATGTAGCCATAAGATTGCGAGGCCATGGCACGATAGAGTTCGGCCTTGCGCGTGCCGTCTTCGCCGTCGGGAATCCATTCATCAAAGTGTTTTAAGATGTAGGTGAGGTTTTGCAACCCGTAATTGCTCGACTTCACGGGGTCGTTGCCTAAATCTTCTTCGATAGAGGAGTCGTCATATTTGATGCCCGTTTGCTGCATGCCATAACGATACATGGGGTCGTTGGCATGGGCTTCGACGAGCTTGTTGAGCGGCGCGATGTCGTCTTTATAGCTCTTGGAATGAGGGAACACGCGATAGGCCCATTCCAAAGCATAGTAATCATAGACGCCAAGGAAGGGCGGTTCCATCGCCACGCCCTTGTCAGAGGGTTGCGCTACGTAGTTGAAACGCGCATAATCCATGATGGAAGGTGTGGTGCCATATTGCTGTGTGAAGGTGGCCGACCGCAGCGAATCGGTAGGAAATGCTGCCGAAGCTCCCATGTTATGGGGGAAGCCGAGCGTGTGTCCCACTTCGTGTGCAATGATATATTCGAGCGTCGAGGCCATCAAACTGTCGGGCATGGTCGCGGCACGTGCAGCAGGGTCGCGCTGTGCCGTCTGCACAAAGCGCCAGTTATTAATGGTGTTCACCACGTCGTTGTAGACCAATACGGTGGCCGTGACAATCTCGCCCGTGCGCGGATCAACCCAGGAAGGTCCCATAGCGTTCTCCACAGCCACCGGCAAATAGCGAATGCACGAATATTTAAAGTTGTCGGGATCGAATGAAGGGTCGTCGGTAGGGAAATCCTTTACCTGCATCACATGCTTAAATCCAATGCGCTCGAAAGCCTTGTTCCAACGCAATATTCCGGCCTTAATGGCCTTTTTCCATAATGCTGGGAAGGTGTTTTCTACATAATATACGATGGGTTTCACAGGTTCGGTGAGTTGCCCCGCGAAATAAGCAGCCGTGTCTTTAGGTTCTATGCGCCAACGGTTAACGAAACTCACCCGTTCAATAAGCCCATTGTTGACAATGGATTTCGGCGTTAAGAACATGCCCACACGTGTGTCGCTCAACCGAGGCTTCATAGCTTTCTCGGGCAGCAATGCCAACGTGAAGTTCACCCCAATCGAAACGGGATAGTTACCCACTGCCACATTGCCACTACCGCCGCTCATGTTGGTGATGTAATTGCGCTCCATTTGCACGCAGGCATTGGTGTCAAACACCTTCATTGCCGTCACACGCGACAGATTATCCTTTAAATCGGCATCCACACGAAATGGACCTGCTGACTTAGAGATGACGGGGAAATAGCGGCTTTCACGCAAGAACAACGACGAAGCATCGAAGAGAATGCCGCCTGTTTTCTTGTTACGCGCCTTGATGGGGAACGTAAAGAAATCGAGGTTGCGATAGTTCTGTTCTTCGGAGCGCTTTGGCGTGTTGCCTGGTAGCGCATCCATCATCTCAGAATTCACCGCCTCCATCACGATGTCACTATCCTTTTCAATAAAGCGAATGTGCGTCAACGCTCCGTTGTTAAATCCCAATTCGGCAAACTGCGGATTGGAAACCGATGAGATGGTTGCGCCGATAAGCATGTCGCGCCCCAATGTCTGGGGTGGTAACTCTACCAAAAGCCTATCTTCCGTGTGATAAAACGAGATGAAAGACCCCTTGGCCGAATCGGTCTTGGCATCCGAAATAGCACGTGTATAAGCATCTTTCACCACCATTGGCGTGGCTTTCTTTTTCTTTTTAAAGAAAGGAAAAGCCTGCGTAGAAAGCGAAAAGCCGAGCGAAACAACGAGCAGGGTCGCACCTAAAACGGCACGCTTAGAAACATACTTATGTTGCATCATTTCTTCACCTCCATGGTTTTGTTCAACTTAAACAGCAACATCTCATAGTGCGTCTTTGCAGCAAGAGGCAAATTGCCCTTCAAACATTTCTGCAACAAGGGGCGCAAACGCAGCAAGCTGTTATAAAAATAGAGCTCAGAGTTGTCGGCTATGTTGAGATCCACATTGGGAGAGAGGTTTAATCCAGGGTCACCAAAGCCTGGTGTAGTGCTGGTTTCAGCCTGCATAAAGGCTGCTCTCCCACCCGACGCACCAGAAGAACTTCCACTACCCGTTACCTTCGAAACGGCTGCTTGCGCATAGTTCATAAATGTGCGCTGCATAATACGTTCGCCTTGCGATGGGGCACGCTGCTCTGCAGCACTCTTAAAGAACACGTTAAACACATCGTCGAAATAATCTTTCTGCGAATAGGTGGCTGGATTTAAATAGGCCGACACGGCAACACGTGTGCGAGCAGCCAAAATTTCATAAGCCATATACTCCAACGATTGGTCGTAATAGCTCACGGCCATAAAGCCTTTACGCTCGAAAGCGCGGTCGGCATAGTCGGTGAAATGCACCGCCTGTTGCAACACCCATTGCAAAGAACGTTGCTGAAGCGCCTTAGAAACCACTTGATAGCGGGGCACTCCCGACGAAATCTTCATGTTGTTGATATAAATGCCTCCCACATTGCTCAACACTTGCTGGAAAAGTGCAAAGCGTGCTTGTGAAATTCCCCAATAAAGTTTTTCTTTTATGCGGCTGTCCTCATCATTCTTGATCCAAGAAGTCAGCCCCTTTTGGGCAATACTCAGGTTTTTATTCGTGTAGTTAGCTGTTGCAATGAAGTCGCTTCCCAACAAGCTTGACTGTGCGCGCGGATCCCATTTGTTATAGCGTGCATCATAATATCTGAGACGAGGATTTTTGATTTTGCTATCAACAAAAGCCTCCAAAATCTTCTTTTCTTCATTGATAGAGGTTTGCTCGGGATTGAAATAACGATAATTCCAATTGATGGTGAATGCATCATACATGCCAATGCCCGCAGGAACCAAGCGTACGCCCTTGTCCATAGGTTGTGCAATGGTGTTATAATGGAAATCGTCCATCACCGAAGGCGTCAGCCCCATGGTCGTTGTGAAACGGGCATTGCGCAGCGAGTCGGTGGGATAAGTGGCCGAGGCACCTGGATTATCCAAAAGACCTAACATGCGCCCCATCTCCTTTGTAACCAAGAAAGATAGCGCTTCGGCAAACTTTGCTTCGGGCAAACGATTTGAACGCACAGAAGGATCAACAGCAGCCGTCTCAACATAACATTGCCGGTGCAACAATGTTTCTACGTTTGAATAGATAAACATCGAAGCCTCCATAATCTCTCCCGTGTTAGGATTGACATGAATATCACTCGAAGGCAGAGCAGATGCACCACTGGGCACATAACGAATGCACGAATACTCAATATTATCAGGATCGAAATCACCACGCTTTTGTGGAAAGTCTACTACCTCAATCGCATTCTTAAACCCTATTTTTTCAAAGGCTTTGTTCCATTGTAACACACCCTCACGAATGGGTTTCTTCCAGTTTTCTGGGAAGGCATCGTCCATATAGAAACGAATGGGCACTACGGGCTCGGTTAATTTTCCCTTAGCATAGCCTTTTTTATCTTTTGGAACCAAATTCCAACGATGTGCATAAAAAATGCGTTGACTCTTTGTTCCGCCATTAGGAATTTCCAAACGAACCGATGAATTCACACCAATACGCGAATCCATGATGCGGGGGCGCATAGCACTTTCGGGCAATAAAGCCACCGTATAGCTCACTCCTACGGTCGTAGGCATCTCCCCTCCGATGGGCATTGACATCAAAGATTTCGAAATGCCATACGAGAAATCGTTTGTAATGGTGAGGTTCGTGTCAAAGCTCTTCACCGAACGAATGAACGAAAGCTCTGATTTTGGCGTTGCTTTGAGTGCATAATTCCCTTTTTTGGTAGGCATCACAGCCAACGCACTATTGGGCTTTCCCAATAAAGACGTTACATCAAACACCACCGCACTGCTGTCGTTGGAATAGGCTGCGATGTTAAATCCATTCCAAATGGCATCACGATAAGTCAACGCCAACGCACCTTTGAGTTGGGTATCTGCGCCATTATCTTGAAACAACACATTGTTAGGTGTCTTCATCACCACTGCACTATCTTGAATATCGAAATAAAACAAGATGGGATTAAAGTTGTGTGCTCCCACAACAACATAATCGGGGTCGGTTGTCGACACAATCGTTCCCCCCAACATCATTTGCTTTTTAAGCAATGTCCGGGGCAATTCAAAATAAATACGGTTGTCCATCTTGTGCACGGTAATAAACTTACTGCGCGCCGTCTCGGTCTTCTTATCCTTAAAAAGACGGTCATATTTCGTTTCCTTTTTAGGCTTTGAAGCCGAAAACGCTTGAAAATTTCCTGCGCAGACCACAGGCGTTTGCAAAGAGAAGAGGAGCAACAAGGCTCCCCCTAAAGAAGATTTAAACACTGAAAAATTCATGTATTAATTTCCTATAATATTAATTTCGATATAACATCTTCACTATTTTCCCCGTGACATTGGGTTTCTGCCAAAGCAAGGTGTTGGCTTGTAAATCATAACAATAAAGATTTCCAGGCAGTGTTCCTGCGGTGCTATTTGTTGCAACATACAATTTATCATCGTCATCAGAGAACACCATGTCGACAATCGTTTCTGTGGCGTTGCCCACAGTGAACAGCGGGGTCGTTGAAATGGATGTACCTGCCAGCACATTGTGCGCATAAATTTTGTTCCCTGCGGTGAAATAAACGAGGTTCTTGCTGCGTGCTGTGCGAACGATCGAGCTCGTTGTGATGCCTGTTGCGGCAGGAATTTCGGCATGATAGAACACGTTGGGCGCAATACGTCGGCTGGCATCTGCCGAATAATAGCCTGGAAAAAGATGCGTAAGATAGTATTTCCCGGTCGTTGTATGACGGGTAACAACCGCTAAATTGCGCTGTTTGTCAACACCGCCCATGCCCACTAACGTTTCATCAGTGAAGGTTCCGTGCACAATTTCCTTAGGAACAACCGTGGATTCGATACCATAGGCTAACAATGCCCCACGTGAATTATCGAAATAAGCATCGGCATGTGCATAGAATAAATCATTTCTCCACCAAGGAGCCATTACGTTAGCAAACGTGGGAACATAGCCCAATACCGTGCTAAAGTTTCCCGTTTTGGCCACAAGGTTGGTTGAATTCACAGCTAAAGAATACAATCCACCATCGATAATCAACATGGATAGGTACTCACTGGTGTTCGAACTGCGCACAATTTGTGACACACGCCCAGGGGCACTGGTCTTGAATGTTGACACCATTTCGTAACCATCCAATTGATAGATAGTTGAAGGGTTTCCCGCTGCCAACACTAAAATATTATTATCTTGGTTGCCTAAGCTCTTGTTCCAAGCCATAGAACAGGGAGCACCAAAGGTAATTCCGGGATTATTGGGTGCTAAAACATCTAACTCGAAATGCTTTCTCGAGGCATCGGAAGGCACATAAGTCAAGATAGCATGGTTATCTTTCTCGGCCAAAACAAACAGACCTTGCGTATAGGCAAACTCCACATTGAGCGAGAACTCGTAGAGCTGCATGTTTTGTCCATTGGTAATCTTCAACCGACAGGGATAGATACCCGATTTCGTACACGTATAACTTAAATTGGGTTGCGTAGACACCTTTTGGTGATTCACTTCCCATTCATAGCTAACGGGTAATTGTACGTTGGTTTGAACCACCGTGGGCGAAAGGTTTAACACTTCACCTTGGTTCAACGTATACGTCTTCTCCAAAGGGGTCTGCAAACTTAATTGCGACACATTATCATCTCCATAGGTAGAATCGTCTTTGATACACGAACTCAAAAGAAGTCCGAACAATCCCACTAAAAATATATATTTTTTCATCATCAGTTTTCTTTATTTTACAAGTGTGCCATGCACTGCTACTTAAAACATTATGAAATGTGCTGTAATATGCTGCAAATTACGTCGCAAAAAGATAGCTATTGCCCACTAATATGCTGCATATTATGTAGCCTTATTCGGGATGTGCCCTGAAATAAGCAATCACCTTCTGAACATTTCTGTACAGTTGCGTAATACCACTTCTTCCCATTGCTTTCTCAATTTCTTTTGGATCGTTGTTATAAAACGACAACAACATCCGATATTTTGCAGGTGTGAAAGGGGGCATACCGAAATAGGCTCGCAAATAACTATCCCACCATGTGGGTTTCTCCAACACATTATCAAACGTGATGGTGTATTTCAGTTTGTCGGCAAAGCGTGTACCTACTTCCGAAGAAGGTTCTAAACGCAATACCAAGCGAATATGATCGTTTTGCGTATCGCTAAGATGGTCACGCAATAACACCACGGGATAATTCACATAACCGCTATCTGCCGGTATCACAGGCTGTTGCTCGGGCAACAAGAAATGCACCCCTTCTTGCGCAGTGCTCTTACTATCTACCACAATCTTAATTGCTTGTGGCGCAGCTTTCAACCGCCCAGCTAAATCGACACGCACATGAACGGTCTCGCGTGTAACGGTCGTTGGCAGCGTACCAAAGGAGAAATTGGTAAGCGTATCGACGTCATTTTTAGCATGAAAATAAACCTGATTTTGAGAATCATATTCGCCTTTTTGGGCATATTCACCATCATAATCTACTGTGGTACACGCTTGAAAGGCCAACATGGTCAGCCCCAAAGCAAATGTATATTTGACAGACTTCTTCATATTATTCATTCGTTTATATTATAAGACTATTTATGGATTACCATATTCACGCTCCCTATCGGGCCAAGGCAGATTGAAAATATCATTGGTAGGCTGATAGGTGTCAATGTTTCTAAAATCGGTAAAGCTCTGATTATAGTGCTTCAACGCATAGAACGTCTGTCCCATTCCTGGGAATTCTCGTCTCCGCTCCAACAGCATTTCGCTCACAAATTTAGCCTTTGAATCGACTCTTGTCGAGGCAATGGCTGCAAGCCCCCTACTCTTCCGCACTTGATTGAGCAAGCTGATGGCCTCGGTTGAATTGCTATCGTAAACGCTCTCGGCCAAAATATAATACATCTCGGGCAGACTGATGAGTACAAAGCCCTTCAAAGCATCGGTAGACTTCGCCTCAGCATCATTCTGGATTAATCGGACAAAACTAAAAGAAGACGTTCCACCCGAAGCATTTTCGCGGAAGAAAGTACTGTAACGAAGGTCGGAACTCAAAGCTGAGAAAGTGCTCGTCTCATACAAATCTTTCACATCGCGGCGTGCCTCTGTATAAGAACCCTTGCCCGTCGAGCGCAAGAACGTAGAACGAATGGCTTCGCCTTTGGTGTTGTTATACAGCCCAAAAATCATTTCTTTATTGGCCGGAAAGCGCATCACAGCGTCGATGGTTGATGCACTATTCAATTTAAACAATTGGTTGGCGGCAATCACTTCGCGTGCACAGCGCGCAGCTTCGGTGTAGTTTCCCATCGCGTAATATACACGTGCTTTGGTGGCCTTCACCGCATATTTGTTGAAAAGCATCACGCGCCCTTTGCTGTAATCGCGCTGGAAAGTACCGTCATAGCTTACATCGTCGTCATCGGCCAACAATGTTTCGGCCTCATTCAAATCATTCAAAATGAGTTGGAATGTTTCAAACAAGGTGTGCTTCTCCTTGTTTTTCAAATTGAACGTCGTAGCATAAGGCAGTCCTTCGGTTGTGGCATTGCTGCGTGTATAGTCGTTGCAGAACAGGCGTGCCACATCGAAATGCAGAAAAGCACGCAACCCCAAGCATTCACCTTTCATGTGTTTACGCTCTTCAGGCGCAAAACTCTTTTGGTCTACATGCACTAATACATTATTGATACAAGCAATGACTTCGTATTGTTTAGCCCACACCTTATCAATCACATTGCGTGCTTGCTGATTGCGATAGTCATAATGGTTGAAATGATAGGTGAGTTCTTGCGGATTGTCATAGCCAAATTGCTGCCCAATCTGGTCGATCATGCCCCACGATAAGTTCTCGCCATAGAGATCGCCGGCTGCCATTTTAGCATAGATGCCAAACATAGCATCCTCGAAACCCATCATATCATCGAACATCTTACTTTGCTCTAACTGCCCTTTGGGTTGCACATCCAAGAAGTCGTTGCACGATGAAAATGCGACAACCGAGAGGAACAGGCAGACATATTGATATATCTTTTTCATTCTTATGCCATTTTTTATAGTGAGAAACGTACTGAGAACTCTACACTTCTGTCGTAAGGATAGGACAAACCGCGCTCGCGTTTTGCCGTAGAGAGATAAAACAAATCATTGGTGAGCAACTCTAAATACATGCGGCGCAGACCATATTTCTGTAGCCATGCCACAGGAACTTCATACGAAAGCGACAAACTGCTCATGCGAAGATAGTTGTTCTTCTCGATGAAGCGTGAAGTCTGGTTGGGTGTTGTGGTGTCATCAATGCGTTTAAAGCGTGCAATGGTGCCCATTTCTTTCCAACGATCGCTCAGCACACGGCGGTCGGCATTATACTTAGGATTGGCACCTTCGACCTTCGATGCCAACGTTTCGTTGTACAAGGCGCCACCAAAAGAGTATTGGAACGAAGCGCTCAATGCGAAATTGCGATAGGTGAGATAGGAGTTGATGGCACCAATGCCATAAGGGTTGCTATCGCCAAAGATGACTTTGTCGTTAGGACTATACACAAAGGTGTATTGACCGTTGCGCTTGATGTAGACCTCTTGTCCTGTGATGGGGTCGATACCTGCCGAAGGAACCACCTTGATGGCTGTGAGCGACTGGCCCTCTTCATACACAGGAAGCGGCGCTACGCCACCTTTAGCAAGGTTTTTCTCGTTTTGTTCGCGCAGCGCATTACTGATTTTCTTGATTTTGTTCTTATTATAAGAATAGGTGAACCCAATGGACCATTGCCAATCTTTATTCTGAATGGGGATGGTGCGCAGGCGCATTTCAAAACCTTTATTCTCCACCTCACCGATGTTTTCACGCGAGGTTGTCACACCGATAGAAAGCGCTTTCGTAATATCTAAAAGCAAATTGTCGGTGTTCTTGATGTAATAGTCGGCCGAGAGGTCGATTCTTCCGCGCAAGGCCGTGAAGTCAACACCGATGTTTGTGCTCAAAGTGCGTTCCCATTTCAAATCGGGATTGCCGATGGTGATGGGCACAGCACCGGTTCCTTTTCCGTAATTCAAGCTGTTGCTGTAACTATAAGTGGTCAGTGCCTGATAGGGATTGAAATTGATGTTGCCCAAATAACCCACGCTGGCACGGAGCTTCAGCAACTGAATGGGCAACCCTTTCATAAACTTTTCGTTGTGAAGGTTCCATCCGCCGCCCACACTCCAGAAAGGTGCGAAGCGCTTGTTTTTACCAAACTTTGAAGAGCCCTCGTAACGATAAATCAAGTCTAAGAAATATTTGTTATCCCAAATGGTGTTGGCATTGACAAAGAAACCTACGCCACGCGATTGCGTATCGGAACCCGATGGGTGACTGTTGAGCGCATAGGTCGAGGCAAAACCCGGATGACCGAGCTTGTCGGAATAGAAACCGATGGAGCGATAGCCTGCAGCATCAACCGAAGATGACTCGATGCTGCTGCCGCCCATAGCCGTTAAAAACAACTTCTTAAAGATGTAATCATTATAAGAGAGCATCACCTTTCCTTGATAAGTAGTTGTGTTCACCCAGTTATCGTCTAAATAACCGCGTTGATCGGCCGACTTGGTCAAGATCTCATTATACGAGAAAGGCGACGTAAAACGGCGCGAGTCCTGCTTGCTTCTGTCGATAGAGAAGTCGCCATCCAATCGGTATTTCTCACCAAACCAAATCTGCACGTTGGTGGTATTGAGGAATTCAAAGGTGTTGGTCTTGCCATAACTGCCCAAAGAAGCTTCGTAAAGCGGGTTGGCAATGTCGTGATAGAACGACTTACGCAGCTCGCCATCGGCCGTATAAGGATTTTCGTATGGATTTTGTTGCGCCCAAGTTCCGAAATCACCATAGGGAGAAGTGTTGCTCGTTACCGATGAAATCGTGGCATTGTTCGACACAAAGAATTTGCCCGAAACATTGTAAGAGAGCTTGAAATTGGTGGAGAGACGTGTGCGATCGGACCCGCGCATGACACCGGCATCGTTGCCATAGCGCACTCCGAGATTATATTTGGCGCGCTCATCGCCACCATCCAAGCTCACGCTGTGGCTCTGCGAGATAGCATTGCGAAGTGGTTTCGACAGCCAATCGGTGTCAACACCACGCTGCACCTCATTGAAAAGCCGCGCATAATCGCGATCCAACGTGTATTGCCGCGTGGGGTCGCTGTCTTTAAACAAGCCCGCCAAACGCTCATATTCGAGTTTGTCGGCAGCATTGAGCAGATGATAATCGTGCAAATCGGGCGTCGAGAGGCGCACCGTTCCGCTATAATTCAGTTTCAACTTTCCACCCTTCAAAGCCTTGGTGGTAATGACAATGACACCCGCCGAAGCCTTGGCGCCATATAAAGCCGAGGCGGAAGCATCTTTCAACACCGTGACCGACTCGATATCGTTCATATCCATATCGTAGACATATTCGGCAGAAACCTGCGAGCCATCGACCACAAAGACGGGCGTGTTGGCCTGCCCTTCGAAGGTGGCGCGACCGCGAATGTTGATATCGGCCAACTTATTGGGGTCGGAACCCTTGACGTTATCGTCGAGCACCACCATACCCGGAACAAAAGCCGACAGGCTTTGCAGCACATTCTTGGTGCCCATGTTCATCAGTTGGTCGCGACTGACGGCCACTTGCGCACCGGTAAACGAGTTTTTGTTCTTCGTGCCGTAGCCCGTAACCACCACTTCTTGTATTTCGCGCGTGTCTTCGTGCATCACGATATTGCCCGAAGCACCATGTTTTATCATCTTTGTAACGGTTTTATAGCCCACCGACGACACCGTGATTTTGGCTTCTTTCAAATCGGTCTGCACTTGATATTCACCATTCACATCGGTCACAAAACCGCCATTCACACCTTCCACACGCACGATGGCACCAACCAAAGGCTCGCCATTGCCATCGGTCACCTGGCCATAAATGCCTTTCTTGCGCTGATTGGCTTTGCTGCTACCCAAATAAAGCGTGTTGCCTTCGATGCGATAAGTTAAGGGCAGTTGGTTGCTCAAGGTGATGAGCATGCTGGATAAAGGCTGTTCGCGCACATCAAAGGTAACACCCTTAAGTGCTTTCACATCGTTATCCGCATAGGAAATGGTCAAACCCGTTTGACGAGCAATTTCATTGGCAAACGTTTCAACCGTGGCATTGCGTAGCGACAAGGTCACTTTGACTTCGTTTTGCGTCTGTGCCAAAGCCGAAAAACAGCATGGCCCCATGCACAAAAAGCCCAGAAACAACAACATTCCTAAGCGATGGATGCATCTAATATTCTGCAATTTTCTCATTATAATGGGAATTTTAATAGGTGGAATACAAATCTTTTTTTGTGTCGTGCATGCGAAGAATTTAAGCTGTCGCAAAGCTATTCATAATGTTTTCTAAAATGAACAAGTTCTAATTTTTCTATCTGTAAGCAATATGCACTTATAATTTACGATTGCAAAATTATAAAAAAGAAACGAAACTGCAACGCTTTTACCTTGATAAAAACGCTTTCGAACACGATTTGGCACCAATAGAAGCAGTTGAAAAAACACCGTTCGCCCATGGACGAACAGCCGAAAACGAAAAAAACATGCGTTCGTCCACGGGCGAACAACCAAAAATGAGAAAAACACACGAGCGTCCATGGACGAACAACCCAAAACGAAAAAAACATGCGTTCGTCCACGGGCGAACAACTAAAAATGAGAAAAACACACGAACGTCCACGGACGAACGATTAAAAACGATGCGGTCGTAAGGGGGATATATCGAAAAAAGTTTTACCTTTGCACTGGTAACGGCTCTCCTTCCACTTTCCGTCATCGGTCAACCCCGCGGATAGTAAAAGCAGATTCATTGTTAGTAGGGTTTAACCTAAAAGCATCAACAAGATTAGGCCAACTTATAGAAACTGCCTGTTTGAAAGAGATTCGTTTGTGCCTGCAGCCAAACCCGTGGCTAACAGCGGGCGCTCCACCATCACCTCCGGCTACTTCGCCACACCTATGCAGACCTACGACAAGCAGGGCAACAAGGTGTGGGAGCAGGAGCTGTACATCTACGGGCGGCAAAGGAAACGGCTATCCTCGTTCATACCATTCAAGTATCAGGGACAATATGCTGATGCGGAGACGGGACTGTATTATAATCGGTTCAGGTATTACGACCCGAATACAGGTGGATATATAAGTCACGACCCGATAAGGCTGGAAGGTGAAAATCCTACGTTGTATGGGTATGTGTCTGATACAAACATGTGGGTGGATATTCTAGGATTGGATGTTATTCGACTACGCCATTATACGAGCACAATAAAGGGCTTCAAGGCATTGAAGAGTCGATGACCATCAAGGCAGGTGACCAAAACGCAGTCTTTGCAGTAAAGGCTAAGGAAAAACCATTGAGTATGGCTGATGCTGCTAAGAAATATAAAATTTCAACTCCCAATCATACGAGAAATTATATTGATTTTGATATAGATGACAGTCGTATTGAATTTAGAAAAAATGATTTGGGCGTTGAAGAATATAAAATTAAGGGAGACGTTGAATTAGACCCTAAAACAACAAAATTTGTAAAACGCTGTAGATAATGGGAATAATAGTATTAAATCAACATGAGTATCAGGAAATATTTCGCATTCTTAATGTCACAATAGGCTATATAGACAAGATTGCATCTGGTTTTTATGGGACAGAAGAAACTGCTTTAGCTCTATTACTGGGATTTAAAGAGAACAAAACATTAGATCAATTATCCCAGATTAGATATATTCTTCAGATTGCTATGGAAAAGCAATTATCAAACCAAGAGTATGATGAAATTATAGAAAAAGAAGTGGAAATATGGAAACCTCCTTATGGTAGTTCTAAGGAGGAGTTGTTAGATATGATAAGAGAGTAGGTCTTGATAAATGCATAGAATGGATTCGGTAACAAACCAGAACCACTCACAACAGACGATTTATTACACCAATGGGTCTGTCTTAGGACAAATAAACCGTACTATACTACAATCGGTTCAGATATTACGACCCGAATGCGGGGAGTTACATCAGTCAAGACCCGATAGGGCTGGCAATCCTACGCTGTATGGGGATATTTATGATTGCAATAAAGAAGTTGACTCATTTGGTTTAGGCTGTGACAATATAGTAAAAAAAACTCTCAATGGTAGGGTAAAGGGAATTGTCCTGGAATTGATGATTGGCATGCAGGAATGGAAATTGATGGAATAAAAGTATGTGAACCAATAAGGGAATTAGTCGCTTTGTTGGAACGGCATCATTTTGTGATTATAGAACAGAGTGTTAGTGATTACCATTTTCATGAAGTGGCAATCGTGATGAAAGGCCATTCTTTATTGGGGTTAGAAGACATACGGATAAGAGGTATTCAAAGGGTTAATCCAAACTTATTCACTTGTGTATGTAATTGGTCTACCGTCAAGTTAGAATGCCAATGATTATATTGCCACGCACGTTGGTGAGACTATAGTCACAAGCTTGGCATCCGTTTCCATGCTTTCGTTTGCTCTAAGGCCATTTGCTTGTCTTGATGACTAACATGATTCTGCTCGGAAACGGGTTAGTGAAGCGATAACTAACATGATTTCATTAAAAAAATCATCAGCGAGCCGCTCACTAATGTGATTCTGCTTTAAAAACGGTTAGCGAGCCGCTCACTAACATGATTTCGCTTTCAAAATCATCAGCGAGCCGCTCACTAACATGATTTCACTTTAAAAATGGTCAGCGAGCCGCTCACTAACATGATTTCGCTTTAAAACTGGCCTTACGACGGGTGCGGCTGCATGGAGTGGGCGCGCGATGGTGAAAGGAAATGTGACAACCTACGATGGCAACGGCATGCTGGCGCAACGATTACACGGCAACAGGCCGTTTGCAAAAGATTTTGTTCACCACCACGGCGATGGCTCCATCACCCGTCACGTTGCAGGCCGTGCCAAAGCTATCCATCGCAATATAAAGGGCGATGATGAGCGCTTGCTCCTCAGAACCAAAGCCCAACACGGAGGCCAACGGAGCCAATGCGGCCATCACGGCACCAC